>SDBT01020043.1_pt1 | contig 10467 bp, 11 predicted proteins | sample 2277101 | NCBI WGS metagenome assembly SDBT01 (sample SAMN10404973, study PRJNA504765) | marine sediment metagenome | isolation source: marine sediment core GS10_PC15, 103 cmbsf | place: Arctic Ocean: Southern Knipovich Ridge | collected 2010
AATTTCGCAGCCATTGTTGCAGTTGCCACGCCATGCTGTCCGGCGCCTGTCTCCGCAATGACACGGGTCTTTCCCATTCTCTTTACCAGAAGCCCCTGCCCCATAACGTTATTTGCCTTATGTGCGCCCGTATGATTCAGATCCTCACGCTTTATATAGATACGTGCACCATTAAAGTGCTCTGTAAGGTTTTCGGCAAAAGTAATAGGAGTCGGCCTGCAGGAATACGTTGACATAATATCGATATATTCCTTCCAGAAGGATGGATCGTTTTTTGCTTTAATAAACTTATCTTCGAGATCATCGAAGGTTGCAACAAGGACCTCAGGAAGATAAGCTCCCCCGAATCCGTTATAATAGCCTCGATCAATCATATGATATTCCTCCTATTGTCTGTGAAAATACGAACCGGTCGGTTCGACAAAAAAGTTCAGAATATATCGCATTTTTTGCCTGTTCAAAGTGAAGAAACCGCTTTACCGTGAGTATGGGTGTGTCCGAAGATATATTCAGGTTTTTTGCTTTTCCCCCTGTTAAATACCCGATTCTGAAGTTCTGTTTCCCGCCTGTCGGACGCATATAATATTGTGCCTCGACTATCTCTGAAAGAGAGCGACCCTGAAGATTAAACCGCTCTATACCTGAAAATAAAGTGCTATGCAGATAAATATCCTCTATTAGAACCGGCATATCCTTAACCCTGCTGAGTCTTGAAAAAAAATAAACCTCCTGCCCTGAAAAAGGATTCTCAGAATCATTTTCAATGGCCTCCAGACGGATATCTTCTATTATCTGCGTTTTTATTGATATCCCCTTTTTGTGAAAAGATGAAAGCGTCCCTCCAAGAGAAAAAAGATCAACCTCTTTCCGGCTTTCTTCCACAAAGGTTCCAGAACCCCTCTTTCTTACAAGCATGCGTTTGCGAACCAGCAGATCCGTGGCCTGTCTGGCAGTCGGACGACCAATGCCATAAGTCGCTGCGAGCTTGTTTTCAGAAGGAATCCTTGAGCCGGACGGATATTCTCCGGAACGTATTTTTGCAAGTATTATATCCGCCAATTGATGGTATAATGGTATGGGGGATTTTGAATTCAGCATATTTAATAAATATAATCAAATTAGTAAAGTTGTCAAGACAAATTTACTAAAAAATTTTGACTTATCCAAACAATATGGTAGTTAAGTGGATAGACTGAAGGTGGAAACATAGCTTTTAAGGAACTCCTGCCATATGCCGAAAATTGATTGCAATCAATATATCTCCAGCCGTTTACTCCTCTCGTGGGTTTTGCCGATCGTTTTAGCATTCCTTGCTGCCGGATGTGCGGCTACGACAAGCAGTATGCTTAAGAATGTTGAGACGGTTGAAGTCTGTCTGAATGGTAAGACTAGTCCGGCCTCAGGCCGTTTTACAAAGGATGAGCTGATCGGTGGTCTACTTGTGATGTTAAAGTCTAACGAAAACTCAGAGGCTGTCTTATGCTCTTCAGACGACAATTACCGAGTATGCAAACGCGAAAAGATTCTGTTGTTTGTTCAGGGAGGACCGATACCCGGTGTTGGATCATTCAAAAAGCCATACTTGACACAAGTCGGTTTAGATAAAAAAACTTTACAGATTAAGTTCAAGATGGATGCCGTGGTAAGATGGATGGCGACTCCCGTGTTCTGCCAGGATGCCTATGCAGAGATCACTGTTTCCTCGACCGAACAGATTGTCATTGAAAGCAAAGCTGTCTGCACCTGGACAGTTTTCCCAAATGTTTGGAATATGAAGTTTTCCGTTGGCTTTATCGATTTCGACAACAGCGTTATTGCCGGCAATTATGCGGTCTTGATCGGCGGGTTTCCTGTTATCGGTGGAGGTAGCGGACACTTTATTATGCGATTTTCACGGAAAAATACCCTGGTTACACAGCATGCAGATGGTGCAGCCAAGAAGGCTGCTCTCATTCCTGTTGGACAGTTACCGTCCCGGATTCTGGCCGCTTCCACCCCCACACAGGAAGTAACGAAGAAAAGCAAAGGTGGAATCGACCCTGCTGAACGCAGCCTGTGGGAATCTGTTTCCAAAATGAATACAGCGGATGGATACATACAATACCTTTCAAACTATACCGAAGGTCGATTTTATGATGTTGCCAAGGCCAATCTCCGGGTAATCGAAGAAAGAGAGGCTCAGAACAGGGAACTGTCCTTCTGGAGACAAATCAAAGACAGCACAGATCCGAATGATTTTGAATCTTACATATCCAAGTATCCCAAGGGACTCTTTGTGGATCTTGCCTCGGTTCGGATACAGCGGTTGAAGGTTGCTGCTACCCAGGCTGCGGCTATTGATGCCGAACTGGCTTTGTGGGACCAGGTGAAAGGCAGTACGGATGTGAATGAGATAGAGGTCTATCTCAAACATTACCAGGCCGGGCGGTTTGCAAACACTGCACGAAATCGCATAAACAAATTGACAGTTGTCTCCAAAGAAATGCCTGACCTCGAAATGGAAATGTGGAATAAGGTTAAGAATAATCGCAAGGTCAGTGATTTTCAGAATTTTCTCGAGGTGTTTCCAGACGGTATTTATGCCGGTATTGCAAAATCGCGAATAGATAATCTGATCAGAGTTGAAGAAGAAAATGAAGAACTGGCTTTCTGGAATAATACTAAAGACAGCGCAAATCCAGGGGATTTTGATGAATATCTCCACCGTTATCCAAAGGGCCAGTATGCAGATCATGCCCGTCTCTTGTCGCAAAACCTGGCTTCACTTATAGAGGAACGCAAGGAACTTGAGATCTGGGAAAACGTCAAAGACAGCAAGAATCCGGACGACTTCGATCTGTATATAGCGAAATATCCGGAGGGACGTTTTGTCAAGCCCGCGCGTGAGCGCCGGGAAGCGGCGGCTTTGGCAAAATCTATGGCTAAAATCGACTTTGGTCGTTACCATGCTCTCGTTATCGGTAACAACGAATACCATGTTCTCCCGAAACTCCGCACCGCCGCTAACGATGCCAGGGCCATGGCTGATCTGTTCCAGGATAAATATGGATTCAAAGTCCGGCTTCTTCTAAATGCAACAAGAGCAGATATACTGAGGGCAATCAATGGATACCGCAGGGAGCTTGGCCGACATGACAACCTTCTCATCTATTATGCAGGGCATGGTTGGCTGGACGAGGACGCTGATCAAGGTTACTGGCTGCCGGTGGATGCCACAGAACAGGACCCCACCAACTGGATTTCCAATGGCTCCATTACTGATGCGCTCAGAGCCATGGATGCTAACCATGTGATAGTAATTGCGGATAGCTGTTATTCCGGCAAACTGGCTAGAGGCATTAACATCAGGATTAAAACCAAAAACTACTATGAAAAAATATTAAGAAGGAAGGCCCGAACCGTAATGGCTTCAGGAGGTTTGGAACCAGTAGCCGACGAGGGAGGTAGGGGTAAACATTCTGTTTTCGCTTCAGCACTTATTGAGGCTCTTAATGAAAATCAAGGAGTCCTTGATGCTACACTCCTATTTAGTCAAATTAGGCGACCAGTCATGGTGAATACAGACCAGACACCGGAGTATTCTGATATTCGCAAAGCTGGTCATGACGGTGGAGATTTCCTTTTTGTTCGTTGTAAGTAAAGCTGAGAGGATATCATGAAAAACTCATTAAAAGGAGCGCTTTTATCAGGTTTGGTATTTCCGGGCCTGGGTCAGACTATTTTAAAGCATTATAAACGGGGTGTTGTTTTAATGCTTGCAGTCTCAGCCAGCATGCTGGTAATTATAGTGAAAGCAGTGCAACAAGCCTTTACCATTCTCGAAAAGATTGAGTCCGGGGGCGGGGTAATTGATATGAATACTATTTCAAAAGCAGCCACCCAGGCATCCACCACTTCCGATAGCCTCATATTCTATCTCGCCCTGTTATTGCTAATTCTCTGCTGGATTTTTAGTGTTGTTGACGCTTACAGAATTGGAAAGAAAAAAGATACCGGCTTAATTGCCAAGCCTTAATTCACAATTCAAGCTTTGACCCCTATTCATTCCTATGCGTTAGGCGTGTGATAAGGTTAGAGAATTTTGGTAGTGGGTTGGTTTATGGGGGAAAATATTAGATGATTTCATCTGTGTGTAGATTGCGATTGGTAATTTTTTTAACTACAATCATCATCAGTGCAATTGTAGTCGAATCCCCAGCTTGTGCCTCCAAATTTATCAAAGCGCAAGCTTCTACTCGTTTGTGTGACACGAACTTTTTTGTTGTCAAAACCATCAGCATATCTCACCTCCATCAAAACAAATATGTTGGCTTGCATTGCTGTGGCTTTCATATATATATCAATCGGAACTTCGTGGCCCTGCAAACGCATCCCTTGCTTTGGGCCGATGAACTTTGCCACGTTTACTTCCGACAATTTTTTCAATCGAAACTGATCAACAACACCATCCTGATTGTCCGTCCAACCAGATCGAACAGAGATAAGCCGGGATGGCACGTTACCGACATTCATCAAAACAATACTGACCCCCGTAGTAACCGGTTTGCTCTTGGGATAAGGAAAAATTTCTGGGTCTCCGAAATAAAGGTAGGCCCGATCTCTAACACGAGATGTCCGATTGGTTTCTTTCAGGGTCCACCATTGCAAAAACCCAACCACAACGAGAAGAAAAGTGAATGCAATTATGGATTTGTCAATCATGCGATTTATATAACATGACCATTAATCCTATTCAAGATATAATTACTTCAAACTAACCCACTACCAGAATTTTAGCCCCAAAATGAAGGAAAATTAAAATGATTAGATCTGAATTTACAATATTAAAGGTGGATATGGTGGTTTTAATTTGCTTTATTGGCTTTCTGTTGATGACATCAACTTGTTTTGGGGGTGATAATTTGTCTTATAAATTATTAAGCGAACGAAATGTAGATGCGATGGGCGGACTGGTAAAGCGTCAAGTCGTTCGGATTGAAATTCCAGAAGGGCGTACACAAGAAGATGTGGAAGCGACATTCAAAAGGGCGGTCAAAGAAATCTATGCGTCCCGAAAAAAACTGAGTGCGCTCTCTGTTGAAGGCTTTCGTCCACAAGACGATAAGACAGGCCCATATACAATTGGGGAAGCTGTTTATGCCCCGAATGGGAATTGGGCTGAAGCGGCGAATAAAACCGCCCCGATGAAAATCAATATTACTCTTGGGGCTCTATACTTCAAATCTAAAAAAGTTATTTTTGAAAAAGGAACAATGGTTGAGTTCGTTTCCAGTGAAGGAAAGTATATCGAAATCTTCAAGACCCAAGGAAACTGGAGAGATGAAAATATACTTATGTTCGCTAAGCCTGGGCAGATAGGGAAGGTACTTGAGTCTAAAACAACAGTATTTAGTCCGGATATAAGTATCACTGAATATCAAATTGAAATTAATGGTAAAGTCGGGTGGGTTGGCGAGAGAGGTATTATAAATAATAAAAGGTAACCCATGATGATATATCGATTTTTTATATCATTTCTTATCTGGATATGCCTGACCAGCTTGTGCTTTGCGGGTCGGCTGCATCCTGAAAAATGGTACCAGGATCAATGGTGTAAAGAAAAAGGCGGACAGACTGAAGTTGTACTGCCTGATCGTACCCGCTGTGACTGCCTTACAGATACCCACGCAATAGACGACTTTGCTGACAAATGGGCCGAGGCGATCGGCCAGGCACTTCATTACGGCATGCAAACAGGAAAGCGTCCAGGAATTGTACTGATCCTCGAATCTCCTAAAGACCGAAAATACCTGCTCCGCCTCAACTCAATAATAGAACACTATAAGCTGCCTATTGATACTTGAATAGGTGAGTGATTTTACAAAGAATTATTTGCTAAATATCATAAATATGAAATCTGTATAATATATAAGTTGGAAAGGAGAATCAAATGTCTGAAACGCCTAGCCACAAAAGAGCGAAGAGAAAGGCCGCAGGTAAATCTGGGAAAACCGAAGTTCCTCTTAAAGGAAACCGTCGAATAGATGCAGTCTCCAAGAATAAGGCCGCTGAAATTGAAAGAAGTGGTAATATGGATGGGCTTGTGAGGGCAGCCCGTCGCTTGAAGACAAGCCGAAAGCCTCAGAAGGTTCTTCAGGTTCCCCAAAAGGATATGCTCAAAGCTGTCCAAGCGATGAAGAAAGTCGGAGTTGGAGGAACTGTCAAAAACATGAGTGGAACCAAAAGACGTTCGGTCCCCAAAAAGAAATAAACACTTAACCAACCTCTATCGGAAGCAGTTTGTCTTTAAAATCAGGCAGACAGATTGAGAAAACATGGGATCTTGAATGCATATCACAAATAGAAACTACCTATTGATACTTGAATAGCTGATTGAGTTTGTTCAAAATTATTTTTTATGTATTGACAGAAACCTAATTTTTTTATAATTCTATTTAAAATTTATTGGGGGGTTTGAAATGAAAACAAAACTAATGCTAAGAGGTTTATTCTCTAACACTATAAAAGAATTAGGCAATTTAACTAAAATAGAATTAGTAGTATTTGAAGAATTTTTTAAAGTATTTGTCGAAGAAGGCTGTCCAGTAGAAATGAGCTCTGATGATTTTATTGTAGGTATTTCAGAAAAATATAATGTTACTATAAATAGTCTAATTGACGCCGTAAGTTATATTTTCACTATCCTACATGCTTTAGAAGATAATAATGATAGATTAGAAGATTTTATTAAAGATATAACTTCAGAAGAAATATTTGAAAAAGAACAAGCTAATGATATTAAACAGTTACTTGAGCTTGCAAAAAAAACAATTTACGATGAAACTAGAAAAACACACAGAAAGACGGAAGCTATTAAATCTTCTTTTCCTATATTAAAAGGTGCAAAAACATCTATAGTACAACTTATGGATTTTGAACCTGATTTTGATTCAACAACTGATGAGCTTAGCACTTACAACCCTCGCTTGTTCAATAGGTATAATCTTGTAGTTTTAAAAATGAGTACTGATATGTTTGGTAAGAGAAAAAGTTATCAAATAACATTAAGTGAAAAAACTCTCAGTTTTTTAATTAATGACCTGCAGGCAGCATATAAGCAATTAAAATCATTAGCAGTAAAACCAAATAATTAATAACATGGAACTTAAAAAAATCGGAAATAAATTTGGTGCCGTTTATAAAGATAAACCAATTAAAGATAAAACTTATTTTGAGGAAGATGGTGTATATAATTTGTCGTTTATTATAAACGAAAAAGAAGAATTAAGAAAACGAAATCCAATGTTATCGCGTGAAGAATTAGATATTGATTTCTTCCGTAAGGATCTTAATCTTGAAAGCCCAAAAGATACTTACTATCAAAAACTTGAACAAATTCATGCTGGTATTTTGACTTTATCTAAGGAACACAGAAAAATATTTAATGATATTTCTGCTGTTAGAAATGAGGTGGTATCAAGTAGAGAAGTTGTGTTAAGCTTTATCAAAGTTCATCCTATAGAAGTGATAAAGATTATATCTTTTCTTATTAGTTTTTTTAGTCTATCTTCCCTAGCTATCGGAAAAATTTTAAATAGACTCATAATTGCTCCAGATATAGGATTACTTCTTTTCATAGTTTCAACCACATTCTTTTTTACCTCTTTTATAAGATTAAATAAATTAAACAATTATAAAAAAAATAAACGTTCTTAATTATGCCATTAATTGACTTAATTATTCATATCCTTTTAGTCTTAGGTGTTTTGTTATTTGTTTTTGTAATTGTTGGAGCAAAGATAAAAAAGATACTCGTATATATTAAAGATGGAATTCCTGAAGAATTCATGACATTAGAAGGAATTGTTTGTTTGATCGGTATATTTTTATTAGCAGTTATTGTTTTTAGTGGAGAATCTCTCTCATTTGTATTATGTGCACTTTCCCCCGATTCTGTTAAAGCTTCAGTTATTCAAAATTTCAGTAGTACAAAATTTTTTTTTGTGGTTGCTTTTTTGTTCGGTTTTATAGGAAATCTTATTTTTTTGGGTTATACAAAACTAAAAAAATAAGATAATAATTTTATCAAAATTTTTCTTAAACCATTTGCCCAAAATCGCCATAAAACAGCACTTTTCTTGAATTAAAAATTTCGCCTCAACACCAAAACCACATCGTCATAAGTATCTAATTCGTCTGATAATAGTCCCATAAAAAACCCTACCAACCCTTATATCCCTTATTTCTTAAAGCATCTGCCCCCTTTATAAATTCCTCCTTGGAAGAATTCCAGGTGATGGGGGATGTTTTGACTATATTGAATAACTCTTCAGGGCTTGCGGGACGTTGTTGACCAAAGGGACATGTTGGAATAGTTATCACTACGATGGAACAAAAGGCATACGTTAAAGTTGACATTTTGGAAAGCGGGATAGAAGCGCAGCTTCTCGAATCTATCTTAAACGAACGAAATATTCCTCATCACATACAATCTTACCACGACACTGCCTACGACTGCCTGTTTCAGACCCAAAAAGGATGGGGACGTGTTAGTTGTCCTACTCAAATACAACTCGATTCTTACCCGCTCGCTTGGCCTTGTATAGCCTTTCATCCGCCTTTACAAGTAAATCATCCGGCAATTTTCCGTCCTCTTTAAAACTGGCAATCCCAAAACTGGCGGTCACAGTTACCTTTGCACCCTCTGTGAGTTCAATCTCATGTTTTTCGAGGTTGCGGCGTATCCTGTCCACAATATTAACGGCCGTCTGTTTATTTGCTCCCGGCAGAATAATAAGAAACTCCTCCCCGCCGTACCGCCCTACTGTGTCGTATTTCCGTGTACAGCTAATAATTCCCCTTACAATCTCTTTCAGAACGATGTCTCCCGACGAATGTCCATACATATCATTGATCTTCTTAAAATCGTCCACATCGGTTATCGTGACGGAAAACTCACTGTGAGAGCGTCTGTTTCTCTCTGTCTCTTTTGCGAGGAACTCGTTCATGTACCTTCTGTTGTAAATGTTGGTGAGTGAATCAGTTGTCGCCAGCGTAACATCTGCGGTTATATCCTTGAGAAACAGCTGTACCCGACCTCGCTCTGTAATTTTGTCAATAGGCATATAGAACCCGGAAAACTCGAAAACGCAATTGTCCTTTTTGAATCTCACATCTTCAATCTTGTTTTGTTCCATCAAGACACGGTAAATCTCGTTCCACTTTTGTGCCGGCACCAACTCAGTCACGGGCTTGTCTATGATTTTTCTCCCGAACCTGGTCAACGCTTTTTCGTTTGCCCATACCACTAACAGGTCGCTACCTGTATCAATCACCTCAAATAACATCACTGGCAACAGGTTCAAGGCTTCCTTAGTGTACTTTAGCTTTCTTTCCAGGAACTCATTATAGTCTCCCTCCAGGTTCCTGACTAGATCTCTGTTTGTGATCATGCCAATAGCTAAACCATCTGCGTCTTCTACAACAACCCTTCCTATGTTTCTATCGGTCATAGTCTTGACTATATTGATTAGATTAGTCTCTAAATTGGCAGATATGACGGGACGAGACATGTACTTACCGACATGCTCTTGAAGAAATACATTATCATTGGCCAATTCCAGTATGTTTTTTTCAGTCACGATCCCAACGGCCACACCATTTTCCAGAATGGGGACTGCGCTAATGTTATGCTCCACCATCTTCTTAAGCACTTCCCGGATCGTATCGTTCCGGGCTGCGCCAACCAAATCTTTCAACTGATCGAGGATATGCTTTACCATAAGCGATGAACGGTAAAAATCCTCTTCCAGATGATTCAACAGATCCTGCTGGGTGACAACTCCAAGGAAATTTTCAGATCTGTCAATTACTACCAATCTTCTGATGTTGTTTTCAACCATCAAACTCAGAGCATAACCGATGGCTCTCTCTCCGCTCGCTATGACTAGAGGTTTTCTCGCAAAACGCTCAGTCTTTTCATCCAAATCGACCCCGGTGTATAAAAGCCTGACAACGTCTCTCTCTGTCAATATTCCTACTGGTTTGCGTCCTTTCAACACCACAACAACGCCTTTTTTGTTCCTGTGCATCAACTGAAATAACCGCCTTAACGAAGAACCAACTTCTACCCATGTATTCTCCTTTTGCACAAGGTCATGCAGTAGAACATTTCCCGTTTCCATTCTTAAGTCCTCCTATGACTGGTTACAAACATATAACTTCCCTAAAACACAAAAAGCTTGAACTGTAAGTACAGAAGGCACCTTTTTTCGAAAAGGAAAACTCCAATTATAGAAAAAGTGTATAATATCAGCTTTTTTCGACAGGGCAATCTCCTGAATGGTGCTTGAATCGATTATAGCGTTCCTTAATGACATCACATGAGATGTCACATCAATAGGAATGATGGTTAGATGTTTACCTTCCGTGAAAATATTTTTTACTTCTTCAATTCTATTTCTTTTACAGAGAATAACAACCGAATGC
>SDBT01020044.1_pt1 | contig 10467 bp, 11 predicted proteins | sample 2277101 | NCBI WGS metagenome assembly SDBT01 (sample SAMN10404973, study PRJNA504765) | marine sediment metagenome | isolation source: marine sediment core GS10_PC15, 103 cmbsf | place: Arctic Ocean: Southern Knipovich Ridge | collected 2010
TTTATGGCCTTTTGATCGTACCACCCAAAAATAACAAACCGCTTTTACCATTGCTAAAATTCTTCTTAGCCAGTTAAAGCCCCAAATAAGTTTCTTGTCTGGATAGTTTTCTATACACCATAAGATAGTGGCTAACATAGTTATATCTGACGTCCACCTATCTTTCTTACTTCCGCCTTTTTCATAAAGTGCGTCATGCTGATAAAATGCTATATTGCAATCAATGCCCCATAGTTTGCGGGGGATTAATTTACTTATAGTCTTTCCTTGTGGCCCTGCGTATCCTTTATCATCATCGTACGCGCCAATGAGTATGGTGTATATTGGATATTCAGGAAGTGACTTTATATAGGTTATTGGATTCATGCTGTATCAATTGTTATTAATGCACCTGTTATTGTAGGTGGACCAACAAGATTAACGACATTAGCCTCTGATGATTGATCAATAAGCTCATTACCACTGCTAGGCTGATCATCCATAGCTTCTATCGCCAATACAGAATCATCCATATTAGATGGATTATAATTGGCATGCGGCTTAGGCTCACCACCATTGTATATCTCTGTGATCTGTGATACAGACCTCTTAGAGTCGAAGAACTTTATACTAGCCAATGATAATGATGTATCGACTATACCTGAGTTATTTGCGCCAATATACCAGTCCCTTCCTGAGTCATGTAGTGGACCTGTAAAAGAGTCAGACCATATTGAGCCGTCATCAATACTAGCAGACACAATACCAGAATTGTATGATACTTGTATGAAATTCCATACATCTTGTGTCAAAATTAAAGAAGTTGACAATACAGAGGAAGATGACCCATCATCAGAAATAGCAATAGTCAGCTCGCCTGATCCAGTGTAGAACACCTGCAAGCTCCTATCATTTACCGCAAACCACCAATTTGATATTATGTTTGTCGCCGTACCTACATCTGTAGGATACAACCAAAGTGATATAGTGAAGTCACTTAATAAGTCCAATGTAACATCTTCTGTTATATATATATATTCACCTGTATCAATGGATAGGGTGCTTATCTCTAAACCCGCCCTAAATGCCTTACGTCTATTTGATAAATTAAACATAATCTACCATTCAGCCGATGCGGTTGATAGCTCTTTGTACTGCATTGCTACACCTAATAATTTAGCGTCAGCGGTAAGAGTGTCGGTTATTCTTCGAGCTACTTTTATAACAATAAAATCATCAAGTACGGGAGTTCCGCCAACCGTTACATCCGCAGTCGCTGAAGTTACATGCATATCATCGGCAGAAACAAGAGTATCTGTTACGCCAATCTCTGATCCTAGAGCGGTATCAATTGCGTCACCTTCGCTCAATGCACCAGCGCTAAATCCCCATGTTACAGTTCCAGCGCCACTTGAAGCAGTCCAGTAAGCTTTAAATTTAATCGTCCCTAAGTCCCATTCATCAGGCATGCGGACATTAAATTGAACGCTTTCTGATTGAGTCTGATCAAATGCCATGATATCAGTCATAATATCGTTAGTGGCTGTTTCTTCTGTGAGCGATTCTGCGCCGTTAGTAGTGTTTGGTATCATTGCACCCGCTGACATCCACAAGTTACGATATACGCCTAAAACTGTAGGGCTTGAGTATGCGCCTGATTGATTGAGGAATAAAACAGATGAACCTGAGCCATCCAAGACAACAGTATTGATTGTTTTATTAGTCAGTGATTGAGTAGCTGTGAGTCCCGCTAATTGTTCAGTGACTCCGGCAGGGTCGTATTGAGCGGCTGTCATATCACCACCACCAGCGGGTGTTATATAATTTCCTGCTTGGTTTAAAAATAATCCTGCTGCACCTGATCCATCAAGGACGACTCCGTTAACGGTTTTATTAAGCAATACTTGAACAGCGTCAAGTCCTACAAGCTGCTCTGTAATTCCGGCGGCATCGTAAACAGCCGCAAGCATATCGCCAGCACCAGCGGGAATAACATAAGCGCCAGCGGCATTTAAGAAGGATGAAGAACCGCCGCCAGTTGTTAAGGTTACGCCGTTAACACTTTTATTTGTTAATGACTGAGCCGCAATTAATCCTACAAGTTGCTCACCAATGGCCGCGGGGTCATAAACAGCAGTTGACATATCTCCACCACCAGCGGGAGTTGAGTAAGCGCCAGATGCATTTAAGAAGGTAGTCGGGAGTCCGGCGGTTGTCAGTGATACGCCGTTAATAGTCTTATTAAATAAAATCTGTACAGCAACTAACCCTACTAGCTGTTCAGCAATACCAGCGCCGTCATATGTACTGGTATCCATATCACCACCACCAGCTGGAGTTGAATAAGTTCCGGTAGCGTCAAGAAATTGTGAAGACACTCCTGCGGTCGATAACGTAACGCCATTAACGCTTTTATTAGTCATTGACTGAGTCGCTGACTCACCTATTACCTGCTCGGATATATTAGCAGGGTCATAGTCTACGGTATTCATATTACCCGCAAAGTCAATTGCTTCAACTTTCTTTAAATTATCGGAATCGCTTGAGTCAGTAATTAGAATAAAGTCGCCTGATGCGGCTGTAATAACTGACTTATTTGTAATTGCAGTTTTATCAATTACTAAAGTTGACTGTCCGGTTATCTCTCCGGTATATGTCGCCTGCTGATTATTCCATGCAGCGCCGTCATATTCATAAGTTAAATTTTCATCGGCAACAAATACAAAGTTTCCATCATTGGGAGTCTTTCTATACCATACTGAATCAGTCGCGCTATATCTCACAATATCATTAATGGTAAATCCAGACCATGCGCCACCCGTTCCAGCAATAATATATTGAGCGTTATCAACACCAGCGGGAGAAGTAACCAAGTCTTTATCAATTACAGTTCCCCAGTCATTCTTTCCAGCAGCTGAAAGGTAGTTTAAAGCCTTTACTAAAGTATCAGGTGTTCCACGTCCATACTTTGCCCATTCGGAAGTAATAGCATTACTCCAAGCAAATGTCTGCGGTGTTAATGGTACGGTGCTTGAATCGCCCGCTAAGTCTCCATCGAATACATTAAACCTTGTCGCGAATTGAAAGAAGTCATCTGAGCCAGTTTCTTCAAGCGCAAATGTCATTGCAATAGCGCCTTGTTCATCTTGTGCAAATTGCGAGAATGATGCAGGGATGGTATCTATATCCCATTCAATTGTAAAAATCTCATTGCTTGATCCTGATATTACTCCAGAACCTAGAAGAACAGGGGCAGTACCGGAGTTAAAAGGAACGACATAAACATCAGTATTAGTTAATGAGGACGCATCAAAGTCAACACCAGCGGCATCTTTAAGAGTAAGTACTATTTTGCCGGATTGCCGTGTAATTAATCCGCTATCAGGTTCGCGCGGATCAGGTAGAGATTTTGTAAAGAAAGTAGTCTGGTCTTTACCACCAATTGTAATTGTGGCTTCGTAGGTGGGAGTGTCCATATATAATTCCTTATTTGTGAAAGTAGTTTTAAATTAACTTACATTATAGTATTGATATTTTCAATGTTAATAGATTCAATCATTTATGTAGGCGTGTAAAATTGGAATCCCCCTTCACCGTCCCAATTCTCATAAGTGCCGTGATTTGTAAGTATTGTCTTTGACACGAAATCAACATTAGGATTTGATGGCACGTCAAAAGGTATACTTCTCTCAACTATATTCCCTGCTATTACATTACGCTCAGCAGTGGGTAATTGAATTATCTTATCCTCAAAGTATCCGTTTGATTCGGCCCATGCAGTAGCTGGTGCTGTTGATGTCTCCTGATCTCCATAACTGCCATAAGTCCTTATATCAATAGGTGCGCCGCCTAGTCCGGTATTATCATAATCGGATGTATCAAACCTAGAGTAAGTTTTTATTGCTGTTACATCAGCGAATTGGCTTGATATACCAAAAGACTCATATCTAATCTTCATTGCGGGCTGAGAGTTAGGAATCAATTGCTTAACTTTAACGCTATTATCCCATAAACCATCCCAGTCAGGGCCTAAGTTTACAAGTGGATTAGGATTTGGCAAAGCGGGCCCGTATCGAAGATCTGTTATAGCGTCAAAAAATTCTATATGTATATCACCAGATATACCTTCCGCGTATGACGATAGCCATCTATGATTATTGATGTTTGATCCCGCTCCGCCATGAGCAAAATCAACCAAAATATATTTAAGGCTTGTTATGAGATCGTACCAAAACCTTACATTTTCAGTTGTTATTATGTCCATTCGCGGATATTCAGTTGCTCTATTTCCAGTGAGCGTGACACCTAAATCAGTTAGTAATGTATCTTGATCAAGTCTTACATTTAATTCTCTGAATCCGTTATTTGGAGATGTGCCAAGTACATTGTTTAATTTAGTTTCACTAAGATAGTTACCCAGTATAGCCCTCATATTAGTAGCAGGTACAGAACTCCCCCACATAACGGGCCAATTCTTTTTCCCTATTCTCGGGGAGTTATCAAGGAATGGATATAAATTCAAGTTATTAACAATCCTAAAAGCGCCTATTAACTGAGCCATGTTCATTCGTTCAGCAAATGCCAACTGTAATAAATTAACAGCGGTTATAAGGTGCTGACCTTCGAGATTATCCCAGTTTATTTCAGCGAGTGGTGATTCAGCCATAGTTAATCCTTAGAATAATGGGTGGTCAAGATAGAAATTTCCATCGTTATGATTGTATGAGCATGCGAAAAACTTTCCATTAAAGTAATTCTTCGCCGTAGAACTCGCGTCTGCATTATCAAAGTCTTCGAGTATCAACTCTTCACCATCTAGCGGGATAAATATACTATTACCGTTTGTTGTTCTGGAGTCGTAAATATTAAACGATGTAATTCCCCCGCTGGCAGGATATGATTGAGATGAACGCGCCCATAATGTTTTAGGGTAGTCTTGATCAAAATAAGTAGTTTCAACTAGATCGGCAATATATCTATAATCAGCGGGCAGGTCTACGGTAGCGCCCCACGGCATGATAGACTTAAATGTAATACTTTCTTCTGCCGTAAAAACCTTTATTGGTGTTAAGTCTGTAGGCGATGTGATTATTGCGCCAAATTCAAAAGTTTCACCAGCTGACATTATTACCGGACGTTCTGCACCACCACCGCCGCCAGATCTAACAAGCCATTGCATGTTATTCTTTTGATCGGCTTTGAGTGTAGGGTCATTATACTTAAAGACTTCAACAATTTGACCGATAGATAATGCAGTGTCGCTATAAATATAACCTGTTTTATTTATAGTTGTGTCATCTTCGTCAAAAATACGAGGGTCTGCTGATTCAGTCTTTTCAAATGTTACGGAATTGTAAAAAAACTCTATACCTTTTGCTACTTTGCCATCTGTATCTTCACCGTCAATATCATCAACTAACTCAGTGACCTCGGCAAATATTACCTTTCCTCTATTCCCACCAGTACCACCACCGACACGAGTACGGCCTTCAGTAGCTCTTACTGATAGGCTTATTCTATCTAGATCCTGCTGTGAACTAAACGCATATATATCATCAAGAGAGGCCATTATAAACGTAAACTCCATTGTTTCACTTCTAGAGTATTGAAATCTGTAGTAAGTCCTCTAGGCTCTGCCGTGGGATCTCTAAAACTACCATCCTCATCTATATACGCCGCGCCATCATCATGAATAACTACATCGGCGGGTGACTGTCCAAACTTATTAACTGTAGACCGCTGCAATAGCTTTCTTTTAAAGCCTTTTTTATTAACTAAAATCTGATAGGTAACTACAAAATATTCCCGTCCATCCTGGTCGAATTGATTATTACCCGTGAATCTTTCCAACTTTAATTGGCCTGCTCTGTAAGTTGTCCTTTTTATCGTTTGCGATTGCTGGTTAACGGTATTTCTTATATCTTCAGCACGATCATTATTATATTGGCGTTCATTCTTAACAACGGTTATTCGTGTTAATGGCGCATTCTCTACAAACGGACTTGCGGGAGGTTTACCCAGAAAGTTTTCAATCAAATCACCTGTTACTTGATCTACTAAAACAACCTCTGCTAAATCAATCTGATCGTATGAGTATGAAATGGGCAAATCAAGAGGATTAGTCGCGGTATTAGTATCAATTACTTCACGCTCATTGGAGTAGTTTACAGTAACCGTAAAGAGATCTTGCTGATTATCTTTATGAGATACATCATAATCGATCATCTTAAGCGAGTCTAAGTCATCATGGCCGGAACCGCGCTCGGGGAAGCCGAAACCTGAACCAGATAGATCTATTTGATTATATGCCGTGACAGTACTCGCAGGCGCTGATAATCTCATTATCCAAGACTGATCGGCGGTTACGGTATTACCGGATACAGTAGTATTATCTTCTGCTGACTTTCTACCTAACGAAACTATACTCATAACGATCTCGTGTTAACTTTAATTTGGCCCTTCTGCTTCTTAATTGCATCCAATGTTTCTTTGGCAATCTTAAGCTTTTCATCTTCTCTCATCTTCTCTTCTGCGTCAAATTGCTTTTGTAAAGTATCTGCTTGGCTTAATTTTCCTGCATCTCTATTCTGTAATGATGCGGCTATCTCTGCCTCTTCAACGCTTCCTGCTTCGATTATCCCACCAGCGCCACCACGCTTTGACTCTTCTTGCAAGCGCTTAATGAATTCTTTTTTGCGAGAATCCCCGACGTCTTTAATGGCCTTCAGTGACGACTTCTTAGACTTTTCTTTAGCCTTTTCTTCTTTCCGTTCTTTTCTTTCAATTGCTTTTATCTCTTCATCAACCGCCAATTCAGATAATCTCTTGCGTTCTGCTGCTACTTTAGCCTGTATCTCTGGACTATTCTCAATTGACTCCAACCTCTTAGGGTCGTTCAATTCTTCTAGAGCTAACCTATTTAGCTCATTAATCTCTTTTTGAGCCTGAGTATCTTCTCTATTCTGCCTTATTCGTGCGGCCTTCTCTGCATCCATAGCAGCAGCAGCCCTATCGGATTCCTTCTGTGCTTCTCTGAGTAACTTATTATAATCATCTTGTGCTTTATTTAGTCCATGCATGCTGAAAATTAAAGTCTGAACCTTATCATCAATGGCAAAAAATACATCTGTACCAAGCCCTATTAAGCCATTTGCAAGCCCTTCAAATCTAAGCTTAGTCTCTGAAAGTCTATCATTCATTTTCTTTATTTGCTCGGGGTCAATCTCTCCGGTAAAGCCTCTTACTTTACTCTTTGCTGCATCTGCACTTTCGGCCAATACATCAAAAGTAGTTGATAGTTTAAACCCTTCCTCCCCCATCAATGCAAGTTGTATCGCCGTTCTACGGCCTTGATCTTGTACGCCTGATATTGATTTACTAAATGACTCAAGTTGAGCATCAGGCTTCAGTTTGTTGAACTCATTAAGATCAATATTAAGCTCTTTGAATAGATCGAACTTTCCACCCTTGCCTTCTTTGAGTGCTTCTGATGCGCTCTCATTTATATTCTTAATACCTTGCGTAACATCCTCAGCAGTTGCTCCAAATGACTTACCTACATTTTGCAAGTCTATTAAGTTTTGGGTAACTATCCCTAGACGATCGGCATCTTGAGCGGCCTCAGTCAGTGCGTTAATTCTATCAGTTATTAAGCTTACTGAAACAATACCAGCGGCTGCGCCAGCTACAGTCTTTAATCCAGATGATAATCCTGCAGACTCTTTTTTTGTCTTCTTAGCTTCTCTATTATATTTCTTGAGAGACTTTGTTAGCTTATCGAAACCTTTATCAAGAGGATTAATTTCATCTTCGAGCTTATCAAATTTATCACCAGCTTTCTTTGCATTGTCGCCAGCGGAACTAAGATCATCTTCAAGCTTTCCGGTTGTATCGCCAAGCTTTCCAAATTTTGTATTAAGTGAAAGAACCCGCTTACTTATCTTGGCTAAAGAATCATTTAAAGATGTAGCGTCAACGCCTACCTTAAGTATTATTTCCTCAATCAGTCGTGCCATTCTCTAATTCCTGTGATTTTTTAAGCCTGTCATTAGCTTGCTTCATAGCCTTTTTAACAGCGTCTTCATCTGCCATATAGTCATGCTTCAGCCATTGAGTATATTTGGCATATTGACCACTTGAGATATTAACCTGCTCAGTTAAAAACGGTACTCTTTTAGCCCTGGCAAGCCACCAGTTTGATTCATTCTCTGACATGTAGTCAGTCTTGGCAAATCCTAATAACTCACTTACTGACTTACCTTGTGACTCTGCTAACTCAAACCAAAATCTACACTCATGACTTGATTCTAGCAGTCTAACTTTTTTTTTTCGTCATCAACTCTGATATTGTGAGCCTCAATTAAATCGGCCTCTTTATCAGCGTGTATCATATGATTAAATTTAAGTATCTCAAGGACAAACTGATTAGCGATATCGTCATCAACTGTATCAATGAACTTATTAAAATTCTCATCGTCATCTTTACCAAATACCAATTCGCCCATTTCATCACATAAAGACATTCTCAATAGGTAAAATTCAGCCTTATCAACATCCTCTTTAAAGAATGCAAAACTGGGCTTATTGGCGTTCATCATCGCGTCAAACTCTGATCTATAAACCATCTGTTGTGATTTATGGCGGAACACAGAGCAAGTGCGATAAGATAAGCGTCTAAGAAAGAACTTCTTTTTTTGATCGTTTACAAAAACGCTTATCTCTCTAACCTCATCGTTAGAGAATAAATGCAAAAATTCAGATGAGTATAATGACATTATGCAACAACTGTATAAGTTGGCTTAGTTTCCCATCTAAATACGCATGCATTTAAGTTCTTGACATTTGAACCAGTTACGCGCGGAGCAGCAACAAGAAAGGCCAATCCAACATAAGTGTCAGCATCAGGATAAGTTACTGTAAGTGTCTCAGTTGTTCCCACAATAGCATCGACATCAACACCATCAACTGACTGAATGGACGCTACGAACTGACCATAATCCTTGGATGTGCCAGGGGCATAAGTAATATCTGGGTCTGTATCTAACTGTGTATTAATCTCAGGCACTGAAGCATGTGAAACTGAAAAGCCTGTTTCAGCGTCAAATACACCGACAAAGACGGTTCCAAAAGTTGCTGTGCCTAGTCCAATTTGATTAGCCATAATTATATTCCTTGTTTTATTTTAAACTATATTAACACTTTATCAGTACATTGTACTCTATTCAAGTACATTTCGTTTATGTCTATGAGCAATATTTATTGTAAGTGATAAAAACATCCTGCCTTAACCACCATCTTTGTTTATCTTTGGTGTTATTTCTTAATCGTTGCTTAGGCACTTGGCCGCCGTTGCCCATCTCGATATCTTGGAAGTAAATATCTCCCTGCTGACCAACACCAGCCGTTAACTTAACTTGTCTGAATGCATTCTTAATAATCGTAGCTATGCGGTGTTGATCGGCTGTGCTTTCACCGACATCAACAAATACTTGAGCGATTATAACGCCTTCTTCAAAGTATTGATTGTCATCATTTAAAAGAGTTTCTGTACCGACTTCAATAAATAAACGAACCATAGGGCCGCGGCCATTACCGTCGGGTATCCTCTTATTTTCTTCTTCATAAATTGTAAATAAACTATTAGGAGTCGCAACAGTATCTTTGAAAAACTCATTTACTCGCGTGATTGTATCTAGACTCATACTCTTTTTAATCCAAGTTTTCTTTTACTTTTCTTGATGATAGCTTTATATCTGATGACGTTCTTTTTAAACATTCCGGTAGGTGCTTGTCGGGAGAAACCTCGTTCAAGCTTTATTATGTATCCTTCCGGTTCTTCTGACTCATCCTCTACTGCATTTCTTATTATTACCTGATCGCCAATCTTTAATGACCTCAAAGCTTTTCTTGCTCTATCAGCGGTAGGTTTAGCTGTGGCAGTTTTATCAAATATAGATAATCCGCCTCTTGGCTCTACATTTATTCCTGCTCGCCAGTTTGCTGTAGCACGTCCGGTATCAACAGGTGTATCTCGTGCGATTACTTGAACAAAGTCAACTGATACCTGAGTTTGTAATCCAGTGGCGTTTTTAATAGCATTATCTTTAACTATCTTTATAAACTCATCTAGATTACTTAGCGCCATTATAACCAAACATTTCTTTTTTCGTACTTCCTGAGAGCAGACCAAACACCTGGAGGAATATCTTCACGGCCTTCATTATCCACCCAATAGGCGATTAACTGAGATAATACAGATTGAATGTCATTGGGCATTGTGGTATCATCGGCGGCAAAACCTGCATTAACTTCTATCTTAATTGACTGCTGTTCTCTAAGTAGATTAGCAGTGAAAGTCTGGCCTTCGTTGAATATAATCTGATCATTGAATAATCTATAATCGCTTGAGTCAATAATAGTCTCAGTATTATCACGCGCAAAAGAAGATACTTGAACAATGCTATTTACATTTAGCGTATCTAAATCCAT
>SDBT01020045.1_pt1 | contig 10467 bp, 8 predicted proteins | sample 2277101 | NCBI WGS metagenome assembly SDBT01 (sample SAMN10404973, study PRJNA504765) | marine sediment metagenome | isolation source: marine sediment core GS10_PC15, 103 cmbsf | place: Arctic Ocean: Southern Knipovich Ridge | collected 2010
TATATTGGAACGATGCGGCTTTGGTAGTTGTCGATTCTGGGCCGGGAAACTTCGATGAGGAACTTACGACTCCGACATTAAATACCTCCGCAGTGGATACGAGTTATCAGTTGAGAGGGGCTGGGACATACCAGATAGCCTATCGTTTTTATGATTCAACCCGAGGAATATACAGTGCTCTTAGTGCTCCGCTTGTGGTGCATTTAGACCACCTTAAAACCACCAAAGCTGTAGGTACAATCAGCCTATCCACTGCGGGGGGGGGTAGTGGTTTAATGATAGCTGGAGATGTTTTTACAATCAACGGACGAACCTATGAATACATTGATGCTGGATCAGATGTCACCATAGCCGCAGCGGCGGGAGCCACTACCACACAACATGCCACTGCTCTGGCGGATGCAATTAATGAAGATAGTTCAGCAACTGTCACGGCTTCTGCACAATCATCAAGTGTATTATTAGAATCTATTGTAAGAGGAACTGCTGGAAATGCTTATGATCTTAGTGTGGGGGAGGTTGAGCCAAATACCGATGATATTTCTGTTTCAGGAAGTACACTAACTGGAGGAGGAGTAGTAACTACTGAGCCAGAAACACAAGTTAAAGTCACTATTGATTTCCCTGATAGTGGTGTGGGTTTTGTTTATACAGATAGTGGGAATGGTTTTGGAGATTTATTTGATACAGTAGACATATTCCGCACAATTGACTTAGGAGATTCTACTACAAGTCAAGGAGCTATATTTTATCTGGAACAGACAATAGCTAAGACTGGAAATTGGGCAACATCTGGAGCTTGGGATTCTTTGACAGCAGATATAGGAATTCTTGTCGATGACGCTTTGCCTTTCCAGACTATGTATGATCCTGAAAAAGATATTGTAGTTTCTCCTCCGCAGAGTGGGACTATAGGTGAATACGAGGGGTTGACTTTTATGGCTCAGGCTTCGAGTTCTGATGGGGGGTATGATACTTTGTCGAGTAGTCCAGAGCATACTTCACCAGAATATTTTAGTACCTATAATACGCGGGTTGGTAAATCCGAAGATGGGCGACCATTGAGATTTATCCCTGCGGGGGATTCCTTGTTCCAACTTTGTTATAACGCGATAATTCATATATTCAAATCTGGGAAACTTAAACCAATACAATTTTCCAGATTACATCGAAAGAGGGGGCCGGTGGGGAAAGAAGTTGCTCATTCTTCTGGTAACAGTGTTTTTATGATTTCAGGTCTGGGATTGGTAGTTCTGAATGCTTCAGATGGAAGTATGGGAAGTATAACAGCGGTTGATAGGATTATATTTGATGATTGGAAATCTGAAATATCAGACGTGAAAAGTTGCTATGATGCCAAACTGAATGCTTCTTTTTTCTTGAATCCTACGCGAGAAGAAATGATGATCCTCTGGCACTCTACCCGGGTGTGTTCTCTACTTGATGGGACTAACTTCGTTGGAGCAACTTCTGGGCCGGATATTGGAACAGGGAAAAATGATCGTGCCTTTTTTATTACAGCTACAGGTCTTATCGTAAGCCCTGACAATTTAGAAACAGGTAGTGGAACAATGTGGGATATAAGCAATTCCTATTCGTTAAATGGTACAGCGACCGCCACATCTGTTGCTACTCTTACAGATGCAAATGCGACTTTGAATGAAGATATGGTTGGGGCGAAATTATATATGACAACTGGGGACAATGCTGGGGATTCTCAGGAAATAGAAACTATAAATAATTCGACGAAAATAATTACATTTGTATCTAATTTTGACAATGATATAGCGACTGGGGATACTTATGCCATTAGTCCTGTTCCGTTTTCCCTAAGAGCCTGGCCATTACAACATGAGGAATTATCCAAATTTAATAGGTGGATTACAACTGGAGTTGCCTTGAAGTCAAGGAAATTATCAGGATTCGATGATAATCCAAATAGCAATTGGCGAGTTGGAGCATATAGGAATGGCGGAACTTCAATTGAAAGCACTACAGCCTACCCAAATGTGGACTCCAACCCCTCTGATTCTGCGGAGGTTCTGAATTTAGCGGGAATTGATTTGGAGCCTTATATTGAGCAGATAGCATCTGGGGTTAAGTTTGAGTTGACAGATGCTGAATTTGCCGTTACTTTGACTGATTCACGTAAGGTGAGTGCTTCTTAGAGTGAAATTTCGTTGACAAAATCTGGAAATGTGATATAATAATGATATAGTAAGGAAGTCTGTTTATTTTGAAAGGTATCTATTATGGGGTGTTATCCTGAATCTAAAAAGCTCTTTGGGGAAGATAAGTATGAAGTGGAAGACGCTTCCAGGACTTTAACCAAAGCCCGAGATTTGGAAAAAAGGAAACCTAAAATTTATTTCGCCGCAATAAAATATTTAGAGCGGGAACAAAGGTCTGTAGCCGATGTTATTCGTGCAGCTAAAAGGACTAAGGGGCTTAAGTAATGGCAAAAGCAAAGGACAAAAGTGCTAATCCTATAAGCATACTACCCACTACGAATGTGTTAAATCCTTCAACTTCCGGAGAGGTTGATTATGATGATTATCGAAGTAAGATTCAACAAACTGCTGCTGCGACTCGGGATATTGGACCAACTGCTATTCCGTCTGGGGCGGAGAAAGCTGTTGAGGGACTTAAAGGAGTTTATAAAGGGGTAGGGGAAACTGCTATTTCCCAATATGGACAACAGGCTGTAACTCAGCAAAAACAAGCCGAGAAAGCTGCAACTGCTCTTGAAATGCAGGGTGGAGCTACGATTGATTATTTACAGAGATTGGAGGGGATACGTGAGGGGGTCACTACTCGGGCGGCGGCGGCTCGTGATGCTTGGGGTGCTCCTATTGAAAAAGCAGATGAGTATGTAACTGCTGCTCGGCAAAGGGTTAGCGATGTTCTTGAAAAACTCGATGATATAAATTCTCAAATCGGGCAAGATAGGGACTTCTCTAAAGCTCATGCCATGCAATCTTCAGTACAGGCTACTCTTGGTTCAATGAAAGCCGAAGAAAGAAATATTGTAGAAACATATGGATTAGGTAGTAAAGAATTTGAACAATTTCAGCAGAGCAAGCAAGTTGCTTTGGGGGCTGTTCAGAGTAATATACATGCTTCCTATCAACAGTTGCAAGAGAAACAAGGACAAACTTATTTGAATGTTGTTTCTGAATCTTATACTAAATCGAATATGTATTTGGGATTCCAGGAACAGCAGCATGTAGATATGTTAAGGTACAAGGCTGATGCTCAAAATTCTTATAATCTTAAAGTGTCTGAGTTTGAAATTGGTGTAGAACAATTAAAAATGTCTGGGATGGAGAATCTTGCCAATTGGATGATTGAGACTCCAACCTTTTCAATGGATGCTACTCCCCTTATGACATTGTTGGCTGATATGGCTAAAACACAAAAAGCAGAAGAATTAGCAGCGGCGGAAATGGAACCAGGACGCGAAAAACAAAGGATGACCAATGCAATAGTGCGAGAGAATTTATCCAGGCATTCTGGTGGGAAACGAGTACTCTCTGCATTAAATCGATAAACTACCGATCTAAAGGATTAAAATATGCCAAGAGGCCAGGAAAAAAATATTGTTAGTGGGCAAATAGACCCTTATGTTCAACAGTCTATGCAACAGAATAAGCAACTGGCTGAAAATAGGCTTACTACAGCTATGCAACAGTCTGGGGCTACACAGCGAACAGAGATGCAAGAAAAAGGGGCAGGAGAACGTGCATCACTTCAGGCTAACACCCAACGGAATATAGAAGCCGGTCGATTAGAACAAAATGATAAACGTGCTGCGGAGGATGAGATAGCAAGGAGAGATGATCGGAAATTTGCCCAAACTATGGCGGAAGCAAGTCAGGGGTTTCAAGCAAAACAGGCTGAACTTAATCGGGATCAGCAAAATGCTATGATTACTGGCGATAGAAAAGCTAAAGATAAAATTGAGAAAAGACGTGAAGCCCTCCGCAGGTTTAATATTGAATTGAGTATGGATGCTAATGAGCGGAATACAAATGCTATGCTTTCTATTCTCAAAGGAAGTTTGAATAAAGAAACTTCGATGGAGAAAGCTAAGACAGTTTTATATGATGAGGCGGATCAGTTCGATAAAGACACAGCTATTTATTCCAAAACGGTGGATCGGGTTTCGGAAGCTATTGAATTTGATAAACGGATGGGGTTACCCACTCCCGCAGCAATGGAAGAAAAAATTCCTTCTAAATGGGGTATAGCTAAAAATGTATTGAATCCTTTCAAAAATCCTTTGGGGCCGATTCAAGGGAGTTACAGAGAAACACAAAGATTAAAAGGCTTAAAGAAAGAAATAAAAGAAGGATTTGCTGATCCAATGGGGGTTCTTCAAGACCAGATTGATAAGTACGGAGGAACAATATCTATAGAAGATTTGACTTCTGGCACGATTAACAACATAGTGGATAAGATACAGACAGAAGATATAAAAACTGAGGATATTAATAAAACTATTGGGGTGTTAGAAGGAATGTTGAATTCTGTTGATACGAAAAGAAAAGCTGTTGATGGGGATTCTAAAGACTTTGATTTTTGGAACGATACTCATTCAGAGATTGCTCAAATGAGAGATAATTTAGAGGGGCTTGCTAAAAGTGAAAAGCCGATAACTGGTTCTGATAAAGAAACCGTTGGATCACGGGTACGATATGCTTTGGGAATAATTGATGGTACTTCTTTAGGAGGACGTTCCGCTCGTATGAGGGATTTGGCCGGTGGGGATTTTGGGGCTGTATTTGATGAAATGACAAAATCAATACAGGTTCCTAAACTTTACGATATTACGGAAGATATGGGTGAAGATGATGTTGAAATTAGAACTTGGTTTAATAATTATCTAAGTTCAAGGTATCCTGAATTACAAGAAGGAGTTGAATAATGCCTATTCCTGCAATAGCAGCAGCAGCCACTAAAATTCCAGCGGCTCTTAAAGCTCTTTACGGTTCTAAGCATTTACTTACTGCATTAATTGGAGCAGGTTATTTAGGAGGTAAGGCAGTAGAAATAGGGGAGGGATTTGGGGAACGTGGATTATCTCGTGAGCAGATGAGATTACAAGCATTGTTGGGAAAGACTTCTGCGGAGGCCACTAAAAGAGGAGTTAAGGAATCCCGTGCTCGAACAAAAGAATATATGGATGCTTTGTTAAAGGCAAAAAGAGAAGAAGCCAAGGAGACGCGAGAACTTGCTGCGATGCAATCTTTTACACAGAGTCAGGATAGGCAAATGGCTCTGGTAATGCAAGCAATGCAGGCTCTGAGTCAAAAGCAAATGGGATCATCTACGCAGGCTCCTGGTGCAGGTATGTTAGGTTTAATGAGAGGCGGTATCTAAAATGGCTATATTAGAAGATACTCAGGGTAAAATAGGAAACATTTTATCTAACCCAGGAGACTTTTTAGCTAAACCGGGGGTTAAGGGAGCCGGAGCCGGAATATTCGCAACGTGGCTTTTGGATAAGATTTTGAAAACTGGACATGAGACTGGTATGAGGAATATTCAACGGGAGGGTCTCCGTTCTCAAGCTGAATTGGTGACCCCTGAAAACCTTTACTACCAAGCGGCTCAACCACAAGCTCAAGCCGAAGAAAATCAAGCTCGGGAAGCTCTTTTTGCTCAAATCAGCGGAGGTGTTTTAGGCCCGCAACTTGCAAAAGGTGAATTTTCAATTGGGGGGTGAGCTACTTAGAAAGGTATGAAAAATGAAACCGATTCCAAATTTTCCTGATTATCAAATCACTAAATATGGACGAGTGTGGAGCAAGCCCCGAAATGGAACACGAGGAGGTTGGATACAATCTTTTGTAGGTGTAAAAGGATATGTTTTTATAAATTTATATAATAAAGAAGGAATCCATCAGAAAAGAATTCACCGTCTTGTATTAGAAACTTTTGTCGGACCTTGCCCTTCCAATATGGAAGCTTGTCATTATAATAATATAAAAACAGATAATTATTTAGATAATCTTCGATGGGATACAAAATCGGCCAACATTAAAGAAGCTGTACTTTGTGGAAGTCATCCGAGTGCTCACCAGGATGGAGAAAGTAATCCTTGTGCTAAACTAACCACCGATAAAATTCAAGTGATTCGTTATTTGCGAAATGTGGCGAAATTTACTTTGAAAGAAATTGCTTGGCAATTCAATGTTCATTTAGTCACTATTTGGAAAATCTGTATGGAAAAAAGTTGGAGGTTAAATGGCTAAATATAGTGTAGAAGAAGACATTCCGTATGGAATTGCAGCAGCGGATTTCCCTGTTACCATTTATGACCGCCCTCAATTAGCATTCGCCAATCTTCTTAAAGGTGATGTTGATGCAATGACCCGCTCAATATTTGCCCCTCAAACGCTAACGCCTAATGAAATTCAATCCTTTCGTAATGCTTTATTTAAAGGCAAAAAACCTGATCCAATTTTGAAAACAATTACAGACATTGCTACAAATCCCCTCGTTATTATTGGATTGGCTTTGAGCTTAAAATTTCCCATTGGTTCTACTAAACCTCTTATGACTTTAGCTGCTGGAATGATTCCTAAAGCAAAAGCTATGGGGCAAGCGATGTCTTTTGTTCACCCTGCAATTTATAACCTCCGCAGTGTGCCGGGAATGTATCAAGCTTTTGCGGATAGTGTTAGTTCTAAAACTAAATTTCTTACTAAGCATGTGGATAAGATTAATACTATTTTTGGTAAGGCTGGTCGTCTCTCTAAAGCCGAAGGATTTGCTGTTGCGGCTCGGCTCGATGGATTACATACTACAAAACACGCAATGGTAACAATGCTCGGAGCGGAACCGGAAATTATGGTTGTTATGGGTGGAAAGAATATGCCTATAGCTTCAGGACTTAAAGCTGGAATGCGGAAAGAAGTTTCAACGCTTACAGGTAATCTGCGGAGGTGGATGAATGATGTAAGAAAATCTACACAAACTATTCCAGGTGGAGAAAAAAGAGTTCAAGATGCTCTGGCAAAACAAGGTTTGACTTATGGAGACGATGTAAAACATTATTTCCCTCGTAATGCTCAATTTGATAAGTATCATTTAGGAGCAATTCGAGGATCAACTAAGAGTCGATATAGGGAATTTATGCGTAAGGAAGCTCAAATTGGACCTCTCCCAAAAAATTCTATTGCGAGAACTGGAGGAGCAATGCCTCGTATAGATCAATTAGAACTTTTAGAAGCTCAAGGTATAGTTCCTGCGGGTTATACGGCTGCTGCCAAGAATGTTTTCAAACGATGGGGGGATGAAGCAACCCAAGAAGTAGCAAAAGTATGGTCTGAAGCTAAAGGTTTGGGGTTAGATGCAGGTCAAACTGAAGTGGCTTTTATAAATAGGATGCAAACTTATTTTACAAAAGGAGCAGGAAAAAAACTTGATTTCGCAGGTAGATTTGGGGGGAAAGCGACTGCAAAAGATACCTTAAAGAATATGTCTGAGGCTTTAACAACCGCAAGTGTTAAAGGAGAGAGTTTTTTCCAAAAAGAATTACAAGAAGTAGGTCGAGTAATGGGGACACCTCGTCAATACACTCTTGATGTTTGGGATGCAACACAGCGGTATGTTAATACAACTGGAACTGTTCATTCGTGGCATGGTACTAAGGTAGGAGAAAGAATAAATAAGATAGCCAGTCAACCCGGAGTATGGGGAGATCAGCCTTGGCTTGAATCGTATGTGTATGATGATTTGGTTCCGCATGTTATGGGAAATAAATCTTGGCAAGAACTGCGGAGGTCTATTTGGTTTTCTCAAATAAAAGCTAAGGTGCATGAATGGGTTAAAATACATCCCATAGTAAATCAGATGGGGGCTAAAAATAAAGACTGGTTAATGAAGGTTACAGGTAATACGGCTGGGTCATGGTCTGGAGAAGGTGCGGGGGCTTCTATCTCTCATTGGTTCCATCTATCAACTCTTGGAGCTAACATATCGCCTGCAAGTAAAAATCTTCTGCAGACTTGGATAACAACTATGAATGTTGTTGGGCCACAGGGAATGTATCGAGGATTGAAAGGTGTTAAAGGTGTTCCAGGTGGCGGTGGTGCACTTGGTAAGATGCAGAATTTTCTCAAGATGGTTACAGTTGAGGGTAAAAGTATAAAAACATCTTTTCGAGCAGCCTTTCCTGAATATGTAGCAGACATGGGAGATGCTTCTCAGATTGTAGAATCATTAATGGCTGGGGATATTGCTAAAGAAGGACTTGCAAAGAAAATACTTAATCCTAAAATATGGGATAAAATTAAGACTGGTATGTTGATGCCTTTTAGTACATCAGAAGGTTTCAATAGAATTATATCCTATTATGCAGGTAGAAACCAACATCTTTATCAGAATGCTCATCGACTGGCTAAAGAATCTGCTGTAGTCTTAAAGGAAGCGGGGCAAGTTGGTCAGACTCTTACCATGACTACACAGTTTACAGGCGGGCCGCTGGGTATTCCTAAAGCAATTATGAATACTTTTGCCCCCTGGCGACAGTTTATGCACTTCCCACTACGATTCGCCTCAATGTTACACGGATCGCTTAGGATGGGGGCTGATCCATTGAAAAGGGACTGGGGTACGATTGGGAGGACGCTGGCAGGTTCTACAGCAGCTTATGTGGGGGCTAAGAACCTACTGGGGATGGATATATCCTCTGGTTTGATGTGGGGGGCTTTGCCAATACCTTCTTATGAAGGTGCTCCCTTCTACCCGTTCCCGCTTGTACCACCAGCTGCTGGTGTTATAGGAACCGCTGCAACAGCCCTTATGACGGGAGAAACACGAAATTTAGGGGCAACGGCGGCATTATTGGTTCCCGGAGGAATTGCGGCCAGGAAGGCTTATCGGGCTTTACATCCTAAATATGCGGATTATAAGAACAAAACTCCAGATGGTCGAATACCTATCTACAACAGTAAACAGTCTTTAATAGGGACTGTGACTCCTTTACAGCTTACCCTTAAAGCTCTTGGGCTACGCTCCAGTGGTATTGCTGCGGAACAGGGAGCTGCACAGTGGCTCTTGGCCCAAAGAGAGAAGATACGGGCATACAGGCGGGATTACTTGCAGGCACTAACGGAAAACGACCAACACAAAGCACAAGCAGTTCAAAGAGAGTGGCAAAAAGCCTACCCGGAACTTGGACCCCTACAAATTAAAAAATCAGATATTCGTGCTGTTGAGAACAGACGGCAAATCTCTCGACTACACCGGATCGAAAAAGGATTGCCTTCAGCTTATCGTCCTTTGTTTTCTCAAATTCTTGGAGAATCATCATTATCCGCTATTACCGCTAATATCGATGTAGGCAGCACCGGTTTAGAACAATTTATTCAATAATTCTCATTTTTCACTTGACTTCCTCCGCAGATTGGTTAAACTTTATATAGATTGAAATTGAAACTATTTTAAGAAAGGAAGAAAAATGAAATTAGATTTGAGTTATACTGGTATATTATCAAGAGTGAAGAATTTTGATATATATGTAAAAGGTGGGGATGGAATGTCTGAAAAACAAACCAGGGCTTTTGATTTATTAATAAGTAACAGAGAAAGGGCTTTGGCATATTCTATATGCCAAGAAGGACAAGACCTTCCTATTCCCCCGGAAGATATTTTTATATCCCCAGATGACCAAAAAGAAGCATTTGAAGAGGAATTTAATTGCAAGGTTCAATTTAGAATTAAGCCTGGGCATTTTCTTATTGCCATTATACCAAATGATTGAATTTTTAGCCCATCCTGATTGTATACAATGTTCGTTGCACGAGTCGGCGACGAATTCTGGGATTCCAACAAGAGAATTTGATGTTGGTCTTGCCACTCAACGTAGAGCTTTACTAATTGTTGGACAGAATCCCGGTGTGAATGAGGATAAAACTGGAAAAATATTCGTCGGATACACAGGTCAATTGCTATCTAAGTTCGTAGCGGTGTCGGGATTAGGGGCTTTATGTGATGTTTATGTGGCCAATGCTTGTCGATGTCGGAATCCTCAAGGTGGGGACTTAACACAAGCCCAAGTAAAAGTTTGTCGGGAGTATTTGAATGAGGATATAGAAGTATTATCAGATAAGTATGATGAGGTTATCATTTTTGCTATTGGAGCAAAAGCCGCCTACAGTGTTACGAACAATGGGGCATTAAAAGAGACTTTCAAAAGCCAAGGTCAAGTCTCAGAAGTACTCCCAAATGTTCGAGTATTCTCCACTTTCCATTTGGCAATGCTTCATCCAATGAGAAAACCAGCATTGGTTCGGGCAGTTGAAGCTCATTTTACACTTTTAGTAAGATATTTAGAGGGGAAGTTTATTCCTAACGAGGAAGTTGTAGAGCCTGAACTTGGTATTCCTGTTCCCAAAGATTTGCCAGATGTTGTATCTTGTGATATAGAAACTTATGGTATTTTACAAGGAGTAGAAC
>SDBT01020046.1_pt1 | contig 10466 bp, 10 predicted proteins | sample 2277101 | NCBI WGS metagenome assembly SDBT01 (sample SAMN10404973, study PRJNA504765) | marine sediment metagenome | isolation source: marine sediment core GS10_PC15, 103 cmbsf | place: Arctic Ocean: Southern Knipovich Ridge | collected 2010
GGTGTTGAGTCGATACGTGGCAGCAATTGTGGTTCGTACTTTCGAGCACAAGGCCGTAGCAGGGCTTGCGGAATTTGCCGCTGTACCGGTGATAAATGCTCTTACGGACTGGTCACATCCCTGCCAGGCGATGGCTGATGTTCTGACTGTTTCGGAGTGTTTCGGCAGGCTGGAAGGGATAAGAATTGCCTTTGTTGGTGACGGCAATAACGTAGCTCGCAGCCTTGCGTTTGCGTGCGCGAAGCTGGGTATGAAAATAGTAATCGCCTCGCCGGCGGGCTATGAGCTGGATGAGGAATCCGTTCGGAAAGCGAACGGTATTTCGGCTGGTACCGTAAAGCAGGTCAATGAACCAACGGAGGCTGTTGCTGATGCCGATGTCATTTATACCGACACGTGGGTTAGCATGGGTCAGGAGCAGGAAAAGCAGAAACGCATGTCGGCATTTGCAGGCTTTCAGGTGAACAAGGAGCTGCTTGGGCGTGCGCCTCAGGGGGCAAAGATTATGCACTGTCTGCCGGCCTACCGCGGATGTGAGATTACAGAAGAAATGGTTGAATCGCCTTATTCGGTTATATTGCAGCAGGCTGAGAACCGGCTGCACTTCCAGCGGGCTTTATTGAAGCAGCTTGCAGGTAAGTCATGACACATCATGCAAGAATTGACTCTCTTAATTTAAGCTTTAAATATCTGGAATAATGAACGACGAATATTTGCCAGACTACATAAAAGAAAACTATGAAGTCTTTGGTAGATTCAGGTTTGATCATCTTTTCAAAAAACTTTTAGCTGATGGTTATGACAACGAAGCGGCAAAAGACATAATACTGAATAACTGCGCACTGAGTTTATTGGTGTTACAAGAGAGAATCGATAATGGGTACTACCGTAATATGTCGCCGAGCGATGGCATTGCCCCAGACCTTCTTACTATGTTGCATGAAGAGTTGATGAAAGTAGCGTATCGTTGGAATTGATGGAGCGTTCCTTAAGCAATGGTCATTCACAGGAGGTTAGTTGTTGCGACGACAAATCCGGGGAAAATTGCCGAAATTAGGGCAATGCTTGATTTGGATGTTGAGTGTACAAGTCTTTCTGATTTTCCTGGTATACAGAAAATAAAAGAAGACGGTGAAACTTTTGCTGAGAACGCTCGCAAAAAGGCCTGCGGCTATGCCAAAACAACGGGCCTGTGGACGCTCGCGGACGATTCCGGGCTGGTTGTAGATGCACTTTCTGGTGCGCCCGGGGTGAATTCAGCACGATTCAGCGGACAAACAAGCGGCGACAGAAGGCTGACAGACATCCGTAACGTAGAGAAAGTGCTTAAAATGCTCGAAAGTATACCTCAACAAAAAAGAACGGCAAGGTTTGTCTGCTGTCTGTGTCTGGCAGGCGCGGAGAAGGTTCTGATTGAAACAGAGGGGGTCCTGGAAGGTCTGATAACGCAAAGGCCGCGAGGAGAAAACGGTTTCGGCTATGACCCGATTTTTTTCTTACCCGGTCTAAAAAAAACGGTGGCGCAATTAAGTGCAGCCGAAAAAAACGCAATTTCACACCGCGGCAGTGCCATAAGACAGTTAAGACCGCTGTTGCAAGAGCTGTTACAGAAGGGGTGAAAAACTGTTTTTCCTTGACTTTTGATTAGCCCGCCAGTATTTGTCCGCTGACGAATTACCTAATGGTGCGCTTCAAAAGTATCGATAGGTCAAGCAAAAAGGCCACAGCAAGGGACTTTTATAGATGGCTAAAACAGGCACAAAGAAATCTTTGGTGATTGTAGAATCGCCGGCTAAGGCCAAGACAATCAACAGATACCTGGGTTCCGACTATGAGGTGAAGGCCTCAATGGGGCATGTTCGCGACTTGCCGAGCAAGGGTATCAACGTGGATATAGACAATAACTTTGCGCCTACGTATGAGATAACAGCGAGCAAAAGACGTGTTGTGGCATCTTTGAGAGCTGCTGCGAAAAAATGCGACAAGCTGTTTTTGGCCACAGATTTGGACCGCGAAGGGGAGGCGATTGCCTGGCATCTTGCTCAGATTCTTGGTGTCCCTGATGAAAAGGTTTACCGAGTTATTTTTAACGCGATAACAAGCTCGGCTATCAAACAGGCATTCGCGCAGCCGGGCAGATTGAATCTGGACAAGGTAAAGGCGCAGCAGACCAGACGGATTCTGGACAGGATTGTGGGTTACCAGATTTCACCACTTTTGTGGAAAAAGGTAGCGAGGGGACTTTCTGCGGGCAGGGTCCAATCGGTGGCGGTAGAGCTGATAGTCGAAAGAGAAAAAGAGATTCGACAATTCGAACCGCAAGAGTACTGGTTGATACCGGCGGTGTTCAGCACAGAGGCGGATGTGAGCTGGCGCCAGGAATGGCGCGAATTTATTGGTGACGGGCAGGAAGGCAGGAAACCGCCTTCACTGACTCAACAAAACCGATGGCTTGCAGCACATAACGCGTTCAAGGCGGAACTGTACAAGATTGGCGATGAGCCTTTCAAGGCCTGCAGCAAGGAAGAAGTGGAGCGCGTTTTCAAATGTTTGGATAAGGCGAAGTTCAAAGTTGCCGAGTTGCAGACAAAGGAATCGGTTTCACGACCATCGCCGCCTTTTATTACTTCGACGCTGCAGCAGGCAAGTGCAAACCGGCTGGGTTTTACGGCAAAGCGTACGATGCGTGTAGCACAGACGTTGTATGAGGGCATCGATTTGGGCTCTATGGGTGCGCTTGGTTTGATAACTTACATGCGGACCGACAGCACACACGTTTCGCAGGAGGCTGTCACGGAGGTTCGCAGCTATATCGGCAGACATATGGGCAGCAAGTATTTGCCTGAAAAGGCCCAGATTTACGCATCCAGGAAAAATGCCCAGCAGGCACACGAGGCGATAAGGCCGACCGATGTTGATTTCAAGGCCTCGGATATAAAGGAATTTCTTACAGACGAACAATATAAGCTGTACGAGTTAATATGGTGTCGATATGTGGCCTGCCAGATGGCGGCGGCCAGGTGGGATGTAACGAACCTGAGTATCACAGCGGCAACGGCAGTGGGTGATTGCTTGTACAAAACTGCGGGACGTGTTCTTGTGTTTGACGGTTACAGCAAGGTATGGGGTACATCCCAGGAGCAGCAGCAACTGCCGCAGTTTCAGGTCAGCCAGCAGTTGTATGTGGCAGATATCGAGACACAGCAGCACTTCACCAAGCCGCCCGCCCGGTACAACGAGGCGTCGCTGGTAAAGACACTTGAAAAAGAGGGTATAGGCAGACCGAGCACGTACGCGGCAATAATAAGCACGATACAAGACAGAAATTATGTCGAAAAGATAGATAAAAAATTCTTCGCCACGGACCTTGGCGAGATAGTAACAGACAAACTGGTGGAATATTTTCCCAAGATAATGGATGTGGCGTTCACCCGTTTTATGGAAGGACAGCTTGACGAGATAGAAGAACACCACCTTGACTGGATAAGAGTTTTACAAGAGTTTTACGTGCCGTTCAAAGACAGCCTACAGAAAGCCACCGAACAGATGAAGCACGCCAAGGCGGAAACTACGCCCAGTGATTACAAATGTCCCCAATGTGGGCGGCCGCTGGTTTACCGGTTCGGCAGGAACGGGCGGTTTCTGAGTTGTTCACGGTATCCGAACTGTAAATACGCCTGCGGATGTGACCGAGAAGGTAAGATGCTGGAAGAGAAACGCAGTGAACAGAAGTGTCCAAAATGTGGTAAAGTAATGTTGGAGAAGAACAGCAGGTTTGGTCGTTTTTTGGGCTGCAGCGGGTATCCGGATTGCAAGAGTATCCTTAAGATGGATAAGGATGGTAAGGTTTTGCCGCCGGCGCCGCCACCGGAGCCGACAGGTATAAAATGCTACAAATGCGATAAAGGCGAACTGGTGATAAGAGCCAGTAAAAAGGGGCCATTTCTGGGATGTAACAGGTTCCCGAAGTGCAGGACCATAGTAAGCATCAAGCAGCTGGAGCACCTGAAAGAATTGCAAGCTGCAGGCAAGTGGCCACCACAGCAGCGAGAGGAAGCTGAAGAACTGCTGGGCAGAAAAAGAAAAGGTAAAAAGGTAAAAGAACCGACAATATGACAGGGCAATGCTCAAACAACGAGAATTCGCGAGAAATTATTTATTCGGGTCAGTCGTTCAAGCTGAGGCTAATATAAGATGGACAAAAAAAATCAGATACAAGCAAAGCGAATTGAGACAGTTGAACCGATAGGTAGCAGAGTGTTGATTCGTAAAGATGAGGACAAGAAAGAGACCAAAGGCGGTATTAAGCTGCCCGACAATATAGAAATCCCGACTATAACCGGGCGAATCGTTGCAATTTCGGCTGAGGTGGAAAATGCTCCGGACCTGCCGCTGCGTAAGTACGATAAGGTGCTGTTTAATCCTAAAGGCAGTATACCGGTTGATTTCGAGGGCGACAACCGTCTTTTCGTTGTAGATGTGGAAAACGTTGTGGCTGTTTTCAGGATCACATGACGGTCTCTAAAGCGGAATCGGTAAAACAAACCGAAGCTGTTGAGGATTTTGCGAAAAAGCCGAAAGGAGATTTTTTCTTCCGGCTTTTCCTTTTTTGTGGGGGGACATAGATTTTTTGAAAAAGCTGTGCCGGTGTTTTTTTATTCTATTTTTACCAGCCAATTCTCTGCGAAGAGTGTCAGGTCGGCATAGTCAACTACACAATCGCCGTTGAGGTCTGTTTCGGGACAGAGCCTATAAATGTAAGCTGCACCGGCGTTATCACCGGATTGGTCGTGACCATAGGCTCCGGCAAGGGCATAATTGTTATCGACAGACACCGAGAAGCCAAAGTAATCTTCGGGGGCAGGATTTGGGGTATTCAGTTCAGTGGAAATTGTCCAGGCGGTACCATCGCGTTTGAACAGATACGCTGTACCGGCATCGGTTCCATTATCATCGTGCCAGTAGGCACCGATGACAGCATGAGGGTCACTGACTGAAACTGAAGAGCCGAATTTATCCAGGTCGCGGCCGTCAGGGGCGGTTAGCTTGACCTGCTGAGACCATGGGGCACCCTCAGGCCTGAAGAAGATATATGCCGAGCCGGAAGAGTTTCCGTTATCATCGTCGCCGATGGCGCCAACAACCGCATATTGGCCGTTTAGAGCAACTGAGTAGCCAAACTTATCCGCGGCATGGGCGTCCGAGGCGGTAAGTTTTGCCTGCTGAAGCCAATAGTCGCCATCCCCTTTAAATACGTAGGCGGCACCGGCATTGGTGGCCTTTTCGTCGTTGAGCCAGGCACCGACGATGACATACTCTCTGTAGACAGAAACACAAATACCAAACTTGTCGCCTGCGGTGCCATCGGAAGGGGTAATTTTTGTGCGCTGTGTCCAGGTGCCGGTATCTCGTCCGAATATATATACAGAGCCTGAGTTATCGCCTCTGTCGTCGTCATTTAAAGCCGCTACAACAGCATGGTTTCCGTTTATGGAAACGGAATTACCAAACCAATCGCCGCCAGCGGCGTCAGGGGCGACCAGTTTTGCCAGTTGGGTCCAGTTTCCATTGTTACACTCGAATATGTAAGCACAGCCGGCGTATTCGTTGTGTCCCGGAGCTGAAACGATTGCGCACTGATAGTCACTGCTGATAGCAACGGCACAGCCGAACAGGTCACCGGCAGAGCTATCACTGGGGATTAGTTTTGCCGTTTGTGTCCAGGTTCCATCATTATTCTCGAATATGTACGCTGAGCCGGCACTGTTTGTGTAAGGCACCTCTGTGGGAGCGCCGATGACGGCAACGCCATTGCTGACAGCGACCGAATAGCCGAACCAGCGGTCTGCGTCGCCGGCGGTAAGTTCAGCGGCATCGGAATTGCCGTTAGCCCGCCAGTGATTAACCAGGCCGCTGTAGTCCTTGAGGTCAACCTGGTCGTTTTCGTCCAGGTCGCCGAGGAGTTCGGCGGCATATATAATAACGGGATTTCTGGGGACATCCTTTAGGGTGCCCCGGGATGTTGGTACACCGTCAATTGTGGACACTTGAGCTATGGAGTCTATCACGTTCATATCGCTTATAACTGTGCCAAAGACACAGTAGCCGACATTGTTGGGGTCCTGGTAGTCCAGTTGCAGGTTATTCTCATAATTGATGTAAAACTGTGAATTTGCTGAGTTAGCATCGTAGCCTCGCGCCATAGCGATAGTACCGCGGAGGTTGCTGAGACCATTGTTACTTTCATTGATTATAGAGTCGCAGGGGTCGTGATATTGAAAATCGGCATCAAATAAGCCGGCCTGTATGACATAAAGGCTATCAAAATCATCGGTAACACGGTGGAAAATCAAGCCGTCATAAAAGTCTGAGCTGACGTATCGCAGGAAATTATCCACGGTTGCCGTTGCGGCATCCTGATTGAGCTCAATAATTATATTGCCGAAGTTTGTCTGCAGCTCGACGATTTTAAAGGTCGAGGCGAGGCAGGGCGTGATTAAGAACAGGGCAACCAAAACCGAAATCAGTTTCTTTTTCATATTTTAACTCTCTTGTTTTAGCTTTGTACGACCTCTTTTAGTTAAAAGAAAACAGGCCGGCATAGGTGGCAGTTTTTATAGCCAGAATCATCTTCTTCTACGGCATTTATGTGCAAGCAAGGCGCCGAGGGCCAGAATTACAGCGGTGGACGGCTCGGGTAAATTCGGTACGGGGAACTCGTCCTGGCCCTGTTCGGGTACTGGGAAATCATCCACATCCTGTTTTGGTACGGGCAAATCATCATTTTCCCAGGGTTCTGGTTCAGGCTGCCGGCGCCATGTCCACCTGCGTGGTCTTCTACCGCCGCCGCCTGAGTAACCCTGGCGGCCATAATCGGCGGCAGATGAGATTAGACCGCCTATGGGGGTGCTTTTTATTGTTTCCAGAACATCAAGGACCTCATATTCGACCCGCTCAAAAACCGCTATAATAATCTTGGGAGCGTTTAGGAGGACAACTGTTCTGCTCGAAGTAGGGTCGCTGACATCGCCCAGCCAATAGACAAACTGATAACCGGGTTCAGGGACAGCCGTCAAAGTAACTTCGGTGTCGAGTTCGAAGTTATGCACACCCGGTGAGGGAGTAACCGTGCCGGCTTCGACAGGGGATTGCTGAATCAGCAGAGCGGTGTTGGATGTCTGGCAGTATACAGGTATGGTAAGGACAGAAACCAGCAAAAAGATGCATGGTACTTGGCCCAGATATTCAGCGAATGTAGAACCGTTACATTTCATCATTACCCCCACCATTAAATTCAGCAAATACATTTACTATTCACGTCATAAATGCTTTTTTCTTCTGGTCAAGAGGACAGAGCAGCCGATACCGAACAAGGTTATAGTTGCAGGCTCGGGATTGGCAGGAGCAGGAATGGTATCGGCGCTTTTAACAAAAGTATATTCTCCGGGTACCCAATCCTGGCTGCTGCGCATGACCAGGAAAAATGAATGCCTTCCGGCAGTTAAAAAACCGTTGTCAAAGTGCCAGGCGGCGAGCATGGGCGGTTCATGTTGGGTCGTAAATGTGAAATATGAAAGTGTGGGTACTACCCCTTGTTCGCTGGGGTCTTCGGGAGAATCATTTATTGAACCGATATTGTCATTAAGCGGCGTGCCGAAGCTGTTCTCGTAAAGACCGAGGATACCGAAGTAATCCAGTGCGTCGGTGCTGATAGTTTCACTGAAGATTTGATAGGCGTAAATGTATTGTCCCTGTCCCGGCGCGAGAGTGTCTGTGCCGGCGAAGAGTTCGTCTCCGTTTGGACCCTCAGTGTCGTAGACAGCGAAATCGATTCGGACTGCGATGCCGCCACCTGTTTCGAATGGTATGCTGCGATAAGCCCGGCCCTGGTAATGAGAACTTTCGGGCAGTATTTCGGTCGGCGTTGCAAGGGTGTTCTTTGAGAATAGCGCTGTGACAAGAAATAGAGTCAATAGAAAAGTTTTTCTTGTCGCTTTCATCTTTTCCCATCCTTCCTTAATCGACATTTTTACAGACATTGTCGGTAGAGGCGTTCAACGAGAACACCTTTTTTTAAACATCACTAATGCTCCCAACCCAAGCAGGGCAACGGTAGCCGGCTCCGGTATTGGCGTGATGAGGCCATCCGCTGTTGCAAAGACATAGTTTGAAGACGACATTCCACTCAAAGCAGTACGGCCGGAAAAATCAAACGAATAGTCACTGAAGAACCACAGAAGCGCCGAGTATTGTTGTGGGGCAATGGGTGTTTTGAACAAAGCCTCCACACGGTCCGGCGGTGAGCTAACCAAGTCCCAGGTTAGCGGCTCGACGCCATCGGCGTCATGGTCGGGCATTTCGGCAGCAGCAGCAGGTAATAGAGTTACCGAGAAAAAGCTCAGCGCGGCATCGGCAGTATTAGTTATCCGGTAAGCGTAGATATACTGATTTGCGTTTGGACCGGAGTTTTCATGCTGATAGACAGTGGAGGCAACCTGGGCTATGTTCAGGCCAGGATTGAACACATCATACAAATCGACAGAGATGTTATCGAGGGGCGGTCCCCATCCCACAGGCACGGCGGGTGCAGTTTGCGAGCCTGTAAGTGCAAGCAAACAAACCAGAAAAATGTATTTTGTTTTCATTTCCATTTTCCTTTAAAAAAACCAATCCGCTCAGCGCTTAGGTGTTAGGTAAGCGCGGACTTTTACCGTCATAGTCTCTCGAGTCTTCTTCCGCGAATGAGTTTTCCTCCGCCGTTAGCCTGGCAGTTCAGACATCTTACCGCCGGGCCGGAACGACTTAACCCCAGGACGAAAAGTTCAATTGCAAGTATTTACCTTCTCTGAGCCTTCTCCACCCCAATATGCAGATATGCGCTCACAGACAAAAGTACATTACAAAGACAGCTAAATCAATTACTTCACACGTGAGTTTTCTTTCAGCCCCCAAGCTGATAATGGTATTTAAGCAGATTGGTTTGCATAAGTCAAGTCTTTTTTTAATTTTTTTGGTGTCACTGTAAAACAACCACGGCGACGGGGCTGAATGCCGTTTGTTGAGCGGAAAGGCCGATATTATGGGGATTGCGCGCAAGTAAATTTTTTCAAAGTGGGGCAACAGGGTTTTTGTTTTTCCCGCGGATGTGGATATGATTGGTTCTGATTTGCGATAGGCAGTTGCAAACAGCGTGTATTTTTATCAGCGCAGCGGACCAACTGAGGCTTTGATTTTACCCGTTCGGCTTTGCCTTTCGAACGGGCTTTTGCCGGACAAAGCGGCTGATATTACGAACGGCCTGGCGCAATCTTTGTTCGTTTTCAACAAGAGCAATGCGCATATAGCCCTCTCCTCGCTCGCCAAAGGCCCTGCCCGGGGCGATAGCGACTTCGGCGTGTTCCATAAGGTCCATGGCAAAGTCAATGGTTCCTTTGCCTTTTAGGTGCCGCTCAGGTACTTTTGCCCATACAAACATTGAGGCAAGCGGTTTTTGCACCTGCCAGCCTATTCTTTCGAGAGCTTCACAGACCACGTCACGACGCAGCTGATAGCGCTTGTTCTGGGCGATAATATCGGCATCGCAATGCCGCAATGCGATAATGCCGGCAATCTGAATAGCCTGGAATATACCATAATCATAATACCCTTTTATGGTGGCAAGGTGGTCTATCATGTCCTTGTTTCCGGCTACGAAGCCGATTCTGAAACCGGCCATATTATAGGGCTTGCTCATAGTAGTGAATTCAACGGCAATATCCTTTGCACCTTTGACCGAAAGAATGCTTGGAGCCTCATAGTCGTCAAAACAGGTTTGGCCATAAGCAAAATCGTGAATAATGGCGATACCGAATCTTTTTGCCACTTCCACGACGGTTTCAAAAAACTCCTGTTCAACGGTCATGGCGGTGGGGTTATGCGGGAAGTTGAGAATAAGCAGTTTTGGTTTCGGGTACAGCTGGTCTATGACCGAAGCGACGGTATCGAGAAATTTCCGGTCGTTGCCCAGCGGCACGCTTATAACGTTTGCTCCCGCCAGGGCCACGGAGTAGTTGTGTATGGGAAAGGCGGGGTCGGGGACAATGGCAGTATCACCAGGCCCGAGCATCGCCAGACACATGTGGCTGAAACCCTCCTTTGAGCCGATACAGGCCAGGACCTCTGTTTCGGGGTCGAGGGTGACGTTCCAGAGCTTGTGGTATTTTTTTGCAATTTCGACCCTGAGGTTGGTAATTCCTCGAGATGCGCTGTAATGGTGGTTTCTCGGGTCCTGGGCAGCCTGGCAGAGTTTTTCAATGACGGTTTGCGGGGCCGGGTCGGACGGATTGCCCATGCCCAAATCGATAATATCGGCGCCCTGCTGACGCTTTGCCAGTTTGAGTGCATTCAGTCGCCCAAACAGGTAGGGCGGCAGACGCTTTATCCGCTCGGCAGGTTCGATTTTGAACTGGGCCATTTTTCAGCTTCCT
>SDBT01020047.1_pt1 | contig 10466 bp, 9 predicted proteins | sample 2277101 | NCBI WGS metagenome assembly SDBT01 (sample SAMN10404973, study PRJNA504765) | marine sediment metagenome | isolation source: marine sediment core GS10_PC15, 103 cmbsf | place: Arctic Ocean: Southern Knipovich Ridge | collected 2010
GTATTATCATCAACCTGGTATGATGAGGTTGGACCATTTTTCAGGGGGGTTTGTAAAGTGGTAAAAGACGGGAAGATAATGTACATGAGTAAAAAAGGGAAAATAGTACAGGTTGACCCATATAGCTGTTTCGACCAGGTTTTAACGAGGGCTAAAAAAATGCCTGAATTTCTTGGTGGAGATGAAGCTCTTCAGAAATTCTTTCAGGATAATATTATTTACCCTGATAAAGCCGGACAAAAAAGAATTGAAGGTACGGTATTTCTTCGTATGGAAGTTCGAAAGGATGGAAAAATATCTAATATTGAAATTATTAGCGGTATTGGAGGCGGATGTGATGAAGAGTCTGTTAGAATTGCAAACAAAATGCCGGCATGGATACCGGCCCGGCATCATGAAAAACCTGTTTGTATCACCACTATAATCACGGTAGAATTCAATCTTGATATGTATTACGAACAGATTAAGAACAAATAACATTATATTAATACCTTTCAACACTTCCAGCTCCGGAAATTTCTTTAGTGACAACTGGATCACCCAAATACCTTACCTCCGCAGCTCCGGAAATGTCGACATTTAGCTTTTGTTCAACATTAACCTTTGCTTCTGCTGCTCCGGATATTTCAATATCAAAGTTTTGTATTTCCAATTTCAATGCGTTTAATTCTGAAGCTCCTGATAGTTCCAGCTCTACATCATTTACTTTACCGCTAAGCGAAATCTCACTGGCACCACTAAAATCACCTGACAACTTATTTGCGGTTATATCCATCTCAATTTCACTGGCACCACTAAAATCCATTTCCAACATATCAAAATTTAACCTTCCTTCACTGCTTATTTCCACGGCGCCGCTAACATATAGACTATGTATATTTTTAAATGTAATGTAAATTTTTATCGTTTTACGGTTCTTTAGACATCCTTTTAAAGAGACAATTAACTTACCGTCTTTTACTTCAGTCTTAATATTATCCATCAGGTTCTCATTAGCTTCAACAATTACTTTCTCATTATCACCCTGACTTAAAATTACCTCAAATGCACTGCTGACTCTTATACTGTTAAAGGATGAGATGGGCCGTTCTTGTTTTATAATGTCTCCTCTACCTTTTTCACCATCTATGCAAAAACCATTACAACCTGAAGATGAAATTATTAACAGAACAAGAAAAACTGTTAAAACCGACGATAAAACTATTTTTGTATTTTTCATAATTTAAATAAATTAAATTTGTAAAATGATTTATATTATAAGACGAATACAAATTATTATAAGTTACACAAATTCGTTTGTATTTTTTTCATAATTTTACTCTTCAATTTTTTGATTAATGATAAAAACAGTTAAACGAAACAAACCTTTTGTTATCCCATATATTATTTTATTGATGTTATGTTTAATCATACTGTGCCTTTTTTCAAAATCCTCGATCCATATTGCAATTAATCAGACTCATAACAGATTACTGGATGTCCTCTTTAAATACATCACAGTGATTGGTAATGGATGGTTCATTGTTTTTATTTGTTGTGTATTACTATTTGTCAAATTCCGGTATTCAATCATTATTGGATTAAGTGGTTTACTAAGTGGCATTTTTGTTCAATTTTTAAAAAGAGTCTTTTTTGAAGATATTGAACGGCCAAAGAAGTTTTTTAGTGGAATATATGATTTGTACTTTGTTCCTGATACGAATATTTTTTCTTTTTACAGTTTCCCTTCAGGCCATACCACAACTGCTTTTAGTGTTTTTTTATGCCTCACCATATTTTCAAAAAACAAAACTATGAAGTTTGTTTATTTTACTTTTGCAGTTCTGGTTGGCTTTTCGCGTATTTATCTTTCACAGCACTTTTTGATTGATGCCTTGGTAGGATCAATTATTGGGTTTACCTTTACTTTGATTATATATTACTTTATGAACCAAATACTATCCTCCCGATTTAATAATTCTTTATTGAATAAATTATGAAAATATTGGTTTTAGGATCCGGCCTTGTGGGTGCTCCGATGGCATATGATCTTTCACATGATAAGAACTATAAAGTCAGTGTAGCTGACATTAGTACTGAAGCACTTAAAAAGTTTGACAATTTTCAAAATATTTCAACTATAAAGCAGGATCTTTCTAGACCTGAAGAATTGAAAAAGCTGGTGTCAACATTTGATATGATCGTGAATGCTCTGCCGGGGTTTATAGGCTTTGAAACACTAAAATCAATTATTGAGGCTCAAAAGAATGTTGTTGATATTTCTTTCTTTCCTGAAGATCTATTCCAATTAGATGGCCTTGCAAAAGTAAATAATGTAATAGCAATTTCTGATATTGGTGTGGCGCCGGGGATGAGTAATGTTTTGGTAGGATATGTTGACCACTTGCTCGATAAAACTCTTTCAGCAAAGATATTTGTTGGAGGCTTACCAAAAATAAGAATATGGCCATACGAATACAAAGCTGTATTTTCGCCATTAGACGTTATTGAAGAATATACACGTCCGGCCAGATATATTGAAAACGGACATTTGGTTGTACGGCCGGCTCTGTCAGATCCGGAATTGATTTATATCCCTAATTTAGGTAGTGTTGAAGCATTTAACAGCGACGGCCTTCGTTCGCTGGCAAAAACTATAAATGCACCAAATATGATCGAAAAAACGTTAAGGTACAAAGGCCATATTGAAAAGATGGCGGTTCTAAGAGATACCGGCTTTTTTGACAAAGAAGAGATTGAAATTAAAGGTGTAAAAATTAGTCCGCTGGAATTTACAGCTAAATTACTCTTTCCTAAATGGAAACTCGAAGAAGGAGAAGAAGATATAACCGTTATGCAGGTGATTGTTGAGGGCATAAAAGATGGGAAAAAACTGAGATATATTTACAACCTTTATGATGAATATGACCAAAAGACAAAAATTCATTCAATGGCCCGGACTACCGGATATACTGCAACTGCAGCTGTCAGGATGATTTCACAAGGACTTTATGACCGAAAAGGTGTTTCGGCTCCCGAGTTTATTGGCAAACACGCCAAATGTGTTAAATTCATCCTCAATGAACTAAAAAAACGAAACGTCGTTTATAAAGAGAATATTAGTTTAATCAAAAATTAACATGAATATTATTCTTTTAAAGATAAAAACTCAACTTTAATATCATCAATAAATAGTGTTTCATTTTTTCCAGGGTTCCAGAAATATATTTTAACTATATCCCCTTCTGTTCTTAAATCCGGAACATTAAAAAGAAACTCAACATATACCCACTTGTTCCTTTTGCTATACTCTTCGACCTTAAATGCTTTGTATCCATAACTTTCCCCATAGGAATCGTAGCTAATAACAACCTGTGATGACGGACGCCTCGTATTTGCGTTGATATAGGCCCCAACCTTAATTTTCCTTTTTGTAGTAACAAATAATGGATCTACCACCTTTTGAAGGCCTGCACTATATTGTTGTTCAAAATTAATTCTTACGGATGATTTACCCGAAAAAGCTTTATCTCTGTTAATGCTATATAAATTTGACCACTCGTAATCTTTCTCAAAATCATTAAAAAACTCTACCTTTTCAATAATACTCTCTTCAGGAACATTAATACGTGCCTTTGGAACGAACCTGAAAAAGGAATCCCAATAAATCTCTTTTGTAATATCACCACCTGGAAAGACCCAAATATAATGCTGATACATTTGAACAGAATTGAAAGCTATCAATAGAAGTATTGTACCTGTGTAGATTTTCCTTAAATAGTACCTGCTTTTGAAAAGATTATATGTGATAACCAGCATTATTGCCACAACAGGCAGATAATCGACAAAAACCCGTTGGCTAAAACGTGAACAGTAGCTCCAACACCACCAACTTGATAATATATAAACAACTGAAACTAACAAAACCAAAAGTGAAAAGAACTTAAGCTTATTGTTTTTGAATAAATAGACAAAGCTTAACATCGAAAAAAATGCCAACGGAGTATATATAAACCAACCCTTATTGTAGCTAAATAAAATGGCGAAAAAATGGGGATGTAAAAAATCAAAATACTCTTCACCATATGAGTATACCATAAAATAACCGGTTTGAATATACCAGAATGTAATTGGAATAGATAAAACCAATGCTCCTGAAACTAAAGTATATATCAGTGTTAATCTATCTTTAAATAAAAAAATAAAAAAATCTTTGAGTTTATTAATATTACCAGCCAGAAACGGAATAAAGAAAACTATTAATCCATTTTGAGGCCGCGTAGCTATTATTAAAGCAAGAGATACAGATGTTAGAATATACCACTTCCTTCTATTTGTATGTATTGCCTGAAAAGTAAAAAATGCAAACAAACAAATAAGTGAAAAGTTGTAAACATGAACCATTGACCCTTCATAGACCGTGTAGTACAATATATTTGTTCCAGCGACAATTGCATAAATTATTAATCCGGATAAAGCATCTGATGCTTTCAATTTTACCAATATTTTTTTGAGAAACTTAAGCCCAAGCCAAAAATAAAATATAGTTGCAAAACCAATAGCATATTGATAAATAATTGAATAACCATCTGCAGGCAAGGAGGTAAACTGGGTTAATAAATGTGCCAATAGAAAAAAAGGCAGCCATAACAGTGTCAGGCCTACGAATGTTTTATTTACAATTCCACCTTTGTAGTCATACCTGAATTCTTTGAAAGTTAATTGATCCTCGGGATAATATTTATCTTCATAATATTCAACAAATGAATACTCAATATCTTGATATATGAAGATAGCCGGCAGATATGCATAATAACCCTTTCCATCGCTATTGATCACCCTGTCCCATTCCATGTAAGGTTTTTTTACTCCAAAAAAAAGCAAAAGGGCAACAAATAGTATTATCTCACAGCAATATTTTATCAAAAACTTTTTCAACATAAACTCAATCAATTCCCAAAATCCTTACTATTTTCTTTGTCGAACAACTTCATAAATAATCACACCGGCAGCTACTGATACGTTCAGTGATTCAATTTCCCCCATAATGGGAATTCGAAATACTATATCCGATCTCTTTTGATATTCAGGTGAAACACCATCCTCCTCCGACCCTACAATTATTGCAACCGGTCCATTCAAGTCAGTATTATAATAATAATCGGTTGCTTTTTCGGAGGCAGAATAAACCCTAACACCACTTTCCTTAATAAAATCAATAGTATCTTTTAAATTAGGATGTCGACAAATTGGTATTTTACTAATAGCCCCTGCTGATGTTTTAAATGCATCTGGGCCTATTTTTGCTGCCCCTTTAGAAGGAATAATTATGGCGTGTACTCCCGCACACTCCGCAGTCCGTGCAATTGCTCCTATATTCCTGACATCTGTGATCCGGTCAAGAATAAGCAAAAACGGAACCTTCCCTTCTTCGTATAAGGTTGGTAGTATATTCTCAATTTTTTGATATGTAATTGCCGAAATAATACATATCACTCCCTGATGGTTTTTTCGGGTAACCCTGTTAAGTTTTTCAACCGGAACATACTGTATCTGTGCATCCAACTCTCTAACCAATCGTAACAGGTCTTTTATACGTTCCCCATGCAAGCCTTTTTGTATCAGAAGCTTATCAATCTCCTTCCCGGATTTTATTGCTTCAATTACAGGTCGAATGCCAAATATTATATTCTTATTATTCAAATTATTTAATTTTAAAATATAGTGTGCATATTAATATAAATTGTAAATAGTCAATAATCAATCATCTTCTCCAGGTATCAACAGCATGAAACCATCCCTCTTTAAATTTGGGTTCTCTTTTCAAAATGTAATCATTATCACAAAATGGATTCTTTACTTTCATGAAAATAAAATTAATTGACAATGAATTTCCTTTTTCTCCATATGTCCAGCTTTCGGAAAAATCCGTACGATAAATAATATCGGGTGGCCCATAAACTATGTATATCAATCCTCTATCTGTTTTCCATCCTTCAAGGTAGGAGGAGAAGTACCTATTTGCATCCTGAACATTGTTATAATATTTGCTTATCAAGGATGTAGCCCTTTGTGGATTTCCCGCTATCTGTAACCAAAACTCATCAACTGCACGTTTTTTATCCTTATTCAAAACCATCTTATCATACTCTTTCTTTGTTGTTAAATAACGTATTGATAGCAGAGCATGTTTGGGTGTTCTAACTTGTGGAAAATCATAATAATAACGGAACAATGTAATACCCTCCCTGGAATCCGTCTTAATTTGAAAATGATAAAAGCCAATTTTTGGTAAGGAAAATGATTCAGTTACCTTATTCTTAACCGGAATTGCAAATAAACTATCGGCATTATAATGAAATTTAACCTCTTTGTTAACCGTATACGGAGGTTGGGCCAGCGGAAATTTCCTAAAATAATATCTGACATTTATAATCGATGCTTCACTGTCACTACATAATATTTTTACTCTTTCATTTTCTGAAATACTATTATTAAATAATGGAGTCCCATTTTGTTTCAATACCAAATAATATTGTCTGGAGTTATTATCAGTTTTATATACATCTAAATATGAACTAACAGACATCTTTTTATTTCGATCAAAAAATGTGATAAATAAAATATAATTCCCCTGGTATTTTACCTTGCAATTAAAGCTTCCGATATAATCTTTTATCTCCCCATAATTTAATGAATCAGAAAAAAATGTTGTTGAACTATCGATTAATATTTTTGCATCATACGAATCATAAAGCTCATATTTTATTTTAAACCTGGCGTTAAAACCCCCGGTTTCTGTTAATTTCTTGTACAGCAAGTCCATTAAGTTGACCTTAAAATAAACAGTTGAAAGAGTATCAGATTGATGAAACATTGTGTATTCGACCTCAATGAGTTTCTTTTTTGCATCATATAAATAGGCTAAATTAAGATAGGAAATTTTTTTTGAGGTTACACATGCTCCAAGAATAATCAGGCTTAATACTGTTATTAAAACCGGCCTTTTCATAATAATTATTTTAATTGTAAAAGTATTAATAATTTTCATAAATAAGAAGGATGTTGTTCTTTAAGGTGTAGTGATGTATGAGTAGTTGTTTTACTTTTGCCTTTTATGTTTTCCATGAATTGTTAACTGTCGGTATAATGAGGTTTTGTAGTTCATTTTTTTACTATCTTGCATTAAAATTTATTACATTTATAATACCATTGTGAACTTACGACCGATGCATCAAACAAAGTTTATCATACTGATCTGTTTTATTTTTCTTTTAAATATTCATGTCATTTCTCAGGATTTTGGTTGGTGGAACAATAAACATAATTGGGATGGAGTAACACATTGGAGTAGTTATATTATTACTTCACCCGGTTATATGGGCCCCAATGCACTACCAGTCCCTGAAATCAGGAACGGAACCCTGAACGATAAGATGTGCCTGGAACTGGGGATTGATGCACATTTTAGCAATGGTGATAAAACACAAAATGCTTTCTTAAAAATAAATATACCTTTTGCCAATAACAGAGTTGCCATTGAATCGTATTGGGTACCGGTTGAACATTTCAAAATGGACACAATCATCCGGGACATAAGAAGAGCCAGGGATTATAATGGCGAAGGCTTTTGTGTAGGTGATATCTATTTTGGAACATTAATACAAATTACGAAACATCACAATAAACTACCTGATATTCTGATAGGTTTTTCTTTCAAAACAGCTTCGGGTTCGAATTTGAGAAATGCACGTTTTACTGATTCCCCAGCATATTTTTTTGATATATCGTTTAGCAAAAAGCGGTACTTTAATTCATCAAAATTAAATTATTATCAGCCATATGCAATGTTAGGGTTTTATGTATGGCAAACCAATATCGACGATATGTTGCAGGATGATGCTTTCTTATATGGCGGAGGAATAAAACTTCATCTCAGTAATTTTGAAATAGACAACAAATTGGGTGGGTATATGGGTTATATCAATATCAAGGATTCTCCATTAGTATATCGGTTGATATTAGCAAAAAACATTAGAAAGATTCAATATAAGTTTGCATTTCAACAAGGATTACACGATTTCAAATATTCAACATTCAGACTTGCTATAGTATTAAACCTCAAAAAGAAATCAAAATGAACTACTTCGCAGCAAAGGAGACGAGTTAGTTCATTTCCATTATTACGTGTAATTATTATACAAAATATACGTAAAAAAAATGAAATATACGTAAAAATATGATTGTTTTATACGTATAATGCAAACAATCTTTTATTATTGAATTCAGATGATTAGAAAAACCGGAATGAAGTTGTCGGTTACTTAGGTTTTTTCGCTAAAACTATTTAGTCAAAATATACTATCAGGATATTCAATATGAGTCAAAAATAAACCATTTGCAGGAACTGAATAACCGGCATGTGACCGGCTTTTGCTTTCAATAATTTTCCGAATTTCCCGGAGGGTTATTTTATTTGTGCCTAAATCCAAAAGGGTACCTACAATGGCTCTCACCATATTTCTAAGAAAACGGTCGGCAGTAATTTCAAAAACCAGCAAACTATCTCTCTTTTCCCAACAAGCATTCATTATTTTGCAATTATTTGTTTTCACCTCGGTTTTGGATTTTGAAAAGGATGAAAAATCTTCATACTCATACAATATTCTGGCACCTTTGTTCATAAGATCAACATCTAAATTACCATATAAATAATATGAAAACATTTTATAAAAAGGATCCTTTTTTCTGCTAATGTAATATTCGTACGTTCGGGATATAGCATCAAATCGAGCATGTACATCAGGTCTAACAGGAACTATTTCATAAATGGCAATATCTTTTGATAGTGCCCTGTTTAATTTAAAAACCAGTTGTGGAATATCTTCAATTTCTTTATCTACATCAAAATGAGCATAAAATCCTTTAGCATGAACTCCCGTATCTGTTCTGCCACAACCATGAACCATAATACAAATAGAAAAAATCCGGCTCAAAGCTTTGTTTAACTCCCCCTGGACAGTATTTGAATTATCCTGTATTTGCCAGCCATGATATTCGGTGCCGTTATATGCAAGTTTAATGAAGTATCTTTCTTTCAAAATTATTCTAGTTTATACAAAAGTATTAAATAAAAGTTGTTTTTCAAGCTACGCAATTTTTTTGATTCGTGAGTCATTTAGATAGTAAGGTTTAAAGATTATAAGACCTGAAGAGTGTATAAAGAAAATTAATTCTTAAACTCTTTTAGTCTGATGTCTTAATATCTAAAATTAATGAAAACAAGCATAATACTAAACAAACTCTCAACCTAATCTTATTTAGACTGGTTATAAATTTTATTAATTAACAAAGAAATATACGTTTGTTAAAGAAATAACAAATAAAATATATACTTTTGCCCGCTGAGTTGTTATTAAATTAACAATTAGAGTTTAAGGTCATAAAACAATAATAAACAATATCTTACAAAAATAAATGTAACTATGGCAAGCAAGCAAATTTCAATTAAAGAGTTAGCAGAAAAGCATGGGAGAGAAAGAAAATCATTAATCCCTATTCTGCAACATATCGTTGCAAAAAAACAGTTCGTTAATAGCGAGGATATGGTTGAGGTAGCGAGAGAACTTGATCTTTCTGCTGCTGAGGTATATGGTACCGCTTCGTTCTATTCGTTTTTGGATATAAAAATGCGTGGCGAATATGTTATCAGAGTGTGCAAGACTATCACTTGTGATATGAAGGGCAAAAAGGATATCATTCAAGCAATTGAAGATACATTAAAGATAAAGCTTGGAGATTCAACTGTTGATAAAAAGTTCAGTTTTCTTTCTACAAATTGTATTGGTTGGTGTCACAAAGGTCCGGCAATGCTAATCAATAATGAGGTTTTCACAGAACTTACTCCGAAGAAAGCAATTGAGATCGTTGAAAGCTATATGCATAAATAATATAATTGTTTACAAAGAAAAAGATATATAAGATGAATTCAAGACCAATAAATAGAGTTGACGTTATTTTTAGTGCATATTCACCTGAAAAATACATGGTGCTAAAAGAATCACTAGTGCGTCCAAAAGAAGATATTGTAAAAGATTTATTAGATTCAGGGCTTAAAGGCAGAGGGGGAGCAGGTTTTCCAACAGGTTTAAAATGGAAATTTGCTGCTAAACAAAAAGAAGAAGAAAAATATGTTATCTGTAATGCCGACGAGGGCGAGCCGGGTACATTTAAAGACAGGGAAATATTAGAGCGTGTACCCAGAAAAGTACTTTCAGGAATGGCTCTTTGTGCATATGTAATTGGCGCAAAGAAAGGATTCATTTATTTGAGAGGTGAGTATAGCTATTTAGTTCCGGGACTGAGAAAAGAAATTGACACTTATCATCAATGGGCAAAAGAACACAATTTTGATTTTACAATCGACATTTTCTTAGGTAGCGGCGCATATGTTTGTGGAGAAGAAACTGCATTGATTGAATCAATGG
>SDBT01020048.1_pt1 | contig 10466 bp, 9 predicted proteins | sample 2277101 | NCBI WGS metagenome assembly SDBT01 (sample SAMN10404973, study PRJNA504765) | marine sediment metagenome | isolation source: marine sediment core GS10_PC15, 103 cmbsf | place: Arctic Ocean: Southern Knipovich Ridge | collected 2010
CGGCGGCTGCGGGAATCTGGTTACCTGAGCAGTCCGCTCTCTATTCAGACGGACCATCGTTATGATGGTTGTCGGACTCGCGCCTTCATCAAGGTTCAGGATGGTTGTAACAACTTTTGTGCCTACTGCATTGTGCCACTGGTGCGGGGAAGCGAGAAAAGCGTGCCGGTTGACCAGGTTGTTGCCGAAATCAGGCAGCGGGTGGCTGATGGTTGCCAGGAGGTAGTGCTAACCGGAACCGAAATCGGTTCGTATAGTGGTGATGGGGTTAATCTGAGGGGGTTACTGAAGCATATCTTGGCTGAGACTGATGTAATCAGGTTAAGGCTGTCTTCTCTCCAGCCTCAGGAGCTTTCTCCTGAGCTTATCGGTTTATGGCATGACCGCCGGCTGTGCCCACATTTCCACCTGTCCCTCCAGAGTGGCAGTGACCAGGTGCTCGGTCGGATGAAACGGCGCTATGCCACTGCTGACTATCAGCGTGTCGTTTTCCTGATTCAGGAGCTAGTGCCTGAGGCAGCTATCACCACCGATATTATTGTTGGCTTCCCCGGTGAAACTGAGGCAGAATTCCAAGAGAGCTACGATTTTTGTCGGCAGATGGAATTTGCCCGTATCCATGTCTTTCCCTACTCACCACGCCGGGGAACTGAGGCAGCCCGGATGCCCCGTCAGATAGAGGATAAAGTTAAAAAGCAGCGAAGCCAAAGAATGCTGTCTTTAGCCGGGGAAAGCGCCCGCAAATTCAGCCGACAATTTTTGGGCAAAATAATGATGGTATTGTGGGAGAAGCAAATCGGTGGTATCTGGTCTGGTCTCACCGACAACTATATAAAGGTATATACTGAGAGCAGTGAGGATTTAACCAATAAGCTCTTGCCGGTGAAGCTGGTAGAAGTTAGGGGAGACGGGGTGTGGGGGAGAGGGTAAGAGAGTAAGTATTATTCCGTTTTCTTGCCCGGCTTCTTTGCTGGGTTGCGGAATTCACAGGGCACCCTTTCATTTTGGTCTCTATGTAAAAGCAACAAGCCTTTACTCTGCCGCCGGGTGATGCTTCAGCACTTCTTTCATATGTTTGCCCGGCATCAGGAAGCTTTCTTCAGTGACAGCTTGCCCAATGAGCCTCAGCCTTTCCAGCAGAGCGTAGAAGTTGATTGCCCAGCCAATGCCGAATACCTCGGGAGTAAAAATTTGGCTCTCGTAAGGATTCCAGTAGGCCTCTTTGAACTTCTCACCGGTAGGCAGCCTAAAGTCATACGGTATGAAACCAGCAGTTACCCCGTACCACTTTCTTTCTTCTTTGGGCTTTTCCAGTTCCTGGCAGACTGCGGCCAAGGTGAGGGTAATCGCGGTAGCTTGAATCAGTCTTTTAAACCATTTACCGTTCATGTTGACTCCTTTCGTCCTTCTTGATGTTTATCCCCATAACCACCGAGGTTTCAATCTGTCGTTGCGGAATGTCCCAGTAGGTCTTTAGCAGTTCATCCTTATCAGGTAATAGTCTGAAGCCGCGCTTCTGGTAAAAAGCAATTGCCCAGTGAACATCAGCCCATGTCCCGACCAGCAGGCGAGAAGTGGTGTCCAGACTCTTAAGGTGGTTTAACAGTTTGCTGCCTATCCCTTGCTTCTGCCACTGGGGTAGTACATAGGCATGGCGAATAAGGGTAACACCTTTAATCGGTTCAATCCCCATTATTCCAACAAGCTCTCCATTTAGCTCCCAGCCGAAGAAGCTTACACGCTTCATTTCTCGCTCAAGTTCGTCCACAGACATATAGGGCTGCCGATAGCAGTCGGCTGGTATAACACCATCATAGGCTTTGGCTGCATCGTTGATGATAAAATATATCCTGTAAGCATCATCTGCCTGGCACTTACGAATCATAAGCTCTTATCTTCCCTAGAATTATACCATTAAGAGGCCATTTATCAAGGAGAATTTTGGGGTGGAAATTGACAAACAATCTTATAATCAGTATTCTGAAATCAATATATACTTATAATTAAAAAATTGCATTTAACCCACTCACCTTGTCGGGGGAAGTAGGATTTCCTCAGGGGGTAATGTCCCCCCCCGACTTAATTCTAAGCATTATATTTTGAGAGGAAGATTTAGGTTGTAGGGGGAACGGGAGTCTTTTAATTTCCCTTGCTATGTTGTTTATTCTATCATTTGCTGGAGGACTTTGAGATGAGTTCAAAATTTGACCTGGAAGAATTTGCCCGAACCGCAGACAGAATCAGGGAAAAAGCACTAAAAGAGAACAGGTTGTTAGATAACCCCTCTGATGAGGAGTTAAGAGCGCTCACTGAGAAGGAACCAGGAGTTAAGAAAACAATTTATGGTAATCTTGTTGCCGAAAGTGAGCCTACCTCTCGGGCAGCACCATTTACCAAAAACAGTGTTGATGACCCCTTTGGCGAAAAGGAGCTAGAACTATTAGCCCGGTGTGAAAAGGCTCTGGTTCAAGAAAGGTTGATTTCCATTGATAGAATCGTGGGCAGTAAAGATAGTGAGACAGTGGTCAGATTAATCGTCCCGGAGAGGTTTGCCCATATTGCCTATGGCGGTAAGAACCTCTTTGTGCCAGTAAATAGAAAGGTGGAGAAGCCCGCATATCAGATTGTATTTTTCGGCGATGAGGCTTGGGAGACTAACCAATCCAAACCACTCCCCCAGAAGGATATTACTATAAGGTTAGCTATGCTAGAAGACGGGAGGGTTATCAAGATAATAAGGAATAGTAACTACACTGGTGAATATAAAAAAGGAGTTTTCGCCTCTGAGGATTGGGTGGCTAAAACCAGGAGAGGTGGAATTTTCCTTCACGCTGCTTGCCGGGAGGACTGTCTCCAGTTAGCTCGTGGGGGTTACCGACCGCATAGAACATTGCTCATTGCTTTGAGTGCCAATGGGAAAACAACCACCACTGCTAAAATTCTGGCCAGAAAGGACATGGAAAGGTCCTGGCTTGTTCAGGATGATGGTGGCACCCTTATGCCTGACGGCTCCTTCCATGGCTTTGAAGCTGGGGGAGTATATGTCAAGACGGAGGGAGTACATCCGGGAGAACAGGTCGAGATATTCTATGGTTTACTGAAACGCGACACGGTATGTGAAAATGTCTATGTAACTAAAGATGGTGATTTTGACTTCTCAAACTATGAAAGAACATCAAACGGGAGAGCAGTTGTTTTAAGAAGTAATTTTATGCATGCCAGCCCTTATATTGATGTTGATAGGATTAATAACTTTATTCTTATCACCAGGGGACCTCTAATCCCGGCAATATCTAAGTTGACCCTGGAGCAGGCAGTAGCCCTTATGGTCCTGGGGCAAGCAATGGAATCTTCAGCCGGTGACCCAACCCAAGCCGGGAAGATTAGAAGCGAGTTTTTCTATGACCCCTTCGTCGCTGGTAATAGAGCCGAGCACGCCAATATATTCTATGAAATACTGAAAGGTCTGCCTCACGTGAATTACTATTTAATAAATACAGGCTGGGTGGGCGAAGGGGCATATTGTAAGAAGATAAACGTTGGAGATACCATGGGCATATTGGACTCCTTATTGAGGGAAGGGCTTGAAGACTGGGTGGACTCGCCAACAGGCTTTAAGGTACCCATGGCAATAAGAGCAGTGGATGATGTTTTAGTGCACCCAGAAAGGCTTTATAGCCGAAGTGAATTCGAAGAGAAGCAGGAAAAACTCAACCGAATACGATGTGAAGCTGTAGAAAAGGTTGGCGGGGCTTTACATAGCAACATACGAAGCGTTTTTGCCAAAACTTGTCTCTAGAATGAAGCCGGTATAGGCCCTTGACATAATCGCCCAGAGGAATTCGAACCCACGACCCTCGGTTCCGAAGATTGAGTACGTCCCTACCACCTGGTATCGCCAGATATCATAGAATATCGTTCGGTTCAGGCGAAAGTCGTGGTTCATATCTGGGAGTACCAAGCTGTGTCATTTAGTGCTAAACAATTCGTTAGCAAAAATGTTAGCAAAAGGTAGCACCGGGTAATGGAAAGGCCTGTTCCATCACACTTTTTGGCTTGTGTTCCTTTTCTTTGCATACTGTGAAATGACCAATAGGAGGGAGCCTACTTGGGGCTCCTTCGTTCGTACACCAGTGGTAGAATAACAGTGTGTGCCTGGAGCTGTTTTGTCTTCTGGAAACGAGAGAAGCCGACAGCATTTCCTTGGCTGACTTTTTTGGGTTAACTTCAAGAACTGAGTTTGCGTCTGACTTAACTTCATGGAGGAGTATCGAAACTGGCAGGCGGGCATGGCTTCGGATGCTCTCTGGTAAAGAGATGCAATGAATTCCCCAGGAGGTGATTGAATTGAAACAGAAAGCAGTCATTCTAAACTCCAGGGATAATGTGGCTACTTCTCTAGCCGATCTAAAGGCTGGGGATACTTTAGAACTCGAGGTCAGCGGAGAGACTCGAGCAATAAAGCTGACTACCGATGTCCCCTTCGGTCACAAGTTCAGCTTATCTAGAATAGAGCCTAACTCGCCGGTGATTAAGTACGGTGAGGTGATCGGCATTGCCACCGCTATCATAAAGCCTGGCGACTACGTTCATATACACAATGTGGTCAGTACTCGGGGGCGGGGTGATTTATCGGGGGGTGTATAAAGTGAGCTTTCTAGGTTATCGGCGTCAGAATGGTTCTGTAGGTACTAGAAACTACATCGGCATTATTTCCACGGTGGGCTGCGCCAACGACGTAACCTGGTGGATATCCCAACAGGTCAAAGGTTCCACCCCTTTTATTCATGGTCAGGGTTGTGCTCAAACCCAGCCAGACCTTGACATAATAACCCGAACCCTTATTTCCTTGGGCTGGAATCCTAATCTAGCCGGGGTGCTGGTGGTAAGTCTAGGCTGTGAGTCAGTGTCAGTTGACAAGATAGCTGAGGGTATTGCTGAGTCGGGCAAGCCTGTGGAAAAAATAGTAATTCAAGAAGTAGGGGGTGCTACGGCCGCCGTGGCTCAGGGCTCTCTACTTGCCCAAGCTATGGCAATAGAGGCTTCCAGAATAAGAAGAGAAGAGTTCCCTGACTCGGAGTTGGTAGTGGGTGTGAAGTGTGGTGCTTCAGATACCACTTCAGGTCTGCTTTCAAACCCGGCAACTGGAGCCGCCTGCGATTTGGTAATCGATAACGGTGGCACCTGTATATTCGGGGAGACCACAGAATTCATGGGGGCTGAGCATATCCTCGCTCGTCGAGCAGCTACTGCCCAGGTGGCAAACAAAATCATGGATATTGTGGCCCGAATGGAGAGAAGGATCACCGCCATGGGATTCGACATGAGGGGTGGGCAGCCTACTCGTGGCAATATTGCTGGAGGACTCACCACCATCGAGGAGAAATCTTTGGGTGCCATAGCCAAGGGGGGCACCAAGACCATCAAGGAAGTCTATGAGTATGGAGAACGGCCTCAGGGCAAGGGATTATTCATAGTTGATTCGCCAGGGAGAGAGTTGGAATTCCTTACTGCCCTAGCAGCGGCCGGAGCTCAGGTCATCATCTTCAGCACCGGGTTAGGTGCCCCACAGGGGTTCCCCTTTATCCCCGTCATTAAGGTTACCGCTAACCCGATTACCTATGAACGGCTCCCGGAACATCTAGATGTATTTGTCGAGCTAACAGAGGAAGCCGGTACCGCTATTGCCCGGGCAGCGAAGGCTCTATATCAAGAGACCCTCGCTGTGGCTTCGGGGAAGCAGACCAAGGCTGAGACGATAGGCTACGGTAACTTCCCCAACATTTTCACCATCGGTCCCGTGATTTAGCTGTCTTGTCAGCACAGCGAAGATAGGGCTGTGAATATTCTTGAATTGTCGCACCTGATGCGGGGCCAAAACTGTCCCATTTTCCCTGACGATTTACACCCTTCTGGAACTTGCTCGAGTTTCTTCGCTGTGCTATTTTTCATCTGATGGCTCCTCCTATGCTAGATATTTAGTGTGCCTTCACACACTCCTCTATTCTAGCCAGGAGCCATCAACCCTTATACTAATCGCTTGCTTTGTTACCCAAGCTACGCGAATATTCTTGACCACTATAGGCAATCAATAGTAAAAGTATGCACAAAAGTTTTGTCTTTCGCCGCCGCGGCTTAAGGAGAGGGGGATAAAGGGGGTGAGGTCAATAGTCAATAGACAATATCTTTAGGTGAGCTTGCACAGCCAGAAGTTTTCTAGTAAAATGGAACAGTCCTTATGTATAGAAAGAAGCCTTAAAGATGATAAACATTCCCGTTCTGGTACTAAATCAGAGTTATGAGCCGCTTACTATCTGTCGAGTCCGACGAGCTGTAGTGTTGCTCTATCGAGGTAAGGCTGAGATGTTAGAAAATGGCGTAGGCTTTGTCCACTCAGTCAGTAATAGCTTTCCCATACCTTCAGTAATCCGCCTTGCCTACATGATTAAGCGTCCCCGCCGGGAAAGAAAACTAACCCGCTTCGAGGTTTTCAACCGTGACCGGTACACCTGCCAGTATTGCAGTAAGGAAACCAGGCAACTTACTTTGGATCACATCGTCCCCCGATATCGAGGTGGCCAACACATCTGGGAAAACGTGGTTAGCGCCTGTGTGCCCTGTAACCGTCGCAAGGCAGGTAGAACCCCCAAAGAGGCTAGAATGAGATTAATTCGTCTCCCATCCTATCCCCACGGCAGCATCTTCTTTATCCCCTACCACTATCGACAAACTAGGAGTGAGTGGCAAAAGTACTTGCCTCAGTAATTGCCAATTAAGGTATATGATAACTTAACCCAGCTCACCCGGGAAGCGGGTTATTAAAAGATTGTTTATTGACCTCACCCCCTTTAGGTTTTAATTGGTAACCCCATCCCCCTTCATCCCCCTTCCCCTTATCAAGGTGAAGGGGGTATGGTTTTATAAGAGAGGCGAAGCCTCTCTTTATCTCTCCTTGCTCTGGTTTAGTAGCGTGGGGATGTTTAAGAGGGGCGTCAGCCCCTCTTTTCAAAATCGTCCCCCTCTCCTTGTCAAGGAGAGGGGGACACAGGGGGTGAGGTCACCTGATAAAACTATAGGTTCAGGGGGATAGGTTGCTAAAGGATCTCTTATTAATAAGAAATGTCACTGAGAGGTAATTCCACCCTTGCCTGGCTCTCCAGCTCAACCAATACTGTTTCCTTCAGTGGGTTAATCCCAACCACAGTGGCTTCCCCCATAGTTGTCGACACTCGCTGACCCGCCTTGGGCAATTTCTCTTTCATGGCACGATACTGTTCACTTTCATAGCCTAGGCAACACATTAAGCGCCCACAAATACCTGAAATCTTCATCGGGTTAAGCGGTAAATCCTGCTCCTTGGCCATTTTAATAGAAACCGGGGCAAACTCGCTTATGAAACTCATACAACACAGAGGACGACCACACCGACCAAAGCCACCTATCAGTTTGGCTTCGTCTCTGGAGCCTACCTGCCGCAATTCCACCCGTACTTTAAAACGCTTAGTTAGTCGGCGAACTAGTTCACGAAAATCAACCCTCTCCTCAGCACTAAACAAAAAGGTGAGGCGACTGCCATCAAGGTTGTATTCAGCAGATAACAGTCTCATTGGCAACTGCAGTTCACTAATCGACTTACCACACTCGATTAGAGCCTCCTCCGACTTGCTTTCGAGCTCCTCGGCCTGCTTAACATCATCAGGCTCTGCCTTACGCACTATCGGCTTCAACGACCCGGTCTCTTCACTGGCTACTACCTGTTGTGGAGCAATAACCACGCGCCCCAGCTCCAGACCACGGCTTGTCTCGACGATTACATGGTCATTTACCTCTAGATCAATACCGGCCGGGTCAAAGTAGTAAACTTTACCCGCTCTTTTGAACCGTATGCCAACAATATCAGCCATATCTTAACGTCGCGCAGCGAGGTTTTCCTCGCTATGCCCCTCCTTTCTAGGCATATCAAGCATTAGCACCTCCAGCACCAGTCGTGGATTGGCATTCTGTCTGAGCTGTTCCCCAGCCGCCTGAATACTGTTAATAAAAGCCTTTATTTGAGTTAGCCGATAACCCTTTGCCATCTCAACCAGCGTGGCTGATTGGTCAACATTGGTAACAATATCACTGCAACCTATCTTGACTAACAATAGGTCACGCCAGTAATCAAGCCACAAATCCAGTACCTCTTGCACCGCCCCCCTATTCTGGGTAAACTGAGCTGCCAACTGTGTAGCGCAAGCAAAACGCTCCTCATAATCAGCATTAATAATTTCAAGCAACCTATCTATCTTCTCCGCACGCTGATGCAGTAAACTATCATCAAAGGCAGCCGAAAGCGCCCAACCCAGGCAACCATGGGAAAGCCTGGCCAGAAGCTTAGCCTTTTTCGTCTCAATACCCCCCCGACTATTAAGGACAGTCTCTACCTCGGTAGCCGCGAGAGGGGGTAACTCCAATCGCTGGCAACGAGAAACCACTGTGGCGGGCAGAAACCTATCATTTATAGTTAGCAATATAAAAATTACCTTGCCTATAGGCTCTTCCAGGGTCTTGAGCAGGCAGTTAGCTGCCTCGATTGACAAAAACTCGGCCCCCTCAATAATAAATATTTTATACTTACCCTCAAAGGGTGGCAAGCTGGCTGAGTGCTGCATTTGTCTAATCTGGTCAATACCAATCTCCGCCCGAGGTTTAGCTTCGGTTGAATCCACATTTTGGGTTAAGCCAATTACCTGAACATCAGCATGATTGGCTGAAGCTATTTTTTGACACGAAGTACACTCACCACAGGGACGCTCGGCTGCCTGGCAGTTCAGTGCTTGAGCCAGATTCAGAGCTAGCGTCATCTTACCCACATGAGGGGGGCCAACGAAAAGATAGGCATGAGCCAGGGACTCTTCCTCCAGGCTGCGCCGGAAAAAGGTTACCACTCTGGTTTGCCCAATTACTTGCCACACTTAAAACTCCATTTACAAATATCAGGGGGAAGTTTGAAGGGGCTTTGTCCCTTCAAAATCTCTCCCCCTCTTCAAAGGAAAGGGGGATAAAGGGGTGAGGTTAATAAATAATTTCTAAACTAAATCGCACCTGGTTAGGTCTTCAAAGGTCTCCCGACGGCGGATAAGGCGTGGCTTACCTGCTTTGACCAAAACCACCGCTGGCTTAAGTGAGGCGTTATAATTGCTTGCCATTGGCAGGCAATAAGCGCCACAGTCAGCTACAGCTAATACATCACCGGCGGAAACTGAGGGCAGATTGATATCTCTAATTAATATATCCGCAGACTCACAGAACTTGCCGGCAATAGTAACCTCCCCCGCTTCCTTGGCCAACGCCTTGTTAGCTACCACTGCATCATGTTTAGCCCCATAAAGGGCATGGCGGATATTGTCAGCTATGCCACCATCAACCGAAACATAGCACCTGACGCCGGGTATATCCTTGACCACCCCTATCCGGTATAGTGCCACCCCGGCCCGTCCCACTACTGCCCTTCCTGGCTCGATAATAAGCTGCGGTAACGCCAGCTTGAGCTCCTGGCACTTATCAGTGGTCGTGGCGGCTATCATTTCAGCATAAGCTGAAATGGGTGGAGCCGGTGAATCTAATGAATACTGAATAGCAAACCCCCCGCCAACATTCAGCTCTCGGAGTTCAAAACCGTATTTCTGCTTCATTGCCGCCGCAAAGCTAAGTATAATCTCAATAGCCTTTTGATACGGCTCAAGCCCAAAGATAAGAGAGCCCAGGTGAAAATGCAATCCGACCAGGTTCAGGTTGGGTGCTGCTATGGCCTGAGCTACCGCCCCATCCCCATTGGATAAAGGAAAACCAAACTTACTATCAACAACACCGGTAGTAATATACTTATGGGTATGAGGGTCTACCCCGGGAGTCAGTCGCAGCAATATATCAGGTATACAGCCTTGCTCCTTAGCTATTTTACCTAGCATAGCCAGTTCATGGAAGTTATCCACTACTATGCGGCCAACTTTCCACTCCAAGGCTAGCTTGAGTTCCTCGGCTGACTTATTATTGCCGTGAAAATAGACTTTATCTAGAGGAAAATCAACTGAACGGGCAATACTCAACTCTCCACCCGAGACTACATCCAGTCCTAGCCCCTCCTCTTTCAGTATGAGCCCTAGCGCCCTATTTATAAATGCTTTACCAGCATAAATAACGGTAGTATCAGCATAACGCTGACCAAATTCCACCTTGAACTCGGCACACTTATTGCGTAAGCTAAGCTCATCAAAGACATATAAAGGTGTGCCAAACTCTTCAGCCAGCTCTATACTATCGCAGCCACCAATCATGAGGTGACCCTTTTCATTCACTGCAGCGGTTAAGGGAAATAGAGAAAGCCTTCGTATTTCTTGCTTAACAGTCATTTTCACCTTGCCTTTTAATGTTAGCAGTGCCCACCAATGAAGTCAATTTATTACTATCTACTACCTCACCCCCTT
>SDBT01020049.1_pt1 | contig 10465 bp, 19 predicted proteins | sample 2277101 | NCBI WGS metagenome assembly SDBT01 (sample SAMN10404973, study PRJNA504765) | marine sediment metagenome | isolation source: marine sediment core GS10_PC15, 103 cmbsf | place: Arctic Ocean: Southern Knipovich Ridge | collected 2010
GATTTGTAATAAACATAAAACCTGTCAGGATGCCGACAAAATAAATTGTCCGCACAAAGAAAAACATCAACCTATGGGTTATTGCATAAAACGGAATGAAAGTGCATATAATTGTCAATACAATAAAGGGGCATATTGCATCCCACACATTCCTGAATTTAAGGTTGGTGACAAGGTGCGGGTGTTGGGGAAGACACGCATGGGAGGTTTGTCAGAGCGTGGTTGTAGTATTGGGGATATAGGTGAAATTGAATCCTTGCCGACAAAAGGCACTAAGGATGGTATAGGTGCAAGAATAGGGGGAACGTTTGGTTCATTTAATCCACAAGACCTTGAATTAACGGATGATGACAAGATGAATGAAAAAAATGAGTTAAAAATTAAATATAAAGCAACGGGGAAAGAATTAAACCTTGAAGATATCATCAAAGCGTCTGACCATGATGAAAGTGAAAATTTTATTAGGCATTATCTTGCATGGAGTAGTACGCAATGTGTTCAACAAAGAAATGTGACTATTACCATTAATGATAAATTTATGGATCATGCCATGAAGCATGATTGTTTCATCAAGTGGTTGGTTGAAAATGGATATGTTGAAGAAATTGAACCTGAAATATTTTATAAAAGGGGTGATCGGTTTAAGTATAGCGATGATAGTATTGCAGAATTATGTATTCATTGGTTTGGTGGGTTTGATGCAGCATATTTATATGCCTCTTTGGTTTTTAGTAGTGGTGTAAACGAACATCAATCATATTCGCAAGCAGTAAAAATAGAAGATCAGTATAAAATTTCAGAAAAAGAACTTGCAGAAATACTTGGATCTGGCACGGGTGATTGGCAAAAAATATAACCATAAACCAATAACTTAATTTTCAAAAAAGGGGAAAATTTTGAAAGTAGCATCATTTGATTTAGAAACTATTGCCGACAAATTATCAATCCGATTATTACCGGAACCTACCGCAGAAGCACACGGCAACATAAAAGACCCTGTTAAAATTGAAGCTGATATAGCTCAAAAAGTTGCCAAGAAAAAAGAAAAGCAAATATCCGAAGCCGGTTTAAATCCTGCAACTGCTAAAATTTGTTGTTTCGGTTGGGCGACAATAGGTGAGCCTTCAAAAGATACAATCATCCTGAAATCTGGAAAACTTGAATCCCACCACTTGATGTTAAAAGACGAAACTCCACAATCTGAAAAAAAGCTACTTCAAGGCGCATGGGAAGTGTTAGCAGAATTTGACCATTATACAACATTCAATGGTATTGGATTTGACGTACCTGTACTTTTAATGCGTTCAGCAATTCATAGGGTTAGGCCGTCTGTAACAATATCTACTAAAAAATATAACATATCTAATCATACTGATTGCCGGATGGTGCTTGGTCAATGGAATCAATACCAACCCGGAAAACTACCGTTTTATTCCCAGCTTCTTTTAAATGAAAAAATGAATGATGAATTTACAGGTGAAGATGTTCAAATACTTTGGGATATGCAATTATATTCTGACATTTTTGAGCATTGCGAAGAAGATTGCCAACAAACCTATAAACTTTATGAAGTTATAACTAATTATTATTTGGCGTAAAAATTATGACACTAACAGGCATGATAAACCGAAAAATTGAATATTACCAATATCAACAAAAACGTTGCATGAATTGTCAAACAAGTCCAGGTACATTTCATCATGCTTTGTTGGGTTTGAATATACAGATTTATGATTTTTATATTGAAGTTTTAAAAGCATTGGTTGAAAAATAATTAATTAAAAAAGGAGAATAATTATCATGAAAATTAAAAGAAATTCGTGGCATTACAAAATTAGTAATTGGGGCAGTTGGGGAGGCAGGAACGATAACCTGTGTTTATATTTTTGGCGACTTGTATTGAAAGTACTTTTTGTAGTTGTTTGCATTTGTGCAATAAGCGGTTTTATCTATCTGTTGTGTATTGATTTTTATTTTCGGTTTGCCTGGGTTGTCGTCCTTTATTTTCTTTTTTCAGTCGGAGTTTCTGTATTGGCAGTATGGTTCACAAGAACTCAACTTGGCAAATCGCCTGAAATTCCAGGCAGCAATATTTTAATTGAATACCTAAAAGCAAAAAAAGCTAAAATTTGTCCGCTGATTGAATATACTGATTAAAAAATAAAATATATTAATTTTAAAAAAGGAGAAATTAAAGGTGGGGTATTATACATATTGCAGAAAGTGTCACGAAGGTATGGACGAACCAGATATGCAGGAGTTAAGGCAAGGATATATGGAATGTGATCACTGCGGAGAACATTGGGATGATATTGATCAAGTCGATTCCCTTTTTAATTTAATAGAAGATTTGCAAGAACAAATTAACAATTTAAAAGAGGAAAAATTATGCTAAAAAACATTACCTGTGGATATTGCCATTGTGGATGCGGAGAAAAAACTAAATTGGCAAGATGTGACTACGAAGAAAGGGGGTGGATTAAGGGCGAACCATTAAGGTTTTTGCATGGTCATCAAGTACGAATTAGGACTGCTGGAAGATCAGAAAAATGGACTGGCAAGGAATATGATAACCACGATGGATATATGTTAGTTTATGCTCCACTCCATCCAAATGCAAGCACAAAAGGATGTATAAAAAGATCAAGGTTTGTTGTTGAAAAAGCAATGGGTAAATACCTTCCAAAAGGTTCAGAAGTTCACCATGTCAATGAAATTAAAAACGATGATAGACCACAAAATTTAGTAGCATGTCAAGATAGGGCTTATCATTTCTTTTTGCATAGACAACAACGTGCATTAGATGCTTGTGGAAATGCTAAGTGGCGCAAGTGTCCATTCTGTAAAAAATATGATGATTTGCAAAATTTAATTGACAGAAAAGGTCATTTTGTACATAATGAATGCAAAAATAAACATGCAAGAGATTTAAGAAAAAGAAAAAAGGAGATGTGTCTATGTTAAAGAATATTACACCAAGTTTGCCGGAACATGGCAAGATCAAAGCCGGAACCCGTGGAGAGGAAGTTATATCAAAAGGTGGTAAACGTTTTCGATTGCCAGAAAAACTAAATCATTATATTATTACCACAACAGAGCGTGACCCAAAAACCGAATTGTTGATGTTGGAAAAAGACTTGATGGACAACCTCAAAAAAAACAAGGCACTTGTTGATAGCAAGGGGAATCTAACATCAATACCTATTCGTCTATTATACAATGATATTAACCTAAATCTCTTTTATCGCAATGCTTGTTATGTTGGTGGCAAATGCGTGTGTTCATCTATTAATGAAAAAACCGCAAAAACGAGGGATGGCAGAGAAAAAGACTGTCCATGTGAGCAAATTGAATATGACTATCAGGGCAGTGCTGGTAAGTGCAAGGTAAACGGCAAATTAAGTGTAATTATTGATGGTGCTGATGTAGTTGGTGCTTGTCATGTTTTGCGGACTACAAGCAAAAATACCATTGAATCGCTTATTGGTGGCATGACACTTATACAGGCAAGGACTGGTGGGCTTTTAGCATTTTTGCCGTTGCATTTAGTTTTGAAACCCATGACAGTAACAACCGCAGATGGTAAAATTAGAACAGTTTATATTTCATCAATAGTATTTCGCGGAACGCTTGAAGATTTATATACAAAAGCACTTGTTATGGCAAAAGAAAAAGCGCAATTTCTTATTACAATGGATAACGTTGAAGAACAGGCTCGAAAAATCCAAGCATCAAGTATAGAGTCACCACGAGAAGCAAAAGATATGCAAGCAGAGTTTTATCCTGACAATGATGGTTCTGATATTCAAAATGGTGAAGTTGTTGAAAAAGCTGAACCTGAAAAAACAAAACTTGATCTTGCCAAAGAATCAATCAAAAAAGAACCTGAAAAAGAATCCGAACAACTTGAAGAAAAAACCGATGTTGACCAAACGGACAACAATGCTGAAACCGACAACAAAGAACCTGAACAGGTTGCAGATATCCAAATGGTTGAAAAATCCCAAAAAGAGGAAATGGTCAAATTAAAGAAAAAGCACAAAATCGCAACCGGTGCTGCATGGGAAAAATTACTAAAACCCTTTGAAGTCAAAACCGCTAATGATTTAACATTCGACCAGGCTGAAAAATTTATCGCAAGTTTAAAAGCAAACCCTACTTAAAGATATATAACCGCCCAAGCAGATTGTTGAATTTAGTGTTGACTTACGGTGAAAAGTTTGTTATTGATAAAGGTGTTGAAGTTTTGGGTTATCCTGGTACGTGGGCGACAAATAGGGGTGAATGTGTTAAAATTGAGGAAAAATTAAAATGATTGATGCTATTATTATAGTTTTTATAGTTGTTGTTTTCGCTGTCTTGTTATGCCATGACAATATAAACAAAGGTATATCTGGCACAATAAAAGGTTGTATTGTTTGTGGTAAAAGAAACGGTTGTGAAATTATTGGCATATGGGGTGCTGATGATTCTATTACATATGAAAAATATCACAAAGACTGTATTGACAATGTGCTAAATAACTCTGAAAAATATAGCAATGGTGTTTTGTATAATGTTAGAAAAGTATTAGAAGAAATTGAAAATATTAAAAGACGAAGAAAATTACACATTAGTTTAATCAACTAACAAAGGAGATTTAAAATTATGAACGATTTAGGATGGGAAGATTTTGATTTAGACGATGAAGGAATTAGTGAAGGTGATGCAAAATCAATTGAAACTGGTGATAGCGTACCGATTGGTAGGTACAAATCGACTGTTATTGATGCACAGCCGAAACGGATTGACTTTGCCAAATATTCATGTGTCGGACTAAAGTTAAAATTTGAAGTCAACCAAGTACTTGAAGTCAACGGCAAAAAAGCAGAAGGTGATGAATTTGAACATCTTGAAGGAAAGCACTATTATGATGATATTGCATTTCAACATGAATCCGAAAAACTCGGTATGGCAAAAAGGCGTAAAATGGTTGCATTGCGATTAGGGCTTATTCATCCAGGTGGTACATTGACTAAATCAGTTTGGCAAAACGTTGTCGGCAAGGAGATAATAAACAGGCTTGTTGAAAATAAATATAAAGATAAAGATACCGGTGTTGAAAAAACCGGATTTCCACAAGTCGGATTCTTTGACGGTTACGAACGTGCCGATAAATCCGGTGAAGTTGCACAGGAAGCTGAATGGGGTGATATATAAATCCTGCGGGGGCGCTATGCCAACAATTAAGATAATTCAAAACCTTGCAATCCACAATAAGCTTTTCCCTGATACTGTTTATGTAAAAGAACACGGTGATTTGATTCTTTTAAATTATCGCCAAGAAGTTCAATTTGAAAATTCATGGACTGATTTTGAATTGGCTTGCCGTGGTTTAATCATCAATCGAATAACCGGTGAGGTTGTTGCAAGACCGTTTGATAAGTTTTTTAATTGGGGTGAAAATAACCGCACAACCAATGCTGATATTAAATCAATTACAGAAAAACTTGACGGATCATTAGGTATATTGTACCGCAATAACGGTTATAAAATAGCAACAAGGGGTAGTTTTGAATCAGATCAAGCAATTTGGGCAACTGAGTTTTTGAATAGTAATTATGATTTGAAAAATATTCACGATTCGTGGACTTTGCTTTTTGAGATTATATATCCAGACAACAGGATTGTAATTGACTATGGAAATAAAACTGAATTGGTATTGTTAGCAATCCGCAATAGATTTACGGGTGAACATTTAAGCAATAGTGTTGTTTGGACGGTTGCAAAGCAATGTGGTTTTAAGACTCCAAAGGTTTATAGTTTCAAATCTATTCAACAAATTCTTGATGCAAGACTAAACCTACCATCAAACAATGAAGGTTGGGTTGTTGAATTTACAGATGGTCAACGTTTCAAATTCAAAGGTGCTGAATACTGCAAGATTCATAAACTAATAAGTGGACTATCCTTTAAATTTGTACTTGAAAACCATCAAGCAGGTACATTGAATCAAGCACTTGAATTGATACCGGATGAATTTAAGGATCAAGTTAATGGCTGGATTGATGAAATTGAAACAACGATTGAATATTATCAACGTACTGTTGAAGATGCTTTTAGTAATGCACCAAGGGAAATCAGGAAAGAATATGCTTTGTGGGTTCAAGAACATGCTACCAATTTAGTTCCGTTGATGTTTGCAAAACTTGACGGTAAGGATATTTTGCCGATAATTTATAAAATAGGGTTTAAATGAAATGGAAAATTTAGAAATAGACAGGCAGATTGCCGAGAAGGTTATGGGATGGAAAGTAGAAGAAGGGTCTGTGCCTTGTTGGATAATGATGTGGGTAGGAACCGATAGGTATATACCATTTCGCTCATTTTCACCCTCAACCAACATAGCCCATGCTTTCGAGGTCGTGGAGAAATTACAAAAACTTTATCCTGATTTATATATGTCTTTAATTTTCCCAAGGGTCATAAAGCGAATCCATTATGGTTTTAGAACAGGTTCTCAGGTGTGGGAAGCAGATACTCCTGCAATGGCAATTTGTCTTGCTGCCTTGAAAGCAATTAATGATTAAAGAAATTACCCACAACAACAACACCGTTATTTTCAACCCGCAATATCATTCATACCGTATCAAGGGTACAGATCAGAAATTAACGGGTGTTACGACTTTTATCAAGCAGTTTTTTCCAAAGTTTGATACCGACCAAGTTGCTAAAGATGTTGGTGCACAACGTGGGGTTTGTCCGAATGAGTTAAAAAGGGAATGGAGAACTAAAGCAAAAAAAGCAGGACTTGACGGTGATAATGTTCATGAATATTCTGAATATGTATTTGGAAACGGTGAAAAAGTTGAACCGATAAATGAACGAACACGCTTGATGTTTAAGCAGGTTGATAGATTATCGGTAGAATTAAAAAACAAAGGATATGTATCATTTGCAACTGAAAAGATTATATTTTCTGCGGATTTGGGGTTATCGGGGACTATTGACTTGATAATGACCAAGCAACCGCAAGGAAAATATTTGATAATTGATCTCAAAACGAGCGAAACCTTGACGTTGTATAATCCTTTTCAAAATGCATTTAAACCAATTGGTCATTTAGAAGATGCAAATTTGACCTATTATTCATTGCAGTTAAATTTTTATGAATATATATTAGAGTCTGAAAAGTATTTTGATTATGAAACTGATATTGAATTTAAAAAAATTATTATTCACTTGACGGAAACCAATTTTGTGCCGTATGTTTGTCGGGATATGAAGGACGAGATAAATAGTATGCTTATATAAACAAAGGAGAAAGATAGTGGCTGATTACATAACGCTACTTGGTGCGGAAGATGTTCGGAGTGCCGGTTCTTCTATGAGAAGCGCTGCAAGTGATATGGTAAGAGCAGCATCGTCTATTGAAGATTCATTGCACCGACAAAGACTTTTTCTTGATGATTTCTTAATGAGATTAGAACATCTTTTGAAGGAAAAAAATGCTTGATTTAGACAAAATTATTTCAAAGAAATACATGAGTTATACTTTAATTGATAGAATTTTTATCAGGTTGCAAATGAATAACAGGTTGGGCTGTGCTGACGACAAGGGGTTAAAAGAGATAATAAAATTTTGGATTGAAGATGTTTTGCTACCAGAACTTGACAAATAAATGGAAACAATAACAGCAACATTAAACAGCATCCGATACCAAAACGGCAACGGTTTTATGATTGGCATGGCACAATCAAAAGACATCAAGGGTGATTTTGGAATACTCGGATCACTCTTGCAACCAGTTACCGGCATGACCTACAAACTAACCGGCGAATGGTCTAATCATTCTGAATATGGCAAGCAATTTAACTTTCAAAGACACGAAATCATCAAACCAACAGACACCAACGGAATTTATAAATACTTAGTCCGAACCGCAAAGTGGGTAGGCCCAACTATCGGACAGCGTTTAGTCGATCTTTACGGTGAAAACACCCTTGAAGTTTTAAGAAATGACCCCGAAATTGTAGCTGCTGAAATAACCGGATTAACAGAAAAGCGTGCATTAACAATTCAAGAAATGCTGATTGAGCAGGAAGAAACCGAAGCGATAATAGTTGAATTGTTAGCGGTTTTAGACTTTCCGGGGCTTAGGAAAAACCTACCGGTTGAAATTGCATCAAAATACGGTTCTGATTCACTTGAAGTTTTAAAAGAAAATCCTTATATATTAACAGAGTTTAAAGGTGTTGGATTTTTAATAGCTGATCGGATTGCTATAAATAGTTTTGAAGTTGATACAAGTTCCATGTACCGTGTCAAATCATGCATTGAATATGTGATGAAAATTGACTTGAATAATTTTGGTAGCACCTGGATACATCAAGAAAGTATATTTAATGGTGTTAGTGAATTGACGGGCATTAAAAATGATGGTATAGAAAAAGGATTGAATGAATTGCTTGAAGTTGGATTGATTGTAAATAATGGTAAATGGTTTTCGTTTTTTGAAGTGGATTTGATGGAAAGTTTAATAAGTAGTAAAATTAAGGAAATGTTGAAAAATTAAAAAGGGGGAAATGTTATGAAAAAGATACCGACAATATTTAAACGTAATCCTGAAAAAATGTGGGAAATTTTAGACGAAATACATCAAGATTGTTTGTGGGTATTCAACAATGAGGGTATTGCAACTCGCAAATATGATGGAACATGTACAAAGATTGAAAATGGTAAATATTTTAAAAGGCGTGAAATTAAGAAAAACAAATCTATTCCACAAGGATTTATCGAAGAAAATTATGATAAAAATACAGGTAAAAGGGTTGGGTGGATAGAAATTGAATCATCTGAAAAAGATAATAAGTGGCATATAGAAGGATTGAATTTTACATTTGGAAAATTAAACGAGTATATTCCAGATGGAACATATGAACTTGTTGGGCCGAAAGTTCAAAGCAATCCAGAAAATTGTCAGAATCATGCTCTTATATCTCATGCTTGCGCTGAAAAATATGAAGGAATCTTGCGAACATTTGATGGATTAAAGAAATGGTTGCAAGATAAAGATATTGAGGGTTTAGTGTTTCATCATCAAGATGGTCGAATGGGTAAAATCAAAAAGAAGGATTTTCAGCAGAAGAGGTAAGCTATGAACATTGAACAAATCAAAGAACGTCAAGACCTAATAATCACTATGCACAATGATGGCAACACTTTTTCATCAATTGGTAAGAAATTAAAACTAACACGGCAACGGTGCCATCAGATATATAATGAAGATTTGGGTTTATGCAAAAAAGTACCGCGCAGAATCTCAATTGTTGTTGATGGTGAAAATGTTAAAAGGGGGAAACTAAAATGAATTATTTATGGATTTTTTTAGGATTAGGTTCAGGCAATTTTCTTTATCAACACCTAATATCAACAACACCAAATATGGAATCAGCATTTGAAAGAACTTATTTTCAGGGAATTGCCATTTTTTGTTGTTGGTTATTAAGTAAATATGGGGGATAATTTTATGAACATCAATCAAATCAAAGAACGTCAAAACGACAATCATCAAACCGACAACAACTATGCAAGCGATGATAACAACATTGAATTTAAAGAATTTCCACGGCGGTATCAGATTGTTATTGATGGTGAAGTTAAGAATTTATTAACGAGGTATTAAAAAATCAAAAAAGGAGATTGAAAAATGAGCAAAGAAAATTTTACGGAAATTATTTGTGTTATTGACAGATCAGGTTCTATGGCATCCATAAAAGACGATGCTATTGGTGGCTTTAATACGTTTCTTGAAGATCAAAAAAAGCTACCAGGAAATGCAACTTTGACATATGCTCAATTTGATACTGAATACGAAATAGTTTATGAAAATAAACCACTTCAAGAAGTACCGCTGCTTGATGATAAAACATTTGTTCCAAGGGGTGCAACCGCCCTGTTAGATGCAGTAGGCAGAACTATAAATTCTGTTGGTCAAAGACTTGATAAAATGAATAAAGATTCCAAACCAAGCAAAATTGTTGTTGCTATCCTTACAGATGGTGAAGAAAATTCAAGCAGAGAATTTAAAAAAGACCAAATCAAACAACTTGTTGAACAACAAAGATCAAAATATTCATGGGAATTTATTTTTCTTGCAGCGAATCAAGATGCTTTTGCAGAAGGTATTTCTCTTGGAATGAAAGGTGCTGATACTATTAGTTTTGCAGCTACAGGAAATGGTATCAAGAAAGCATACAAAGGCATGACACAGACAGTAGCATCATATCGGACAAAATAATTTTTAATTATCGGCATCATGGGGAAAATGGTGCATGTGTTTCCTCCTTATAATAGCCGTGGTGGCAATTGTGCTGCCACGGTGAAGGTGGGGGAAAATAAAAATTAAAAAAAGAAGGGGATTATTATGTTTACTTTTATGTTTGGCGTATTAGGTTCAGTAATATTTTGGGTATCGTATTTTGG
>SDBT01020050.1_pt1 | contig 10465 bp, 8 predicted proteins | sample 2277101 | NCBI WGS metagenome assembly SDBT01 (sample SAMN10404973, study PRJNA504765) | marine sediment metagenome | isolation source: marine sediment core GS10_PC15, 103 cmbsf | place: Arctic Ocean: Southern Knipovich Ridge | collected 2010
CCCATGGGTGGCGCATCGGAAAGAGCAAAGGGATTGGGCTTCGCCAAACTCCCACCTGCCTAAGCAATCCGGAAAACCGGGGCGTGGGCCTATGGAAAGCTCGTTTTTCAGATTGTAGTCACAGCACTGGTCCGGGTTGTTGTGTCCGCTGCAGAATTGGCTGACGGCATCCGTGTTATTATCTTCATTATCCCCAAAATATTCTTCCAGCTCTTCTTCCGTAAGGCATTGGTAAACACAGCCGGAAGCCGCATCGCCGTATTCCCATTCCCCAATGCAGGGCGGGGTTGTATCGTAATAATGTTCAATCGCGCAACATTCATCCTGATCCTCCTCTGTGCCTATACTGCATGAATGGAAGCAGTGGTAATAGCAAAGCCTGGTATTATAGTTAAAAAGCCAGTAACCCATATCAGCGCATTCATCGTGGGGGGAGTCGGCAAAATTTTCCTGACAGCATTCATTCCGGTTTTCCTGGCGGAGCTCGATATTGCATCGGTCATTAGGGTCAAGAGATTCTTCCGGCGCATATTGGGTAGTCTCTGGCTCATCATCCTCGTCTTCGGGAGGTGTCGGAGGCGGCGGTGGTGATGGTGGAGGCGGAGTATCTCCACCCTGATCATCCTCGTCTTGGCCGTTGTCATCATCATCCCCCTGATCAGCTTCCGGATCATATTGGGTAGTCTCTGGCTCATCATCATTAAACGAGACACCTGAATCGCTGATATTGATTGTGTAATAAGTGCTGCCACCGCCCAGCCGGATAAAATCAGATTCTTTATCATCTCCGCTTTCATCCGGAATATCCAAATCAATCAGTGTGCCCTGGGGGACAGTTATGGTGCCCCGTACGTTTTTCCATTCCTCTGATAATTCAAATTCTGTATCGTTTCCGACTTTAAAAAAACGTACTTTTTCCAGTTCTTTTTCAGGCCCCGTCAAATCCAGGATTATCTGGTTCGTTTGGCCAGTGACAATCCGGATATTGGAATTGCTGATATTATCTACATGTAAAATTCCTCCATCTGCCTGAACTGTTTGTTTTAATTGGGTTTCATTTTTGAAAAATACAAAATAACCTGCCCCTAAAAGTAATACTGCAACAATAGCGCCCACAATTAAATATATTTTTTTCATGTCTGTTTTTATATTATGCGCTTATTTTACCATTTTTAAGGCTATTTACAATTCAGTCCATTATTTTTATTTTTTATCTGTAAGAATAGCTTGAATTTGTCAAAGATCTATGGTATAATTTTTAGATTGAATAAAAAACAATAAAAATAAAAACAGAAAAATGAACACCAATTTCACAAAAATTTTAGACTTAGCGGTTAACCGCAACGCCTCAGATATCCATTTTCAGACAGGCAAGAAACCGGTTATGCGCATATCCGGTAAATTGTTTCTTGTGGAAGATGTGGATATTTTTCAGTTAAAAGAAAGTGCTCAGGAATTTAAGCAGTACATGAATGAAAATCAATACGAATATTATGTTAAGCATGGCAATACGGATTTTGCTTTTGGTTACAGTGATGATTATCGTTTTCGTGGTAATGTTTACCGCCAGCAGGGAGGTATTTCTATGAGCTTGCGCCTGATACGCAATCGTGTTTTAAGTTTTGAACAGCTTGGTTTACCGCCTGTTTTCCAGGATATTGCGGAAAATTACCGCCAGGGTTTTTTCCTGGTGGTAGGCCCGACAGGCCATGGAAAATCCACCAGTATGGCCGCAGTGCTAAATCACATCAACAAAACACAGGAAACACATATCATTACCATCGAAGATCCGATTGAATACATTATAAAAAACAATAAGTCGGTTATCGAGCAGCGTGAGATCGGCACGCATGCCTCATCGTTCCAGAATGCCTTGCGCGCCAGCATGCGCCAGGATCCGGATATCATCATGATCGGGGAAATGCGTGATCATGAAACCATTCAGGCTGCCATTACTTTGGCGGAAACCGGACACTTGGTTCTTTCTACTTTGCACACCAATAATTCGGTGCAGACCATTGACCGTATTATTGATGTATTCCCGGAAGAAAAGCAAAAGCAGATCCGGACTCAGCTCGCAAGCACATTAACCGGCGTTATTTCCCAGCGGCTGATACCCGGGGTGGATGGAGATTTGGTATTTGCTTATGAAGAGCTGATCGTGACCGATGCGGTCAGAAACATCATCCGCAGTGAAAAAAGTGAACAGATTTACAATGCGCTCCAGACAGGGGAAGGAAGTGGAGTGATGCGTTTGGAACAATGTTTGGTCCAGCTCGTCCAGCAAAAAAAGATTACCAAAGAAAATGCACTTAATTTCGCATCCAACCGTGAACTGATAGATGTGTTTATGGAATATTAATTTTTAATTTGGGAGCTGTGGGATAATTTCCATAATTTTCTCACAACCCCCACAATTCACAACAAAAAATATGAAAAAAATAAAAACAACCCAAAAGCAACGAAACATCCTTTATGTGGACAGCGACAAAAGCCTGACCCATGACATACAGGATTATCTGGAGCGCAATAAAGTTAAGGAAAAATTTGGATTAAATTTTGTTTTTGCCAAAAACTGCAAAGAGACTCTAAAAAAGATCGCAGAACAACAGATAGATCTGATTGTCATGGAAATCGTCCTACCGATAATAAATGGCTATTATTGCCTGAACGTTATTAAAAAAGAAAAAAACAGAATTCCGGTCATCATTTACACACAGTTAAGAGGGCCGCAGGATCTGGCGAAAATGGCTTCTTCCGGCGTTGATAACATTTTTATCAAACAATTGATGAAAATAGAGGATATGATTCAGATGGTAATAGGCTATGAAGACCGAAAAGTTGATATGGATAAGGTTTTGCTTGATCTTCAGAGTCAGATCAAATCGCTTTCAGACAGCGAAACGCAGTCGAGCCTGAAAGTAACCCAGTGTCCGCGCTGTGGCATAATTTTGCCGCCTGATTCGCATTTTTGTAATAACTGCGGTCAGAAAATATTTAAGACCAGTAAAAAAGTTGGCTTAAAAGAGCCTTCCAAAGAAACAAAGCCAGCGTAATATTTTATTTCGAAATATATAAATTTATGAAAATCGATTCCATAAAACTAATTGAGGGCCTCCATGCAATGAAAGTGGAAGAATCCGTGATTAAGTCAATGGACGAAGAGTCCAGGACAACAGATGTGCCATTACATGATATTGTAGAAAAACGGCATGTGCTTTCAGATGATGATCTGGGAAAACTGACTGCGGAAATCATCGGATACCCTTATATCAATCTTGAGAAAATTGATATACCAAGTGAAATTTTAGAAATCGTTCCGGAGCATATTGCCCTTAAGCAAGGGGTAATTACTTTTGCGATAGATGAACTTGAGAACAAGGTCAAAATTGCAACAGTCAATCCGTTTGATCTGGAAATGATTCATGATCTGGAAAAGAAGACCAGCCGAGAGGCGGAGGTGTATTACACCACCCTTTCAAATATCAAGAATATAATCGGGAAATACCATGAGGAGCTGAAAAATGTTTTTCTGGATATGCTTCCGTCACATTTGCGGTACCAGAAGGAAGGGGAAGAAAAAGAGCCTTTAGAAACCAAAGAAATTGAAGAGGAAGTGCCTATTGTAAAGATTTTTGATGCCATACTTATGCATGCCAACCGCCATCATGCGTCCGATATTCATATTGAAGCAACCAAAAGCCATACTGTGATCCGATACCGCATCGATGGTGTACTGCATAAAGTGGTTAGTTTTCCTAAAATAATTCATGAGTCTCTTGTCACCCGTTGCAAGATCCTGGCTGGATTACGAATTGATGAAACCAGGGCCGCCCAGGATGGCCGTATTTCTTTGACGCTCGACAATGACGCCGTTGCCTTTCGTGTATCTATTCTGCCAACCCACTTTGGGGAAAAGATTGTGATGCGTGTTCTGGTTGAGCTTGAGGAATCCATTAATTTGATGGATTCGGGCTTGAATGAAGATGATTATAAAAAAGTCATCATAAATTCAACCAAGCCATATGGAATGATGATTGTAACAGGCCCTACAGGTTCCGGTAAAACCACCACGCTTTACAATATTATTAAATTGATGAATTCGGAGGAAATTAATATCGCGACAATTGAAGATCCGATTGAATACGGCATCGAGGGCATCAACCAGATTCAGGTAAACCATGCCACTAATTTAACATTTGCAAATGGGCTGCGCTCATTGCTCCGCCAGGACCCTGACAGCATTTTAGTAGGAGAGATCCGTGATCAGGAAACTGCCCAGATTGCTGTGGAGTCAGCCATGACAGGCCATATGGTGTTTTCCACCCTGCATGCCAATAGTGCATCTGTAGGCATCCCGCGTCTGGTAGAAATGGGGATTGAACCTTTTCTTTTAACAGCTGCGATCAATTCGTTCCTTGCACAGCGTTTGGTGCGAAGACTCTGCCAGCATTGCCTTCAGGGCCAAGTTTACTCCTCTGAAACTTTAGGCTTAGTTTACAATACAAAAAATATATCCGAACTAATAAAAAAAATTGCAGCAAAACATTATTCTCCGGAAGAAATAGATCAGATGGAATTTAAAGATGAATTTGTTTTTTACAAAGGAATGGGATGCAAACTCTGTGGACATACAGGCTACAAGGGAAGAATCGGACTCTATGAGGTATTGGAAATGAGCGACGACATCAAAAAGATTATTTTAGAGGGAGGAACTGCAGACACAATCGAAGAAATGGCCGTTCAAAACGGGATGACAACCATGCTTGAAAACGGAATTGAAAAAGCTCTTTCAGGGGTCACATCGCTTGAAGAAGTGATACGCGTGATTAAAACCTAACCGAATAGATTTCGAATAGATTGGTCAATACGAAGTCCATTCGATATCAATACGAAATTATGCCAACCACTACCTTAGAAAAAACAACGGAAACAGAAGATGCCAAGCCTGACTCAGATAAGCCTGAAGCAGTGCAGGAAGAAAACTCCTCCGAAGCCGAGCCTTCTATGCGAACACTTCATGAAGAAGGGGGAACTTCCCTTGAAACATCACAAACAAAAATTTCCGAAAAAAAGCCTGCCAAAAAGAAGAAAAGTTTTTTTGAACGACTCTCTTCAATCGGCACAATATCTTCGAAAGAAGTGGTTGAATTTACCCGGCATCTGGCCGTAATGCTTGGTGCGGGAGTGACTATTTTTGAGGCAATAAATTTTTTAAAAGATCAATCAGTAAATAAGGTATTCAAAAGTCGTCTGGAAAGCATTTTAGAAAGCATGAATAACGGGCAGTCACTTTCAAATTCCATGAAAAAGTTCCCTAAAATTTTTCCGCCAATCTACACGAACATAATCCAGGTGGGAGAAAAATCCGGCACACTTTCGCAGACCATGGTGGATTTGGCAGACCATCTGGAAGACAGCGAGGAATTCCGAAGGAAAGTTAAAGGCGCCCTGATATACCCAAAAATTATCCTGACAGTAATGCTTACTTTTATTTTTATTCTGGTTTTATTCGTTATGCCGCGCATTTTAACCATTTTTAACAGTCTGGGTGCGGAAATTCCGCTTGCCACACAGGTAACAATCAACGTGACGAATTTTATTAACAGCAATCTTCTCATTATTTTTGTCACCCTGTTAGCTTTGGGCGTGCTGATTTATATTTTATTCAGAAACCCGTCTGTTCAAAGGTGGCGGGATCTTGTTTATATCCGCGTGCCGCTTGTAGGGCATATTGTTCTGAATTATAACACTGCTCAGGTAAGCCAGCATTTCGGAACACTGTTTGCAAGCGGAATCACCGTAGTAAAATGCCTGGAAATAACAGGAACCGTTATACGGAATAAAATTTTCCGGGAAGAAATTAATTTTATGATAGAAAAAATAAAAAAGGGAGCCGCACTTTCACAGAGCTTCCCAGAAAAATCTTACTTTCCACCCATGTTCGTTAAAATGATTATGGTGGGGGAACGTACTGGTAAACTGCCTCAGGTTGTGGAATATATGAAAAAATATTACAAGGGCCTTGTTGATAACGATGTCAAAAACATCACCACTGTTATAGAGCCTGTGATTATGGTGCTTTTGGGTTTAATGGTCGCAGGTCTGGTCGTAACTGTCATAGGCCCGATTTACCAGCTTATTTCCAGCGTTGGCAATTAATTTGATTTAATTACTTGTGATTCATTTTTTTGAAGGGGTTGGTTAAACTTAATAAATAGAAAAACAAAATACCAAAAAAAATCAGAAATCAGAAATCAGAAATCAGAAATCCGCGAAGCGGAGGTTTTTCTCTTACAGAAGTGATGCTTTCAATGGCTTTATTCATTCTGTTGGCCGGTGTTGGGGTAGGTGCGTATTTTAAATATTACACAAGCTCTATGGCAGGCGCCGATGTAAACAAAGCCCTGACGTTTATCAAACAGGCCCGTTTCCGCGCATTGAAAAATCCAGACAGCTCCGATTACGGTGTCCATTTGGATGTCCCGTGTAAATGCCTGATTACTTTTAAAAATTCCTACAATCCGGCTGATCCGCAGAATATTAAACTGGAATTGAAACAGCTAAGTATTACGGATTTAAATTTAAATCCCAATATTGGCGTAACTAATGATATAATATTCAAGAAACAGACAGGAAAGACAGTAAATACAGGCAGTTTCACAATCGAAAACAGCGTTTATAATTATACTTTTACTATTAATTCCCAAGGCGTTGTCAATTAAAAACAATTTATCCTTCGTCCGCCGTAGCCTAGGCGTAGGTGGACGGAAAACGAAAAATAAACATCGCAGAAAAAACAAAAAATGCGGTTTAAGCATCGTGGAACTCATTATTACCGTTGTTCTGTTTTTGATTCTTGTGCCAGCGTCTTTGGTCATTTTTGTGGGAGCCAGAAAAATCGTAGGCCAATCCTACATTCAGAATCAGGCGGCTGTCACTTTAGGGGAAAGCAATGATATTTTGCGCTATATGCGCAATTTTAATTTTGATTTGCTGGTAAACGGCACGTTTTACCTGATCCGAAATCCGGGAACAGGATCATGGCTTGTTAAAAGCGACCTTCCGGATATGGATATTTTTGAAAGGCGCATTATTGTGTCAAACGCATTAAGGCATACAGATACACATGATATTTATTTTGATGGGGATGCAGGAGATTCTTATGAAGATACCGATACCAAAAAAGTTGAAATAAGTGTGATCTGGGCGCCGGATTACATGCCTGTGGGTTCGCTGGCGCATACGCTTTATATTACTGACTGGCAGAAAGTGGTTACATATTCTTCCGCTTAGCCTGTAGTTTACAGCTTGTAGTTTCACCAGATTGGTTACTCACTAGAGCCTGCAAATTGCAGATTAAATAATAAAAATAAAACTTAATCTACACCAGAATGTCAAAATTACTAAAAAATAAAAAAGGAACCACCTTTATAGAGCTTTTGCTCTATATTGCGATTTTTTTAGTTTTTACGCCGATTTTACTGGCAGTTTCTATAAACACCATCCGCTTTCAGCAGCAGCATGAAACCGAAAAGCAGGCGCACATGGACAGCCAGTTTGCAATGGAACGGGTCTACGACCTGATTGCCGACGCCAAAAAAGTCGACACGGTGAATTCCGTTTTAAATACTCCGGACGGCAAACTAACCTTAATAATGCAGGATGATTCTGTGGTAGTGATTGAAGGGAATCTGGAAAATAAAAGCGTTGACATTACTGAAGGCGGGATAAAAAGCGAACTTTCCTCTACGGACCTTCAATTGGAAGGCCTTTATTTTGAGCGTATCACCGATGCGTTAAATGACCCTGATATCATACTCGGAATCACTACGCGCATGAATGTTACAGGCGAGCAGAAATATTCTGTTACTCAGGAATACATATCCTCCGCCAATCTGGAACATGGGGATTTTGACGGAGACGGATGCATAGATTATCTGGATGCGTTCCCACGCTATCCGGAATGCTGCGGTGATAGCGATACTGATGATATTTGTGATGAATTAGATAACTGCGTTTATATTTACAACCCATTCCAGGCGGATTTTGATGAAGACGGTTTAGGAGACGCCTGCGATTCTTCGGGCGAACTGACGCCGTTCAACTGCATCACCGAGCAGGAACTTTACGACATCATGGATTGGCATCCGCCAATGAGTTCAGTTCAGCTGAAACAGATTTTAATGAGCGCTTCTCCGTTAACTGATAATGTCCTGAACGAGATGCTTACCAGGCATGAAAATAACAAGATCATGGAACAGCGTCATTTCAGGGATATTTTTATCAATAACACAAAATTGCCCCCAAACGTGTACCAGAATCTGCTCGCTATGGAAAGTTTACCCAATAACCACAAAAACGCCATCATAGCAGCCCACGAAGCAGCGGAATCACAGGCTTGGCAGGGTGGTGACATGTGTATCGAAGTCACATATCAGGTCACGCTTTCCGAAGACCGGGATAAAATTGAATTTTATGGCGCGAACCCGCCTTTGACGAATGGGGACATGCAGAAAACAGATGTATTTATCATGACTGTAATCAATGGTTCCAGCATCGTAACAATAACCACCAGTGACGGCACAATGACTGATATAAACGTTTTAAGCGGTGCCGGAAGCGCTGTAACTGACGCAATGGGGTTTGAAATCACATTAGAAGAAATCCAGGGTAATGACTATTATTTTACGGTCAGCGGAGTTTCGAATAGCAATCCTCTAAGCTCGATTGAATTTGATTTTGGAGAAGGAGCCGTGGTCACCAGTCCTACCTATATCTATGTCACCAAACGCAATTTATATTATTATCCGGGAGGGTGTAAGAAAAACTGCGGGGATACAGGAACCGGCATTTTGACCGGAAATATTTTTACGGACCTCTGTTACGACCACAACGACAAATACCCCGAATGGTGCAATAGGTGGAGGACATTTGAAGACAATAACAGCGCCGCATCGGCTTACATAGGGGGGACGCAGGAGGGGGAAGCGAACTTATTTTGGGAAAAGAGTTTTAAGACTGTCCTTTCCAAGAGCCAGATCGATAACCTGGAAAGTATTACAATAGCCGGCGAGATCGCTTACCAAAGCATCGCACAGTTCTTCTGCGATATGTTAGGGGCCAGCTGCCCAATGACCAGCACACTTAACGGCGACCAGAAGATTAGGCTGTATAACTGGGATACCGAAGAATGGGATGTAATCGGCAGTATGGGGCTGGATTCCGCAACCAGCGACCAGCAGGCATACGAAGTGACTTACGGGGATCACCCGACGGAAAATCCTCAGCAGTATGTGTCGAACAGTAAGGTCATAGATGCGCGCATGCAGTTCCACTGGAACGGCGCCCCTGGACAGGAAAACTCACCTTCATTTATGTTAATTGATTATTTCACCTTACATCTTAAATGGTAATTTTTATTCACTTGATCACTTTTTCACCTTTCACTGGATCACTTGTGATAAAGTGAGCTAGTGATCCAGTGATCTAGTGAGGAAATAATGAAAAATAAATTAAAAAAACCACAGGGATTCATCGCTATCGTGAGCATGCTCATTGTTACGACAATCGCCATGTTTTTTGCTACCGGGATGCTCATTGACGGAGTTAATAATGCATCGCTTTACCTTAGCAGTATTTATTATGAGGATGCGCGCATTAATATGAACACATGCCTGGACGACGTATTACTTCGCATTAAGCAGGAGGAGGTATTCAATAGGAACCTAAGTTACCAGATTGCTGACGATAGTTCCTGCTCAACTACCATAGAATGGTTTGGCCTAACCCCTGTTTCCATCGGTATTTCAGAACGCCTGGCTAATTTGGAAGTTACCGGAGTGAGCCACGGGTTTACGCGCACATTCCGATATGAACTGAGGATTGCCAGGCATGACGTGAATTATCCAGATGGGTCTTTGGAATACCTTAATAATATAGATTTTATTTCTATTAGCGAGTTAACTGCTTAGCCTGTTTATGGAAAACGCCTTAAAAAACACATTCGGGTTGGATATAAGAGATACGGCTTTGACAGCCGTTGAGCTCAGGAAGGAAAATGAAACTTTTAAGGTGGTCAATTATTCCCGTGTGGATTTAGAGCCGGGAATTGTTGATGAAGATTCAATCATTTTAAACCCCGAAGCGTTTAAAAATGCCCTATTAAAACTGCTTAAAGAAGGCCATGAGGGAGAGATTGACTCTAAAAACGTTATTATTTCCATTCCGGAGGAAAAAACATTTTCTCATTATTTAACAGTACCGCCTGAACAGGCAGGACACAAAGAATCTATTTTAGAGCAGGCGAAAGATTTTATTCCGATTGAACTCAGCGAAGCGGCAATAGATTACAGGCGCCTGAAAAATGAAACAGGAAAAAAAGAAATCGGGTTTGATTTTGTGGCTGTACAAAAAAGCATAATCCAGCCTTTGATTGATGTATTGCAAGAGACTGGCTTAAGGG
>SDBT01020051.1_pt1 | contig 10465 bp, 11 predicted proteins | sample 2277101 | NCBI WGS metagenome assembly SDBT01 (sample SAMN10404973, study PRJNA504765) | marine sediment metagenome | isolation source: marine sediment core GS10_PC15, 103 cmbsf | place: Arctic Ocean: Southern Knipovich Ridge | collected 2010
AAAAGCCATAGTAGACAGCTATTATGAAAGGGAGTGGAGCCATTAGAATATAGAATACAAGAACGAGAACCTGTGAGGCAACTTCAAGCTAGATTAAGATCAACTATACAATCTAGAGATTTACAGGAGGCTAGAACCAGGGAATTACAACGTTCTAGGTTCTTTTCACCGTTTGATCGTCCTGAAGAAGAAAAACAAGAAAGGGTTGATGATCCATTTGAATTTGGAGAACAACGAGAAGAACATAAACAAGAAGCAAAGGAAATTGAGTTTTTAGAAGAAAAGGAAGAAAAGGAAAAAACGCAAGATACGATAGTCACTGCTATAAATCATTTGGCACTTAATACAAGTATCAATCCCAAAATAGATACTAGCAATACCATATCGTTTGGCGATCAGAGTGTTGATTTCTCTCCTAGTGGCCTTATAAGTTATATAGCTGCAAATTCGGGAACTAGTCAATCTAATCCTAGAATATTTGATGTTAGGGGATCTAAAAAACCATTTATAAAATTAATAGAAACTCAATTACGTAAATCTCTAGCCTCTAGAAACTTATTGGATTTAAAATCCACATTTAAAACTATAGGAATTGCCGCAAAACAACTTCAAAGTACCTCAGGCATAGATGTTGTTTCAGAATTGAAAGAAATTGTTGAAAATATTGTACCACTACAGAAATTCCGCCAGTTGGAAAGTGCTGTATTTAGTCCAGTAGATATACCAGATTTGATTAATACTCTTACCAAAACTGATCTTAAACGACTAGAAGAACGAGATTTATCTCTTGATGAGATACGTATGATACGACGTCAGTTCGCTCAAGATTTACAAGATCTAGAACAAGAAATTGTTGCTAATACAGAACACGAAATAGCTACTAGACGAGCCGCTGCAGAATTCGGATTGAGTAGAGGACCTGCAGATCTATTTGAATTTACTCGTAATACATTTCTACAGCTGAAAGACTATATATCAAAACATGTAGCGAATAGACAATTGAATCGTTTATTACTCAATGATATTGACAATAAGATTGTAGAAGAACGAGATAAATTTGGTATACAGATTGGAGCTGCACCACCCAAAATAATCCCTCTATCTGCAACTAGATTACATTTATTGAGTGACACTTCATCCCAGGATGTTAGTAGTATTTTAGGAGATAGTTTAGATGCCGTAATTGCTACACAGAATCGTATAGGTACTGATAAGAGATTTAAAAGACAAGGGCCAAAGCTTAGTAATGATGTGATAACTCTTGCAAAAAATTTCAATGAATTTGCTCAAAAAAATCAGATAAAGGATCCATTAACTCAAGCACCAATATTGGTTCCATTAGAGTTTTCGGGCGAACAAAAATCGGGAGCTGTAGTATTGCCATTTACACGACCATTATCTACCAAAGAAATACTTGATGAATTATCAAGAGTGAGAGATTCATTCGAAAGAAAAGAACAATCATTTCAGATTGTCCCACGACTGATTCGAGATCATAGAACAGGAGATGTGAAATCTATGATATTAAGAGATTTACAAGATATGCGCAATAAGGAAAAGTCGAGACTAATCATGAATGCACCTCCTCCAAAACATCGTAAAGACACAATATCCAAACGATCTTCATTTCCGGGCATTGAAATAAAACGAGGACCTAGAAGACCACGACTACAAAAACGTGGCGAAATAACTACTATATCGCATGGAGCTAGAATTAGAGAACTAAAAATAAAATCTTCTGTAACCATAGAAGAACTTGCAAAGATAGCAAACATGATTGTAATGGAATCTGGTAGTCTAGAAGATGTGAATGGTGTTTCTCTACTAACAGTTATCAAAGGAGTCACTACGATTAAAGATGTGTTAATAGAACTGATGAAATTAATGGAAAGCCATGCAGGAAACGATTTCTCTATTATATTTGCACCACATGAGGTATTTGGGGGAATGTTTATTGATGGTTCGCTTGATATCATTCATAAACATAAAAAACTAATGGAATCTCTTAGAAGACCATCCATAAAAATGCATAGACCAGCATCATCTGTACAACATGGTGGTGATTTATCATCAACAGTTATTAAAGGATCACGACAACCAGATCCGGCATTTGGACCACACAGAAAACATATTCCATTCCCATCCATTGGACGAATAGATAATACAGGATTTATAGACCAATCTCATATTAGAAAAGACGTTGGTGGATTCTTGCCAATGATTGATTGGGTGGATATGCCTGTGATACATCTTACACATTTTGTATAGATAAAAAATAATATTTCTGCCTGTTATATATATTCGTAATTATTACTTGTAATAATTAGCAGAAAGCTTTTCGGACAATGCAGAATGGATCAGGTTCATTTAGTCGTAAAACTCCAAGATCTCAGGGAAGAAAAGATACAAATCCGGCCATATTTAGTATACCTGATAGACAACCAAAAGATAATTTAATACATCCATTGTTAACATCAGACGATATAGAAAATGATAATTTAGATAACTTATATGCAACTACAGAATCTGGATTTCGAAATACAAGATATGATCTCGATTGGAGAACTTTGCAAGATCTGGCAGAGCATTCTAACTTCCATGTAGTACATAATACATTCGGTAGTGATGAACTAGGAATGGCTAATTTATTGATGCATCAGGAATTGATGTACGATGGATTATTAGCAGGAATGTCATTTTTACGTGCACATAAGTACGCTTTAAAAGTCGGTCCTACTCCCATAAATTCATAGATTTCTGCTTCTATAAAAAGGGTGTGTTTGCGCTTCTCATTTTTTTTAGAGATATAGCGCATCGAATCTACTATCTATTGTTCCATCATTGGACAATTCTATGAAGAACCTATCATAAATATAGAAAATATGTAGAATATATTTCTTATTGCTAACAATACCAGTGATCGCCTTACTAAGACTGTATCCATCTGTTGCTACCAAAGTTGATTGAAAATCCATTACATTGCTCGTTTGTAGTTGACCTTTTCGTATAAAAAACGAGTTGAGTTCCGCTTCGCCTAGTAATAGATACCATTCACTAGGATATGTAGCAAATAATGCTTCTCCTTGCTGTAGGCCACGGAATTTAGTCTCACCCCATGGAAAATCTGATGTTGAGTTTTTCAGAGTGATTCTGGTTAATTCCTTGATGTTATATGCATTATCTAGAATGTTGTCTCCTCCTAAAGTATTTGAACGAATTAATAGATCAGCATTAATATCACTTTGCCTGACTGGATGCATACCACTTTCTACCGCGTTAATATCAGCACTGATAGTTGTAGCATTTGTCTGGTAATCAAACGAACTAACTAGAGATCTACATTTATAACCATTACTATCTTTATCCACCATACCATAGTATAGAATGTATGATGGTTGCTGACTTGTATAAATATTATTGATTGAAGATGTTGCAGCAACTCCATCACTAATAATTGGTACATCTGGAAAATTAAAATTAAACAAAGGAAATTGTTTATGTTCGTACGTCCATGATTGTATCCTTACAGTTTCTGGTATCGTTAATAATAAACTATCTCGAGGTTTTACCCAGAATAATACTAACTGTGCACTCGTTATTTCGATGTCTATAAGTTGATTAACTGTAGAACTTATACCCTGAGCATTAGGAGTAGCATTGTTACCATAAGCATATATTAATGCATTTGCAGCTATATCCTTGAATGTCATTGACAATTCAATTTCTCGTATATATGGTATTAATTTAGATTGCTTATTGTTCCATGCATTTTTAGCAATCTGATCACTACTGTAATCACTAAGATGATTCCATGGACCAATGCATAATGGTTCTGTAAATGCATATGATGTATTACTACTATTTATAGTTGCATCTCTGAATGCATCATCATAAGCTTGTTGGCGTCCACTATCACCATCAAATGATTGTTCTACTAATCGTAATAATGTATCTACACTACTGAGATCACGAACACCAATATCTCCTCCTCCATTAATGTCCTCTACAAATATTGCTACATCATTCAGAGTAGCAATAACTCGAAATTGTCTTCCTCCTGATAATGTTAGTACATCTCCATTACGAAATAACTGAGTAGTGAATAAATTCACAACAGGGCCAGCACCTGTTCCAAATACTATATCTTGAGATGCTGCTGAAAATTCGATAGTATTTTCTGTTCCCAAAGTTGAACTAAATCCCATATCTTGAAGATCAATACTACGAGTTTCGACATCTGGAGGTACAGTATTTGAGAATATATTCCCCCATCTATCATATACTCCATCATAATCTTCGTATGGACCGCCTGATGTAGTCAAGTATGTATTGTTAATAGTTTTTCCTGCAAATGATGTGTTTAATTTCTTAGTAATATATCTCAGATCTTTATAGGACATGGTATGACTGTTTAGACGCAAATCTGCATCTGTACATGCATTGTGTAATACCATTCCAGGCTTCTTGTAGATACGATCTTGTGGAGAAAAATCTGATGTCTTTATTTCCTCATCACCAGATTTCTCATCTATTATTATCTCTTTCTTGCCAATCCTAATTTTAAGTTTCATATAGGCCTTCGAACGCATAAATAAATTGGGATCAAATGCATTAACATTCCAAGTAACCTTATTACCTGTAATTTTTGCTTCTGTACGTTGTACTTGAATGTACTGTGGCCATTTGTCATCGAAAGTCCAATATGGATTTGGATGTTGATCAGTAACACTCGGAAATACTATTCCTGGACGTAGATTCATTGTTCGTAATCTGATTTTATTTAGCTAAATAAAACGACGTGTAATAATTAGCATGTATACATGTAAAAAAAATAAACTTGTATATTTTAATTGGCTGGGCTACCAACGACACCACGAATATCCCGACGAGACTGAACTCGTCTATGAACTTCTGTAACCATATCTAATTCCTGTTGAGTCAGGCCTCCTCCGAAAAGTTTCGCAATCGCTGAGCCAATTCCGGCAATCGCAGCAATGGGGCCTGCTATTGGTGCCAAAACGGGACTGATAGCCGATATTGAACCAGATATTCCAGCGACTGATCCTAGTACACTACTGGCCTTGACTTTTCCACCAAGTTGAGTATCTCCTTCAAATGCTTGAGGTGATATATTTTGAGGAGAATTAAATGAGTCGCTATTAATTCCAATTGATGACGACATGTTATTTTTTATCTTTTTCGATTAATAGGTATACTATATACTATATAGTACGTTTTATTTATACAGCAGAGAAAAGCAAAAAAATGGCGTCAGTTGCAAATACTAGTTATGTACTCGATTCTCGACAAAAAACTGGAGGCAGCACAGTTAGTTCAGCGACATATAATCTTGCTGCATTGGGGAGCCCAGTAGAAGCTGGTACTTATGAAATGTTATCATTCAATTCTCGTAATAATGTATACAATGTAGATGCTGGAAATAATGAGATATACTTTTCAGAAAATGCAGGAGCAGAATTGGGACCAGCCGTATTGCCAAGTGGATATTACGCTAACGAAGCTGACCTAGGAACGGCTGTAAAAGATGCTCTCGAATTAGCTGGTTTAGGAACCTACACATTGGTATATGATACATTAACAAATCTATACACTATATCTGTTGCTGGTGCAGTTGCTACATTTAACTTCAATTGGGGTACTAATTCTTCACAACCAATAGCAAATTTATTGCTTGGATTTGCGGCTGTAGATACTCCAGATCAAGCAAGTGTTACTAGCGATCGTGGCGTTGATTTAGATCCTCATAGTAATTTATTGATAAGAATTACTCAAGATGGATCGAAGAATGTTACTTTAGTGGATGGTACTGAATATAGTCTTATAGTCCCATTGACATCAGCATATGGAGAAGAAATAGAATCATTAAAATCTGTTACATTTGATCAAACTGTATTGTTTTCCAATTCGATGAATCAATTAGATGTACAGCTATTTACTGAGAATGGAGTTGCATTACCAGAGGTCAACGCGGCGCAATATGAATGTATCCTTAGGAGATTATTTTAGTGTATTTATTCTAATTAAGTTAAATAATAGTTCATATTGATATATATACAATTATGTTTCGAATACATATTTACCGCCTATGTAATGATAAAGACTATGAAATGTACATTGGAAGTACAAGACAAAAGATTAAAAATAGATTATGGGGTCATTTTACAATCGCAAATACTGGTAGTAAAAGACTAATATCTAAACACATACGAGACATCGGAAAGGATCATTTCTACATACAAGTTCTACAGATCAAATTTGTTAGGAATAGAGTAGAACAATTTAAAGCAGAGCAAAGATGGAAAAATATATTCAATGCATCTCTCAATGTTCTTAATTGCTATGTCACAAAAGAACAGAAGAATGAACGAGTAAAAATATATCAAATAAAGAATAAAGAAAAGATAGCCTCTAGGTCAAAAGAACAAGGTCCATCTTATAGAGAAAAAAATAAAGAAGTTATTAGTGAAAGACGAAAGAATTACTATCAACTCAATAAGGAAAAAGAAAAGTCTATGCATGAAGAATATGTAAAAAATAATAGACAGAAGATACGAGACTATGATAACTCATGGAGAATAAAGAATAAGGATAGATTGAATGACAAACGAAAGGTGAAAATAACTTGTGAATGTGGATCTATTATCAGAAAAAGTGATAAGAGCAAACATCTAAAGTCCAACAAACATGCATTATATTACAGCATATAGAATCTGCAACACTAAGAATTATAATGTTTACATTGGAGTGACCAAACGGTCTCTAAATACATGTCTTGTAGATCATTACAAAAAGGCATTCAAACATTTTCTACAATATGGTTTGTATGTGGCTATGAGAGAACAAGGTAGACGAGATTTCTATATACAGCACATAGAGGATAAATTAATATCTAATGCCTCTGAAAAAGAAGATCTATTACAAAAATGGTGTGACATAATGAATCCATCATATAATGACATAGAATATGATATATATCTTTGTAATTACACGTCTATCAGAAAACATATAAATGATCTCGAGAGAGATAGAAGACTAATACCCTCATATCGCAAAAGACTCAATAAATCACTAGTAGAATGGACTCGAAAAAATACAACGTCTATCAGACGAATCAGACATAAGAGGATTATATGCGAATGCGGTCAGATAATATCTCGTAGTTCTAGTAGACATAAAGATAGCCTAAAGCATCACGAACAAATGAATCAACTGCATAAATACAATATGTTGATGCAATGTTTATGAACAATTAATATTTTTTTTATCCTGATACTATATCTAGTCAAATAAAACGAAGAGATAATGGTTGAAGTAGTACCAGATTCGAATTTAGTGCTCACAGAATTTCAAGCATCTCTCGAACAGAATGCATCAAATATATTCTACCAACGTGTACAATCTCGTAATGTAAGTAATCAGCAATGCTCATTTACTATTTCCAGTCCTAATAAGCGTTCATATTTAAAAGTATCCGCAAATATAGAATGGCGATTTACTTTACATCGTACAAATACTGCGGCAGGAACATTTGTACCTGACTTGGCAACAGTATCTCCATATACAAATGCTAGAGATTTAGTTAGTCTAAAGCCGGTATTGCCAGTAGCCAATGCAATTTCTAATATCACGACCTCAATTAATGGAAGTACTAATACGATTTCTTCACCTCGTCGCATATTCGAATGTATTAGTATGATGCATGTTACCAGAGACGAAGCTAATAAATATTATGAGGCAGGATATCCTGATAAGATGGGAGGTCAAATGAATAGATCTTTTCCTAGTATTACATGGGGATATAATGAGACAGATGATACTATGATGGATCAATACTACGAATTTAATAACAGACTGCTTAGAGGAGATAATATTGTAACATCTCATAATACTCAATTCGATAATGGTGCGAATAATGGAGATGTTCCCAATGATGGTATATTAATCGTTACAGAGCCCCTAATATCACCACCATTTGATTGCTATAGTGAGATAGACAAAACAAGAATGGCCGATTGGTCACCTTGGAAATGGATGGGAAAAAGTATTCCAAATGTTGATCGACTAGAAATTGATATACAGTTCACTAAGCTTGATGCATCATTATTTTATTACTTCTATGGTAAGAGTCAAGATGCAAATCCTCCAGCACTTAATATATTGCCCAATGGTGTAGCTGCTAATCTATTGCTTCATTGGGTAACCGTTCCAGTGAGCACGAATATACCACGAACATTTGACGTCCCCGTTTACAATATTCGAGAATTCCAGGATGTAACCAATGGTGGTGCTGCATCAGCAAATTTAGCTCCTCGAACCGATAGATCTAGTTTGATACAATTACAATCTGTTTTTAGTATTCTAATAACAAGCCTACAAAGAGATAAGGACCAACCTGATTATCTTCCAGTTGCATGTTGTAGTCAAACAAATCTTGATGGAGTTGCCATATCTAATGCAAGAACAGGTGGTGCTATTCATAACTGGGATAATTATGGCGAGATTAATACTATTACATATTTACTAGGTGACAGACCGAATGTTATCTCAGCTACATTTTCACAACGTGAAATTTATAATATTACTATGAAGAACTGCAAAGAATATCCATATACATTTGATGATTGGAGAGGGCGTAAAAGACCCGAATATGCAGGAGGAGCTTTCCAATCTGGTACTGAAGCGAAACAAGGTATTGAAGATTTTCTTGAATCATGGGCAGACTATCCATGTAAAGGATTTGTCGCGGTTACAGGAGCGGATTTGGCGAATAAAACTTCTTCTGGGGTATTTTCTAGCAATTCCATACAGGTAGTAGTCAATTGGAGACCTCACAGCGGATTTGCCGGATCAGAACCTGGTAACAATGTATATCAACTCTATAATCATTTAATATTTGGAAAGGAATTTATGAGGATAGAATCAGATAAGGCCCAATTTCAATCAATGAGTCTGGATGAATCGACGGCACGAAGGCTTACAGACCCTCCTTTGGGTAGTCTTGGTGTGCCATCGATGAACGGTGGAGTTAATGGTGTGGGAGGATCTTTACGAGTCGGTGGGGCTCTCCAATCTGGAGGCGCTCTAGCCCCATTACGTAATAAAGGATTAAGTGGTATAGGTAGTAGACTGGGTTAAGAACAATGGAACCATACAAAAATAATGGTTGTCAATGCGAGGCATTCTGTGCTCATATAAGTGGGTTTAAACATTACCCTCCTGGTACCAATTGTGATATAGATGTGATATACTATTCTAGCCATTTTAATGTTGGTTCACCAACTGATTTATACCGTTTGCCAGTTGGATTATCAGAAGGACAAGTTTTGATATTACGATTGATTACTACTGCTTCAGGAACTCTCAAAATAAATGTTGATCATTTATCTGGAAACATGAGTCAATTACAAATGTCTATTGGAGGTAGTCATGCTGTGTTACATTGGAAATGCAATCAATGGCATTTGGCAGATTGTGTTGGTGTTATATGTATCTGAAGTTTACCTGCTAATTTGTTTTTTTCTATACGAGAAAATTCTCGTTTGGAAATATACTTATCAAATGTTAAACAAATGATAATATCAGTTATAAATACCAATATGTTGAGTGATAGATTAGCAGAATGCATCGATGATTTGCTAGAATCAATTGTATCATATGATTATTCTGATGACTTCAAGCCTGAACTTATACATATTATCAGAAAGATTAATGAAGTAAGAGATCGATTAGATAAAGGAGATAGTACAAATCTATTAAAAGATAACAAACAGAGATCGAAAAAAAGAGCTAAACATATGTATAGAAATGCACAATTGAAACGAGATATGTCTGCTGTGAATTTTTACAGTTATGATAGTTCATAAGATACCTATTTGCTCGAGAAATATATCGACCTAATCTCAGGTTTTTTTTTGCACATTGACATTTTTGTCGGGCAGATATTTTATGTTTTGCTCGTCAGATTTGACGAACAGATATTTTATGTTTTGCCGCGAAAATATTCGCTTCAATTTCATCAACAACAGATGTATGATGTAGTTGATGTGGATATTCATATATAAGGTATTTTAGATCATTATATAGAACATCCATGGCTATGTATATACTCTGAAAATGCTAAAAAATCTAAAATACTATAAAAGGAAATATGGATCTAATAATATTTGGAAATTGATGAAACGATCAGATGGAATATTTGTAGTACCAATAAACATAAAAAATAGAGGTAAAATACAGAAAGATATAGATGCTGGACGAATGAAAATCATTACAAATCTAAATATACTTGTTAGTAAGAATATATAATAGTTCTAATGAATAATTTCTATCACGAATATCTTCTGGATAGGATTTTATTTATTCTCATCCGGCATTTTTGCCTGATGGGATTCTAAATTTTCATCCGGCATTTTTGCCGAATAGGATTTTATGTTTTGCTCGTCAG
>SDBT01020052.1_pt1 | contig 10465 bp, 15 predicted proteins | sample 2277101 | NCBI WGS metagenome assembly SDBT01 (sample SAMN10404973, study PRJNA504765) | marine sediment metagenome | isolation source: marine sediment core GS10_PC15, 103 cmbsf | place: Arctic Ocean: Southern Knipovich Ridge | collected 2010
AACAGAAGAGAATAACTGAATTCTTGTAAGTATCCATCCTCCAATGCATTATGCTCACCCACCGACCCTGCAGTCGGCAAGCTTGAAGGTTTCGCAAACTTTGACAAGTCTCCGCCGTGGAAAGCGACCATCTTCTCAAATTTTTCATAAGCCGAACCGTCGCCGAGTTTTTTCTCAAGAAGTTTTTTAGCATCATCCCTATTCTCTTCTATGCCAGCGACAAGAAGCATTTCCACACAAAGCCCCAATGTAACATTGTAAAGGTCGGGACTATATTCGCCTCGCAGGGCATCGATCGTCTCTGCGACTTCCAGCAAATTACCAGCCGTATATCCGAGCGGTTGATTCATGTCCGTGATAAGTGCCCGGACGCTCCTGCCCATTGCATTGCCAACACCTATCAGGTTTTCAGCAAGTGATTGGGCTGATTCCATGTCTTTCATGAAGGCGCCGTTGCCGCATTTGATATCGAACACCAAACCGCTCGGCCCGGCGGCAAACTTCTTCGAAAGTATCGAACTGCAAATCAGAGGAACAGATTCCACTGTGGCGGTGACATCCCTTAACGCATACATCATCCGATCCGCCGGCGCTATCTGTGGCGTCTGCCCGGAAATGACACATCCAATCTCCTCGACGCCTCTTTTGAACTCGTCGATTGAAAGGTTCGTTCTATAGCCGGGAATCGATTCAAGCTTATCGAGAGTGCCACCGGTATGTCCCAGGCCCCTCCCGGATAACATGGGAACCTTTACGCCGCAAGCTGCCACCAGAGGGGCTAAAATGAGCGAGACCTTATCTCCGACTCCACCGGTTGAATGTTTATCGACATAGATTCGATTGGGCCCCGGAAAATCTGCGCTCTCGCCCGATTTCAGCATCGCTTCCGTCAATTGGCCCATTTCCTCGAAGTCCATACCGTTCAAATAGATAGCCATCAGAAGAGCTGACATCTGGTAATCTTTTATATTCTCTTTCACGTAAGCATCGACAAAAAAAGATATTTCATCGCTGGAGAGTTTCTGACCGTCGCGCTTTTTAGCGATTATCTCTACCGCATTCATCTTTATTGATATCAGGATTTTCCCGGCATCAGCCACCGGAACCGGTGACAATTTGCACCGACGACGAGGTTCCTATTCGGGTAGCACCGGCTTCGATCATACTCAATGCGGTCTGCAGATCCCGGATTCCGCCGGCAGCCTTGACGCCTAACTCAGCCCCAACCGTTTTTCTCATCAAGGCCACATCCTCGATTGTGGCCCCGGATGGTCCGAAACCTGTAGACGTCTTAACAAAATCTGCTCCCGCCGCCATGGCTAAATGGCAGCCTTTTATTTTCTCTTCTTCCGTGAGATAGCAGTTCTCGAGAATCACCTTGGTTATAATATTCTCGGATGTAGCATTGACAACTGACGCTATGTCATCCTCGACCACCCCCCATACGCCATCTCTTAGTGCCCCGATATTGATGACCATATCGATCTCATCCGCGCCCAGCGATTCGGCATTTTTAGCTTCAAAGGCCTTGGAAGCTGTGGAGCCGGCGCCCAGGGGAAACCCCACTACCGTACATATCTTCACCGGGGAACCGTAAAGCAAGTCTTTGCATCTTCCGATGTGGATTGGACTGACACATACTGCCCAGAAACCGAACTTCAAGGCCTCGGCGCAGAGCTCTTTGATCTGCGTCACTGTTGCATCAGGCCTTAGCCGGGTATGGTCGATGATACCCGCCACATCGGAAACCGTAATCCGTCGGCGGTCTTGGCTGGCCCTCATCCCAGCCTGAATCCCTCAGGCAGGAGATCCGATAACAGAAACTTATCCCTGTCGCCGTTGATGTTGACGCAGAGGATCTCCAGGTCGGGATTAAATTGGAACAGCACCTGACGGCAAGCGCCACAGGGTCTCGCGGGCGGGCTGGATCGGGAGAAGACAACCATGGCCTGGAATTCGGTCTCGCCTTCGGAAACAGCCTTGAATACCGCTGCCCTCTCTGCGCAGATGGTCAGGCTGAACGATGAATTCTCGACATTACAGCCTGTTATTGTGCTGCCGTTTTTTGTCAGCAGGGCCGCTCCAACCTCGAAACCGGAAAATTTGGCATATGCATTTTGCCTGACTTTTTCAGCTGCGGCTATCAGTAATTCCCAGTCAATCATCTCAAGATCTCTATAAGGCTGTGTTCGAGTGGTAGCTCCGGATCAGACCGCCCCGGGTGTCGATCCCGGGAGCAGTTAGTTGGGGCCGTTAGACTGCAGGTTCTCACGGGCGCAGATTTTAGCATAAGCCGGTAAAAGTGTAAAGGGAATTAAATTCCCGCCGTTAAAACCTGCAAAAGAAAAACCGGCCACAGGGCCGGATTGAGTAACCAATAGTGAATATCGGATCGAGTTATTTGGCAGCTTTCTTCTTAGCGTCCTTTTTCTTTGCCGGGGCTTTCGCGCTCCCCTTTGTTTCTTCTTTATCTTTTCCGGAGGAGGCTGCTTTTTTCCCCTTCTTCTTCGTCTCTTCTACGAATTTCTTTTCGATGTTTAATTCGACGATGGAAAGAGAAGCGCCATCGCCCAGCCGGCGGCCATAGAACGCTCGCTTTGTATAGCCGCCGCTTACATTCTTAAATTCCGGGGCAATATCTTCAAAGAGCTTTTTTACCGTATCGCGCCTTCGCAGAACACGGAAGGCCTGCCGGCGAGAATGCACATCGCCCTTCCTGGAAAGCGTAATAAGCCGTTCGACTTTGCTCTGCAGCACCTTGGCGCGCGCTGTGGTCGTCTTAATCTTACCGACTTCGATCAGCGAATTGGCCATATTCGAAAGCATAGCCTTCCGGTGAGGTTTTTTTACTCCCAGTTTCTTTACGTATTTCCCGTGTCGCATCTATGAAACCTTATCCTCTTCCGGTTCCAGGTACTTGTCAACGTCCATTCCGAAAGATAATCCCAATTCGCCAAGTATGGCATTCAATTCGTTGAGCGATTTCCGCCCGAAATTACGATATTTTAGCATCTCCGACTCGCTCTTGCGAACCAGATCCTCCAACGTGACTATATTGGCGGCATGCAGGCAATTAGACGACCGTACTGATAACTCTAACTCGTCCACGCGCATCTTCAACAGGTTGCGGATCCTTAAAACCTCCTCGTCCACCACCTCTTCTTCCATAATTTCTATTTCCTGATCGATGCCGGCAAATATATTCAGATGATCGCGAAACAGTTTGGCGGAAAAGTTCAGGGCTCCTTCCGGCTCCATAGTGCCGTCGGTGAACACTTCGAAGGTCAATTTGTCATAATCCGTCCTCTGTCCGACCCTTGTATCCTCAACGGTATAATTAACTTTGATCACGGGTGAGAACCTGGTATCCAGGAAAATCGTGCCGGCCGGCTTGCCCGATTTCTTATTCTGATCCGAAGAAACATATCCTCGACCCGAGTCAACGTCTATCTCCATTCTAAACTTGGTGTCCTCGCTCAGGGTCAAAAGATGCAGCTCGGGATTAACGATCTCGATATCGGCATCGATTTCGATATCCCCGGCTTTGTATTCCCCTTTCTTGGCGGCCGTAAGGGTTATTGTCTTCGATTCATCGCCGAGCAATTTGAATTTTATCTTTTTGACATTCAGCACGATCTCGGTGACGTCCTCCATTATGCCCGAGATGGTCGAAAACTCATGTAATACACCGTCAATCCTGACGGCAACCGCCGAAGCACCTTGAATGGATGAAAGCAGAACCCGGCGCAACGTATTTCCGAGAGTGTGCCCGAATCCTCTTTCCAGGGGCTCAATAAAGAACTTCCCATAATAGTCGGTGCTCGACTTTTCATCCAGAACCAGTTCCTTTGGCATTTGCATACTTTTCCACTTCATCTATTCAGCCTCCAGAAATTACTTGGAGTATAACTCAACTACCATCTGTTCCTGAACCACGGTCGGTATCTCAAGCCGCTTGGGGCGCTCCAGAAGCTCACCTTCCATTTTGGCTTTATCCAGTCGAAGCCAGGAATAGTCAAATCCTCGTCCCGCATCTTTCAGCGACGCGTGGATGATATCCAGATTGCGGCTCTTCTCATGGACCTTGATTATATCGCCCGGTTTCAGTTGATAAGATGGTATATCCACAGTTTTATCGTTAATTGTAAAATGTCTGTGCAGTATTAGTTGACGCGCGGATTTTCTCGAAGGAGCAAGACCAAGACGATAAATGGTATTATCCAGACGACACTCCAACAAGATCAGCAGATTTTCGCCCGTGATACCTTTTTGACGTGCGGCCTTGACAAAGTAGTTATGGAATTGCCGCTCCAGAAGACCATAGATTCGACGCATTTTCTGTTTCTCCCGAAGCTGAAACCCATACTCTGAGCCTTTTCGTCTGCCAGTCTGTCCGTGCTGCCCGGGCGCATAGCCCCTTCGTTCAAAAGCACACTTCTCTGAGGTACACCGGCTGCCTTTGAGGAATAACTTCATCCCCTCGCGCCGGCAAAGTTTGCAATTCGCATCTGTATATCTTGCCATACCGCTTCCCTAAACCCTGCGCTTTTTCGGCGGACGACACCCGTTATGAGGTATAGGAGTGACGTCCTTAATAGCGGAAATCTCGAGACCGGCCGCCTGGAGCGACCGAATGGCAGCCTCACGGCCGGAGCCGGGGCCCTTAACCCATACTTCAATCTTTTTCAATCCCTGCTCGATAGCCTCTTTGGCCGATGCCTGGGCCGCCAACTGTGCTGCAAACGGCGTCGATTTCTTCGATCCCTTAAACCCGCTCTTGCCCGCCGATGACCACGAAATTACATTTCCCTTCAAATCGGTTATGGAAACTATCGTGTTATTGAACGTAGCTTTAATGTGAGCCACGCCTGTCGATTCTATTTTCCGCCCTTTTTTCTTGGTTTTTCTTTTCTTGCCCGGTTCAGCCACTAGTTCCGTCCTTTATTTTTTTGCCTTTCTTCCTATGGTCTTCCTGGGACCTTTTCTCGTTCTGGCATTTGTCTTGGTGCGCTGCCCGCGCACTGGCAGCCCTCTCCTGTGCCTTAATCCTCTGTATGAGCCGATATCGATCAACCGCTTTATATTCATGTTGACCTCAGCCCTGAGGATGCCTTCAACCTTAAATTCCTGCTCGATCACGGAGCGGATCTTGGCAACATCCGCATCGGTGAGATCCTTAACCCGTGTGTCCGGATTTACACGCGATATCTTCAGTATCTTCTTCGAGGATGTTTGCCCTATGCCAAAAATATAGGTCAGGGCAGTTTCCACCCTTTTATCGCGAGGTAGGTCAACGCCTGAGATACGTGCCAAAAAAAACCTCCTTATTATCCCTGACGCTGTTTATGTTTGGGGTTTTCGCAGATAACTCTGACCACGCCCTTGCGCCTGACTATCTTGCATTTCTCGCATCGAATTTTCACACTGGAACGCACTTTCATTCCGACCCACCTTATTTGTGTCTGTAAGTTATACGGCCCCGGTTCAAATCATAAGGCGATAATTCCAGAGTCACCTTATCACCCGGCAGGATCTTGATGAAATGCATCCTCATCTTGCCGGATATATGCGCCAGCACCCGATGGCCGTTATCAAGCTCAACCTTGAACATGGCGTTCGGCAGAGGCTCGATAACTTTGCCCTCAACTTCTATTACGTCTTCTTTCGCCATACTACCCTAAAGTTAATATCTCCGGACCGTTGGATGTTACCGCCACCGTATGCTCAAAATGCGCCGAAAGGGAGCCGTCATCAGTTACGACAGTCCATCCATCGGATAATATCCGAACCTTGTATCCCCCTGCGTTAATCATCGGCTCGATTGCAACCACTAATCCCTCTTTGAGTTCGATACCTGTTTCGGGTTCGCCGAAATTGGGTACCTGGGGCTCCTCATGCATTTTCTTGCCTATACCGTGCCCCACAAGGTCCCTGACCACGGAAAACTTCTCTGACTCAACGCAACTCTGAATAGCGAACGAAATGTCCCCCAGACGGTTACCGACAATGCAGGCACTTACTCCGCGATTGAGAGCTTCGCTCGTAACCGACAACAATCTTTTCGCCTCATTATCCACAGTCCCAACCGCGAAACTCCTCGCGGAATCAGCAAAATATCCGTCGACTACCGCTCCTACGTCTACGCTCACAATCTCCCCCTCGACCAGCTTTCTGTCCCCGGGGATTCCGTGAACTACTTCTTTATCGACAGAGACACAGATACTGGCCGGGAAGCCCTGGTATCCGAGAAAAGCCGGACGAGCATTTTTCTTTTTGAAATGCTCAGACGCCAAGCTGTCGAGCTTCCGCGTTGTTACGCCGGGTCTTACGTTTTCAGAGATCAAATCAAGTATTTCAGCGACTACCTGCCCCGCTTTTCTTATCTTCTCAATCTCGCGGGACGATTTGTACTGAATCATTCCCTGGCACCGACCATTTCGGTGATGGAACCGAATACCTTATCGAAACCTTTGCCGCCATCTATCTCGACTAAGATTCGCTTCTTGCGGTAATAATCCTCGACCGGCTCTGTCTTCTCGCGGTAAACCGAAAGGCGGTTATCAATTACCTCGACGGTATCGTCGGGTCGCTGGAAAAGTTCGCTGCCGCATCGATCACAGATTCCCTCCACCTTCGGGGGCCGAGTCTTAAGATTAAACTCGAATCCGCAGTTTTTGCATAAACGGCGTGAAACGAGCCTGTCTATTATCGCATCATCAGCAACTTTGAGGCTGATGACATAATCCAGATTCAAACCGAGTTCGCTTAAGATGCCATCCAATCCCTCCGCCTGCGCCAGCGTTCTCGGAAAACCATCAAATATAAACCCCCCGCCTGCGCCCGTCAACTCTTCTTTTATTATCCCGAGAATGATCTCATCCGGGACCAGTTCACCAGCATCCATAAATTTTTTCGCATTCAACCCCAATCCTGTCTTGTCCGTGATTGCTTTGCGAAGGATATCGCCGGTTGCAATATGCGCCAGGCCGTACTTTTCCACCAGTTTCTTAGCCTGAGTTCCCTTGCCCGACCCCGGGGGCCCTAAAAAAATCATCCGCATTAGCCGTAGCGCCCTTTCATCCTGCCCTTCTTGATGAAACCGTCATAATGTCTCATCAGCAGATGCGATTCGATCTGTTGAAGTGTATCCAGAGCCACGCCAACAACGATAAGCAAGCCGGTGCCCCCGAAATAGAATTGAATATCGGCTATATTAGACATTATATTGGGCATAATTGCAATTACAGCAAAGAACGTGGCACCAGGTAACGTAATTCTGGTAAGAACCCTGTCAATATATTCGGCGGTCCTTTGTCCGGGGCGAATCCCGGGGATAAAGCCTCCTTGCTTTTTCATATTATCCGCCAGATCGACCGGATTGAAGACGATGGCCGTGTAAAAATACGCAAAAAAGACTATCAAGAGGCCGAAGATTATCATGTATAGAGCGGCGCCGGGATCAAACCAGGTGGAAACCATTACCATGAAATCGCTATCCGGGAAAAACGATGTTATGGTCTGCGGCGCAAACATGATTGATTGAGCGAAGATGATCGGAATGATCCCCGCTGTATTAACCGAAAGCGGAATATGTGTACTGGTGCCGCCATATACTTTTCTTCCGACGACTCTCTTGGCATACTGCACGGGAATCTTTCTCTGAGACCTGGTTACCAGGACTATGGCAGCTACGATGGCTACCATAAATGCAATGATAATCAGTTCCTTTATGATATTGCCTCGCGGAGCTCCGGTCAATCCGAACACGCCCGGGAAAAACTTCTGCAACTCGTCCATAATACCCAGCGGAAGCCTGGCTATAATACCTATAAATATTATTAGAGAGATACCATTGCCGATGCCTCTTTCGGTGATCCTCTCCCCCAACCACATTATGAATATGGTTCCCGACGTAAAGGTCAGAATTGTAATGGCGATAAAATTGCCGCGGGAAAATCCCGGCAGGAGCAATGTAGGATTGGTCTGGCTGGCAAGAAATATGGCCATTCCCATGGCCTGCATTGCTGCAATCAGGACCGTACCATAACGGGTATACTGGGTGATTTTTCGACGTCCCTCTTCTCCTTCCTTCTGTAGCCTCTGGAAAAATGGGATTACAGCTCCTAAGAGCTGAATGATAATCGAAGCCGAAATATACGGCATGATGCCCAGAGCAAATATGGTGACTTTTGTGAAAGCCCCACCGACGAATAAATCATAGAGATTGAAAAGACCGCCGGGATTGAATTGTTCGATGGCACTAAGGTCTACACCGGGAGTAGGAATATGGCCACCAATGCGATATACAACTAAAAGCCCCAGGGTGAATAGAATTCTCTGGCGCAACTCGTGAATCTTGAAAATGTTTCTTATACTATCAAGCACTACTTATCTTCGCCGGTCTTTTTCTTATCTCCGGATTTCTCGTTGTCAGCAAAATTATCCCCGGCAGAATTATCCTTTTCTGCAACACCTACAGACGGGGCGGCTTTCACCTTACGGGATTTTCGATCCGATGCCGACCGACCGATAATCTCGATCTTTCCTCCGGCCTTCTCAATCTTCTCGATCGCAGATCTGGAAAAAGCGTGGGCTTTGACATTAATGGCCTTTTCAATTTCCCCCCCGCCGAGTACTTTGATATGTTTATTTTTTTTCCGCACCAGACCCCTCTGGTGAAGCAACTCTGGAGTAATCTCAGAGGAATCCAGGGATGCCAGTCTGGATATATTTACTTCTTGATAATCGACCCGGAATATATTGGTGAATCCTCTCTTCGGCAAACGCCGCTGAAGTGGCATCTGACCGCCCTCGTGCCAGGCTTTCCTTTTGTATCCGCTTCTGGACTTCTGACCTTTATGGCCCTTACCCGAGGTTTTCCCCTTGCCGGTCCCGGGACCTCTACCGATTCTTTTCCTGTTCTTAATAGATCCTGGCGCCGGTTTTAAGTCTGCAAGATTCATCTCATCCCTGCTTTTTCGTAACTCTCACCATATGTGCAACTTTTCGGATCATCCCGCGAATCGTTGCGGTATCATCATGAATGACGGCCTGCTCTCGACGTCTTAGCCCCAGCGCCTTCAAATTTCTTCTTTGAATAAAATTGGCTCCGGCGACAGATCTTACCTGCTTTATCTCCAGCTTATCGGTCACGATTGTTTTTCCTCTGGCTCTCTGTGCCTGTCAAGTTCTTCTATTTCCTTCAACCTCAACAGCCCCTCCAGGGTAGCCCTGACAACATTATGGGCATTAGGCGAACCGAGGATTTTCGTCAGGATATCCTGTATGCCGGCTGATTCCAGGACTGCACGAACCGGTCCTCCGGCGATAACGCCTGTGCCAGGAGAGGCGGGCTTTAGCATTACCTTTGCAGCGCCATAACGCCCGACAATTTCCCGGGATATGGTGCCCTCGATAATAGATACCTTCACCATATTCTTCCGGGCTGCCTCGCTTCCCTTGCGAATAGCTTCGGCAACCTCAGACGCCTTTCCGAATCCTATACCCACTTTGCCCTTTTTATCTCCCGCAGCAACAAGAGCAGTGAAGCTGAACCGCCGGCCACCTTTCACAACTTTGGCGACCCGGTTCACGTTAATTATTTTTTCGTGAAAGTCTAACTGGTTTTCAGTAAATCTTGGCAAACTCGACTCTCCATTTATTCAATATTTTAGAATTCCAATCCTGCCTTGCGAACAGCTTCCGCCAGCACCTTTACCTTGCCATGATAGAGATACCCGGAACGATCAAAGACTATCTTTTTGAATCCCAGCTCCTGCGCTTTTCTGGCAATGGCTTCTCCGACCGCCTTTGCTTTATCCGTCTTGGTACCTGATACATCCAGACCACCCTTCAGGCTGGATACGCCGGTTATAGTCTTCCTGGCTGTATCATCCACAAGTTGAGCGTACATATGATTTAAGCTCCTATAAACTACCAGCCTGGGGCAATCGGGAGTGCCGCTAATCTTGCCTCTGACCCTTCTGGCCCGTCTGGCCCTGGCTCTGTGTCTTGTGACGCTCTTATCCCTGACCATCTTACGCTCCCGCGGTCTTGCCGGCCTTTCGCCTTATATGCTCGCCGGCATATCTGATGCCCTTTCCTTTATAAGGCTCCGGGGGTCTGAATGACCGGATCTTTGCCGCTACCTGTCCCACAAGTTGTTTATCGATTCCAGAAACTGTCATCTTATTAGCACCCTGGATTTTTACCTCAATGCCCTCCGGCGGTATCAGGACAATTGGGTGAGAATATCCCAGTGAAAACGTTATCGCCTTCCCGGTTTTCTCCGCCTTGTATCCCACACCCTCTATCTCGAGATCTCGGGAGAAACCCTTGGTTACACCGATGACCATGTTGGCAACGGCGATCTCATCTTCCATTTGGCGCACCATGATGCCGAGCTCGCGCGCGTTCCGAGCCATCCAGTGCAGAACTCCAGTGGCCGGGCTCATGGGGTAGGCGA
>SDBT01020053.1_pt1 | contig 10464 bp, 8 predicted proteins | sample 2277101 | NCBI WGS metagenome assembly SDBT01 (sample SAMN10404973, study PRJNA504765) | marine sediment metagenome | isolation source: marine sediment core GS10_PC15, 103 cmbsf | place: Arctic Ocean: Southern Knipovich Ridge | collected 2010
GGCGGCAACGGGTTCGTATTCCGATGCCCAGCGTGAAATTATGAACGCCGAGTTTGTCGAAATGGCCGCCGAAATCGAGCGAACCGCAAACAGTACCGAGTTTAACGATATCAACATGCTCAACACAAACAGCGGCTCTGTTGCGATTCACGTCGGCACAGCAGCGACAATCGATATTAACAAGGTCGATATGACCAAGTCGGGTCTGAATATCGTGACCGGCCAGGGCCAATGGACCGCTAATACCAACGATGCTACCGGCGTAACGTCAGCAAGCAGCGGTTCCTGGGTTACAATCGGCGCCGGCGGCGCCAGTTTCAGTCTTGACTTTGGCGAAGTCGGCTATAGCAACGATGCTACCGGAGACGGCGAAATGGGGTTTGGCTTTGCTGCCGGTACTTACACGCTGCAGCAGGTTGTTGACGTTATCAACGCAGAATCTCTGAACCCCGAGACCCTGTACGACGGACAAGGCAACTCTCTTAGCTATAAGGCAGCTGAGGTGGTAGAGCTGGATGACGGCACTTACGGGCTGAAACTTAAGTCCCGCGGCAGCATCGCAACGGCAATGAGCTTTATGAACGATACTTCCATTGCCGCTGCCCTAGCTGGTGGTTTTGGAGTTGGAACAGCAACGAATGATAACACCGACCTTATGTCCACGAATTGGGTTGCTGCCGGTGTCTTCGAGTACTGGAACACGAGTACTTCCGTATGGGCGCCCGATGAAAGCGGCCGGTCCGGCGGTGGCCTGAATGTCCTGAACGTCACCGACGCAACGTCTGCTCTGGCTACCCTTGACGCGGCCATAAACGCCAAGGATACGGCCCGTGCGTCGTTCGGTTACAAGATGAACCGTCTTGAAAGTACCATTGCGGTTCTTGACATTCAAGCAGAGAACCTGATGACAGCAGAGTCGCGTATCTCCGATGTGGACGTGGCAACCGAAATGGCAAACCTGACCAGGGCCCAGGTGCTCAGTCAGGCAGGTGTAGCCATGCTTGCCCAGGCAAACGCAATGCCGCAGATGGCATTGACACTGCTGAGAGGATAAGCGGCCCCGTTGACAGGTGGTTGATAGCTTACAGATAATCAGGGCAGATGGCTGCATACAATAAAAACAGCCATCTGCCCATAAGTAAAACACCCCCTTGTACCACATCATGTCACTATGCACAGCGTACGCAAAACGGAGTGATAGAATATGAAAGGACTCGAGGCATATCAGGAAACAGCGGTCGGCACGCAGAGCAAAGGCCGGCTGATTGTCATGCTTTATGAAGGTGCGATAAAGTTCCTCAAGCTTGCCGTAAAGGAGCTCGAAGCCGGCAATTTCGAGGCCAAAGGCAAATATATCATCAGGGCCCAGGATATCATCAACGAGCTTAATACCGTCCTGGACATGGAAGCGGGTGGAGAAATCGCAATGACTCTTCGTCGGCTTTATGACTTTATGCACCGGCATCTGAGCCAGGCCAACCTGAAAAAAGACCCCAGGATGATTCAGGATGTCATCAACCAGCTCGAGGAATTGAACAAAGGCTGGAAGGCCATAGCCGAATAACCACGCCGGTAAAGCAGGCACTTTGCAGACCGTTGCTTAAAGACGGCGGGAAGCTGCCGTTTGGCTAAATTCCCCGCAGCGTTCCGACCTGATGTCACCGTATCTTGTCGTGATAGTAATTCACACCCATATTGTCGAATCGCTGATAGTGTACGTTCAGCCTTTCGGAGAAGTCCTGCCAGTTGCGCTTGTCCTTTGGCGACCACAGCACTTCAGCCAGTGCCGTCATGCGCGGAAACACACGTGATTCAACCTCTTGCTGTGGTGCATATTCTGTCCATATATTGCCCTCGCCGCCGAGAATATGGCGCTTCTGCCCAGCGGTCAATCCTTCGGGTACAGGCTCGAAGCTGTAGACTTTCTCCAACGGCAGAACGCGCATCCAGTTTGGCATTGACAGTGAAACCTTCTCCTGGACGCAATGCGGGTAGTCAAAGTAGCAATGACTTGTCGGAGATACTATTGCGTCATGGCCGGACTTTGCCGCCGAAACCGCCCCTTCCAGCCCCCGCCAGGACTGAACCGTAGCCGACGGTGCCAGCCCGCCTTCTAAAATCTCGTCCCAACCTATAAGCCGACGCCCCTTGCCGAGCAGAAACTTTTCGATTCTTTTAATAAAATAGCTCTGCAACTGATGCTCGTCTTCGAGTCCCTCGGCTTTTATTCTTGCCTGGCAGTGGGGGCACTGTTTCCAGCGGTCCTTCGGGCATTCGTCACCGCCGATATGGATGTAAGGGCTGGGAAACAATTCAATAACTTCCGACAGCACGTTTTCAAGGAATTCAAACGTCTGCTCTTTGCCGGCGCAATAAACATTTTTGGAAATACCTCTTGCGGTTCTAACCTTGAAGGGCCCGCCTGTACAGGACAACTGCGGGTATGCCGCCAGTGCCGCCTGGCAGTGCCCCGGCATCTCGATTTCGGGTACAACCATAACACAGCGGCTTTGTGCGTACTGAATAATCTCTCTGACGTCATCCTGTGTATAGTACCCGCCGTACCTGACAGCGTTGGGCTGTGGTGGATTGTCAGGAGCCGGCAGGTAGCCGACTCCGCCAAGCCGCCAGGCACCGACTTGCGTAAGTTTGGGGTATTTTTTTATCTCGATGCGCCAGCCCTGGTCCTCGGTCAGGTGCCAGTGCAGCCGGTTCATCTTGTGGTAGGCCAGAAGGTCGATGTACCGCTTGACAAAATCCACGGTCATAAAGTGCCTGCAGCAGTCAAGCAGCGAACCCCGCCACTGAAATCGCGGCTTATCTTCGATTTCCACCTGGGCAATAGTCCAGATGACATTTTCAACCTTGCAGTCGCTCTCGATGGCCGGCGGCAGTAACTGCCGCAGCGTCTGGCAGGCATAAAACAGACCCGTCATTGTGGGTGCATTTACGAAAATACGGTTTTTCATAACCTTTATGTCATAGCCTTCGTCGCCAAGGTAATGCTTGCCTGAAGTGTTCAGCAGAAGAATATGACCGCCTTGTCTGTTCGATACCGCAGATTCTGTGACCTTGAGTTTGAAACCGGTTGCCGGTTCAAGCAGTTCCGCCAGATACCGCCCGACTTGACGACTATCCTGGGTGGTGACAATAGCGGTCTCTGCTGTTAAGGTAAATACGCCCTGCTTCTTGTGCACATGGACAGGCAAAGGAATGACCGAAACCACAGACGTCCGGGCCAAAGCAGCGGCAGCGAATGCGGCAGTCACAGCAGTGCCACATGCGACCATGTATATTTGCCTTTTAATTTCCAACAGCATTGGAAAAGTCAGCCGCTGGCCGACCAAGGTCTCTCCGACGTTTGCCAGGATGTTTTTTGAAAAAATCCTGAACCCATTACACATAATAACTGTCCACGTTTAACCCCCATCTGCTCCAGGGCATCATAATATCCTTGAGGCCATTGTGGATTGGCCCGAAATTCTACAAGCTGTTTCTATCGTGACATATTGTATTATAACAACTGCTTTCCAATAACGCTATACAACAACATAAAATTATCACCTCAGTATGGAGGACGGCCGAGAAATACACGTATCCTAATTGTGATAGAATCAATTCTATTCGTGCTATTGTTGGGCTTCAAGCGAAATATTTTGTTGACATTGGCATCTAATAGCATAAAATCCGTGAAGATTGTGTCGTATATTATTATATTTGGCAATACAGAAAGAAGATATATGAAAGAAGAACAGAATCCTGCCGTAGGAATTGAGAGCAAACAGTTACTCGACCAGATAGCGTTCGCCCAGATTTGTCTTTACAATAAACTTATCAATCTTGATATAAAATCATTAAATATCTCTGAGTATAACCAGCAGTGCCTGGGAGGCAAAATTGCCATCCTTAAGGGCATATTGGAATTGTATGGTAGACTTTTGTACCTTTGCCTGAACAACAGCCGGATTTCACCCGAGAACTTCGTTTTGGTTGACTATGGAGGAGGCAGTGGCGTCATTTCATTCTTGGCAGCTGAGATGGGTATAGGAACTGTTATCTACAATGACATCTATGATGTTAGCTGCACGGATGTTGGATGTTTGTCTAATGCCTTAGGACTAAAATTGGATCATATTGTCTGCGGGGATGTGGGTGAACTTGTTTCGGATGTACAAGAGAATTCGATTCATGTTAACGCGATCACTTCCTACGATGTACTCGAACATATTTATGATGTTGAATCCCATTTCAAAAAGTTAAGTTGCCTATCAGACAGAAAATTTCGAATTGTATATGCTTCAGGTGCGAACATAGAAAATCCACGACATGTACGCATCGTGAAGAAAAAGCAGATCGAATCTGAGTATAAGAACAGGGACAAAAAATGGGGACATAAAGAACGTGACAGTCTTCAAGCCTTTTTGAACGTGAGAAGGAACATAATCTCCGCATACGCTCCGGACTTGAGTTTTGAGGTAGTTGAACAACTGGCTTGCTCTACCAGAGGACTCATTCAGCGAGATATAGAGAAATGCGTTGATGAATTTCGTCTACAGGGAAGCATTGCTTATCACATCGAGCATCCCACAAACACGTGTGATCCATACACTGGAAATTGGTGCGAGCATTTAATGGATTTGGAATGGCTCGAACAAATTATCAAGAATGCAGGCTTCTCAGTAGAGATAATGACTGGTCGCTGCAATACAAGTGGATCGTTGCTAAAGAGGGGCGTCAGAATGTTCCTTAACGCTATGATTCAACTCTTGGGCCGACGGGGCATGTTCATTGCGCCATACTACGTGGTGTACGCAGATTTTGCCGAACAAAGCGCTGCACCGGACGCGGATTCCGCTACGCTCCATCCCCGCCAGTGAGCTTCGACGTTATGCGCTGGTAAATCATTTCAATTCAACCACACAAACCGAAAGGAGGATCACAAATGAAAGTATTTATCACCGGAGCAACCGGTTATATCGGATTTTATGTGGCACAGGCCTTCCGGCATGCCGGGCATCGCGTGCTGGGTTTGACCGGTAGTCAGGGAAAGGCGAAACTGTTTGCTCGTCACGAAATTCAACCCGTCATTGGCAGTATGCAGGAACCGGAAAGTTATCGCAGCGGATGACAGCGAGATACTTATATATGCGGCGGTAGATCATGAAAACAATTCCGCTACACTGGACAAACAGACCGTGGAAACGTTGCTCATTTCGGCCAAATCCGCTTCACAACCGAAAACCACCATCTACACCAGCGGCGTGTGCGTGCATGGCAACACCGGAGATGAAACCGTAGATGAAAACACTCCCGTGAAACCTATTAAACTGGTGGGCCGCGGTGGGAAAAATGGTGCTAAATGCACCGGGCGTTAACACTGTGGTGATTCGACCGGGTTGTGTGTATGGCAAGCAGGGCGGGCTGACTGAATTCTCGTTTGATGGGGCCGGCGCCCGATAAGTGCTTGCAAGTGCTGTTGCGAACCGCTATATTTCAACCGGTCTTTGTGTATGGTTTCGTGTTAATCGGTTTTGCCTCAGGGAACAGGTACAATGTCCGTATTGCGGTGTCCGGATAATCCTATTATTGAGCCCAAAGACATTCAGCCCTCAAGAGAGGGATTTGAAGTTATTGGGGTCTTTAACGCAGGTGTGGCCCGTTTTCAAGGACAGGTTATCCTTCTGCTGCGCGTAGCTGAAAGGCCCATTAACAAGCGTTCTGATGTGGCGCTGGCCGGTGTTTACGACCTTGATAGCCGCCGGATAGCCGTTAAAGAGTTTCGCAGGGATGACCCGGATAAAGATTTTTCAGACCCACGACTAATAATAACTCCGCAAGAGACATATTTAACTTCGATTTCACATCTTAGACTGGCCAGGAGTACTGACGGCATCAATTTTCAGATTGAATCTGCACCTGCTTTACAAGCGGCCAATGCTTACGAGGCCTTCGGCCTTGAGGACCCCCGGATTAGTCTTATTGAAGGTACTTACTACATAACTTATGTTGCGGTATCTGCTTTGGGCGTGACAACCTGTATGGCATCGACGAAAGACTTTGTCCGTTTTCAGCGTCATGGCGTGATATTCTGTCCTGACAACAAGGACGTGGTACTTTTTCCAGGGAGAGTCGGGGACAAATATTATGCCCTGCACAGGCCCGTTTCGCCGTTATTTAACAACTATCAAATCTGGCTTGCCGAATCTACTGATTTGCTCTTCTGGGGTAATCATCGTAGTTTGATTGCGCATCGGCCGAACGGCTGGGAAGACAGGAAAATAGGTGCCGGTGCTGTTCCTTTTAAGACCCCAGACGGCTGGCTGGAAGTTTATCATGCCGCTGACTGCAGCAATCGCTATTGTCTTGGTGCGGTACTGCTGGACGGTGCAGAACCCTGGACGGTCTTGGCCAGGACAGAAAAGCCCATATTTGAGCCCGACTGCGCTTATGAGAAAAAGGGATTTTTCGGCAATACCGTTTTCACCTGTGGGTTGCTGTACGATAATAACAAGCTGGGCATCTATTACGGCGCAGCCGACACAACTGTCTGCTACGCTGAACTGACTTTGGACTATGTCATGAGGAGTTTGAACTTGTAATGCCGAACTGGTTTACTCATAAGTTTTACGCCCTTTTGGCTGCCCGCGCCTATAGTGTTATTATATTTGGTGCGTTGTTTTGTACTCTGGCGGTGAAGTTATTTCATTGCTTTCGCACAAACTGCGTCAACGAGTACTTTTGGTGGGTAGCTGCCGACATTTCTGTTCTTTTGGCTATTGAGCTTGTGCTGGCGGTATGTTGTTTTCTTTGGCCCAGCAGATATGTGTTTCGCGAGGTTGTTATTTTTGCAGCTGTTATATACACCTGGTCGGTAATGAATGCCGGCTGGCTTATAAGGACCGGTACCCAGATTCTGCCGACGGTACTTTTGCCGTTGTTTCGTGACCCTGTAAATTCTCTGGCCATTATTTTTGTAAGTCTTGTGAAAATGCCTGCCGTCGCAGTGGTTCTTTTGGCGCCCAGTGCGGTAGCACTTGCATTTTTCTTTTATGTCCTGGCAAGGCCGGCATTAATAAATTACAACCGGAAACGCTTTTTAAGCAGAGCAGCAATTTGTGCGGTAATCATCGTTGCAGGCATTTTTTTCGGCGGTGTAAATTTTAAACAAGGTTCGGCACATGCAGCTTCCGGGGGGCTGCGCTACAACTGTCAATTGACTGCTGTTATAAGCCTTCTTTTTGGTAACGTCCGCCACAAAACCAATGCTGCGTATGCCGACCCTGTACGAAGGATACCGGCGTTTGATGAAATAATAATTCCTGCGTCTGCGGACCGGCAGCCAGTTAACCATAATGTGGTAATAATTGTTCTTGAGGGCATTCAATACAACTATACTTCTCTTGCTGATAAAGCCAGCAACCTGACACCCTATCTTTTGACGGTAGCCGGCCAGGGGGTGGAATTTACCAATGCCCGTTCTACGGTTACGCACACTACCAAATCGCTGTTTAGTCTCCTGACGGGACGGTTTCCGTCCGTCTCCCAGGACCTTGCAGAAGCCGTGCCTGCAGTAAAGCCCTATTTAAGCATTGTCACGGTTCTTGGTCGCCAGTTGAATTTCCGAACGGCATTTTTTCAGTCGGCAAAGGGGAACTTTGAAGCCCGGCCAAGCCTTGTTCATAATTTAGGGTATGATAACTTTTTCGCCAGAGAAGACTTAAGCGACCCTAATGGTTTTATCGGTTATCTTGGCTCTGATGAATTTCTGATGTTAAAAAGCATTGTTAACTGGATAAGGTCAAGCGAAACGCCGTTTTTACTGACGGTGCTTTGTTCTGTCACCCACGACCCATACGAGGTGCCCGAATGGTTTGCCGAACCGGCTGGCCAGCCTCTCGACCGTTACCGCCAGTCAATCATGTACACCGATGCATTTATCGAAGCCTTCGATAAGGAACTGGCTTTACTTGGTCTGACCGACAATACCGTTTTTTGTATTATTGGTGACCACGGCGAGGCCTTTGGTGAGCATGGTTTATTTGGGCACGAGCGGATCCCTTTTGATGAAGTATTGCGTATACCCTGGGTTATCCGTGCGCCGTCATTGGTACAGGCGGGCAGGAAGGTGGATGCTGCGGTTAGTTCTATTGATTTAACACCTACTCAGTTGGCTCTTTTGGGTTTTGACACCGGCTCAGCTGGTTTTGACGGACTTGATGTGCTTGGCACTGTTCCAGCTGACCGCAGGGTTTACTTTTCCGGCTGGATACGGGAAAGCCCTGCTGGTTTTATTGATAAGGGCCGCAAGTTCATATACAACCCCACAGCAGCAGTGGTGACCGTATACGACCTGCGTATTGACCCGTTTGAGACCGAAAGGCTTGAATTGAGTGGGCAGCAGGTCCAGGAAATCGCAACCGAGATTGGCAACTGGCGTACAGACAGTATTTTCAAGGTAGGCCGGCAGCGGACCGGTGAGAGTGTGTTTTTTGGTTCCTGGCATTGTCGGTGGGAAGGTCGGGTTTGCTCAGCGAAGTATCGTCGCGGGCAAAAGGATTAACCTTTTGTGTTGATTTATGGACACAAGTACGTTGTATTCTGTAAACATTTCGACAAATAACTGTCTTATCTAACATTTGATTGTCTTGAGGTGTTAAAATGGGTCGCATGGGCGTTCCGCGTGTTGAGTAAAAGCAACACATCGATAAATACGTTACTTGCCTTGTTATCATCGTATAATTCATATACAGATGTAACCATCTTTTTGCCAAATGCTTAAGCTCCGGCACCACGGATTTTCTCCAGCCCGCGGTTTTTTTGGCACAACCTTTGCTCGACTTCTTCTTTTTTGGCATTAAGGTACTCATATTGGGCGGACATCCTAAAAGTCAATAAAGGAGGAGGATGAGTCCGCCCGAAGTTACTCCAAAATCGGTGTTGCGAGTGTACAACGCTGTGCAGAACTGATTTTGTTATTAATTATGGTGCGGGGTCGTTCCGGAGGAGGGACGGCTCCGTTTACCTTTTCCCCCCCGACTTTTCGAGCCGTTACGGTGCTTGTTATCGAGTTTTCCCTACTTAAACACGCTCAGACAGCATATAATAGCACACGTTATGCAACACAGCACTTACAGGATTATCGACGCCAATTTCAACCGTGCGCGGGAAGCGATTCGTCTGGTAGAGGATTTTGCCAGATTTGTCCTTAACTCAAAGACCTTCGCCCAGCGCGCAAAGCAACTCCGACACCGGCTCTCGGCAGTCATAGCCGCGCTGGACAACGGCAAGCTTATCTGCAGCAGGGATACCGTCGGCGATGTCGGCCTTGGCACAAGGGTCGAGGGTGGGCTTAAACGCAGGGACCTGGAGGATTGTCTTGCCGCGGCCTGTAAACGTCTCACAGAGGCATTAAGGGTGCTTTCGGAGACCGTTGAGACACTCGATACCGCCGCCGGGCAGGCCATTGAGAATCTGAGGTATGACGCTTATACGCTCGAAAAAGACATTCTAATTTTCAGTGATACCGTTGAAAAATTCAAGCGTGTTCGCCTGTATGTAATCATTAGCAGCTCACTGCCGGCTGAGGTCATATCTTTAACTTACTGCTGCATAAAGGGCGGCGCAGATTGTGTTCAACTTCGCGCAAAGGCAATCGAAGACGATAAATTTTTTGCCACAGCGCACGAATTTGTGAAAATTTGTAAATCCGGGCCCGTTTTGAGTATTATAAACGACAGGACTGACATCGCCGCCGCTGCCGGCGCCGATGGAGTTCATCTCGGTAACCAGGACTTACCGGTAGAGCAGGCCCGCAAACTGCAGCTGACCCCTTTGATTATCGGCAGCACTACGCATTCGTTGGAGCAGTTGCAGAAAAGCTGCCGGCAGATGCCCACCTATGTGGCTTTGGGTCCGGTGTTTGCAACACCCACAAAACCGAAACTAAAACCCGTGGGTCTTAAGTACCTTTCCGAAGCCGGAGATATTTTGGCCGACACCGGCATCGCCGGCGTAGCTGTCGGTGGCATAACGCTGGACAATGTCGAGCAGGTCCTGGCTGCCGGTGTCAACGCAATTGCAGTCTGTTCAGCAGTGACCGCCGGAGGCGACCCGGCTGCAAATTGCCGGGCACTTAAAGCCAAGATTACTGATTTCGGCAAAGGTCAGGTTACAGCATAGAAGAATAAGGAGATTGGCAATGGTTTTTCAATTAAGGGATTTTGTGCGTTTTACGGTTTGGGCATTTGTGCTGGGGTTGCCGGGTGTTTGCGGCTGTGGTGGTCAATCATTGTGGTCTTTGGCAAATGAAAACAAGCCTGTTTTAAAAGTGGCCACACTGTTTACCGCCCAGGACGTACACAAATACCTTTCCACAGACACAGACATCGCCGCCGCGATAAACTGGTGTAAGAACACCGGTGTAACCCATGTTTACCTTGAAACTTACAGAAACGGTTTCCCTGC
>SDBT01020054.1_pt1 | contig 10464 bp, 11 predicted proteins | sample 2277101 | NCBI WGS metagenome assembly SDBT01 (sample SAMN10404973, study PRJNA504765) | marine sediment metagenome | isolation source: marine sediment core GS10_PC15, 103 cmbsf | place: Arctic Ocean: Southern Knipovich Ridge | collected 2010
CTTCTATGCCAACTTTTCACAAAATAACGCCGTCGCTCAAATATATACGGTATGAAATTTGCCGTTGCCTATCTTAACCCTCGCGAGCAAGTTGACAAGTGGCAGAGAGTTTGCTAGCGTACTTCCCCTACGTTCCACTTTGCAAAGTTGTTTCTTTACATACTCCGTTTTCCACCCTCGCGACCGGGAGGACTTCACTCCACCGACGCATAACTTTTATAAGAGTAACCATTTCCCGATTCTCTACCTTCGGAGTACACAATCATGGCGGCGAAAAATCCGGGCGATGTTGCCCGTAAATGGTCAAGAAATCTTGGCGGTTCAATGGAAGCGGTCAAGGCGGGAGTCAACGCCGTGACGGTATCCCCGGCCGAAAAAGCACTTGCACAAATTGACGCTTACTTACAGGGCGTCACCAGGGCCGTTGCGGATGGAAAAGTGCAAGCGGGGTTGCGTCGGGTGACCCTGGAAGATTGGAAGCAAGCAATGCTCAACAAGGGCGTCACTCGGATCGCGAGTGGTGCGTCAGCGGCAATCCCCAAGATGGAACGCTTCCTCTCCGAATTCCTCCCGCATGTCGAAGCGGGTCAACGGAAGCTTGACGGAATGCCCCGTGGCGACTTGGCCCAGAACATCCAACGAGCGGTTATGATGATGGAGCACAACGCCCAATTCCGGCGGTCCGCTTAACCCTTTGGAGTTTGACCCGTTGCTATCCTCCCAGCGTTCCCCCGCTTTAAGTGTCCGCGTTGTGCACGCGAGGTTCGATTCGGAACTTATTGCGAGGGGAACGCGGATTGCATTTACGGTTTGCCTTTGGGCCCCAGTTGGCATTTCTTCTGTCACACTTGCCACCAACAAATAACCTTCATCATTGAAGAGAGGTCTTATTATGTTCACCCTTGCCGCTTATTTCGAGGCTATCGACAACACGGCAAACGTCGATATCGCTCCCGTCCAGGATGATGTTTTGACGATTTCCAACGCCCACTTTTTGCCGCAACGAGACTACGATTTGTTAGCGGCTTACATTTCTTCGGCCGGTTTGGAACGCGGCCGGTTTGTGTCGCCGTCAAATCGTGTCGTGACCGTTCCTTTTATTCGTCCCGTCAGTGCGAACCTCTTACCTCCAGCCGATCCGAACGTTGCCGACTATCGCCCAAATCCTTTTCGGGTTCGGGCCCTGGAGGAATTGGCCCTGGAATTGACCAGCGGCATAGCGATGGGTTCGGAGAACGCCTACGGTTTGTTCTGGCTCTCCGAAGGCCGGGAAGCAATGCCTGGGGGCGATATCTTCACTTTCCGTTTCACGGGAACGCAAACGGCGGTTGTCAATAACTGGACAACTTTTACCCCCGTCTTTGCCGATCTACTCCCGGCCGGAACCTATGCTATCGTCGGCGGAGAGTGCACCGGCACGACAGTGGTTGCTTTCCGGGTTATCATCGAAGGGCAGAAGCTTCGCCCTGGAGCGATCGGCACAGCAGCCCTTGGAAACAAACCTTGGCCGGGTCAAATCAAAGGCGGTCTTGGAATTTGGGGGCGGTTCCGTTCTACAGCCCTTCCCCAAATCCAAATCTTGTGCAACGCCGCGGACACAACGCAAGAGGGCTACCTTGACATAATCAAGGTGACCGACAGGTGAGCAACGGCGGTTTATTTCGGAACGATTTCGTCCGGGGTTTGATTGAGAAGGCCCGTCGTCGGCGGACGCTTTCCCCTTCAACCGCTGGGAAAGTCCAGACAATCGAAACCCGGGCGTTTGAGACGGTCGGAATTAATGAAAAGGTGGTCGATGATATCGCCCGGGAAGTTTCAGAGGGGGAATTGGTCTTCGATCTTCGCCGGAATTCAATGTTTGACCGGTTTGATCCTACCCAGATGGTTGGCCTTTTTAACCTTGAGCATGGAACCGTAAGCTTCACCACGACCGTTGTTCGCTATCTCAGGAACGATCCCCGTAGGTTTTTCCTTCGTTGGGAAACAAACAACGCGGGCGACTTTTTCGTAGCTGTCCATCCGATCGACAGTCCCAACGGGGAGTTTGCCTTTCAAGATCAAACGCCGTTGGAAGTCAAATACGCCGACTCTGGCGACCTTGTTACTCGGAATTGGTTCGGTCGCCACGCTTCGGGGGCCGGAGGGGCAACTTTCCACGCCGTAAGTTTTCACCCAAGGGTAAAATAATGGCATCGCTTGACTTGGCGGAAGCCCTCCGGCATTGCACAACGACAGTCCAGAAGAAATTCTTTGTACAAAACGCTGTCACGATTGCCGCCCCAGCTTCGCCGAATCGGATATCGATTATCTTCCCGACAAATGGAACGCTGGCTTATAACGTTTCGATGCGGGAAGACATGGAAATTTCAACGGCAATTGGCGTTACAATTTTCACGTTGAACCTAGAATTCAACATCTGGAATAACGCCGATATGCCACAACGGGCGTGGTTTATCATCGCCACTGGCTCGGATCGGACAATCGAGATTTACGAAACCTTTTGTGACGATTTCAAGTGGGTCAACGCTCTTGGTCAACTTCGGGGAATCGGTCAAGGTTTCCCGGGATTCAGTCCGCGACCCGAACCAAAACATCCGACGCAACTTGAAAGCAACTTCCCTCGTGACCCTTCCCGGGCGGTCTGACTCTTACCCTATCCGTGATTCCCTCGCGAGGGTCAACAAATGGCGAACCCAACGCAAGTCAACGCTGGCCAAATTGCCGAACCGCATCGCCCCGATAGTTTGGAAAGTGAAGACCGGCCATCGGAGCAAGGCGACACTCTAGCCTCTATCTTCACCCAAGAGCAACGGGAGCAACTTCGCGAGTCACAACGGAAGCTGGTTCAACTTGACGAATTCTTGACCAAGAGCGAACAATGCGGGCTTGACTGCCAGATGTTTCGTGAGGCAATCGTCAATATCGGGGCCCAGCTTGCGGCAATCCAAAAGCATTTCATGCCCGATATCCCTCAAACCTAGCAAGGAACGTTTCCCGTGATCGACCAAAACCAAATCCTAAATTGGGCCCTTCGCGGTCTTGGTGGAATCGTCAATTTGTTGGAACGTTGGCACAATGAGAACATCATCTTGAGTGCCGAACAACAAGGGACCGTGACCCGTGAAGCCCAGCGGCTGTTGTCGATCGGTCAAAACAAGATGGTTGCCAAACCCACCCCCGTTGTCGATCCCGCACCGATGGACACACTTGAAGCGGCCCATCGAAGACTTAACCCGATAGAATAATAGTGTCAAGAGTAACCGGCGGACGCTTTGACGATCCCGACGACCGCGACCCTCTTAAAGGGGTCGGTTTTGTCCGACCGATTACAGCGGCCGAACGTCAACGACTTGGGCCGGAAGGGGTCCGTCAAGAAATTGAAGACCGGTTACAAAAGCAAGCGACGTTCCTAGACGGTCTTCAAGCCCAGCTTATCGGAACGGCGACAACTTGCTTGCAACAAACGGCCGGGACTCTTGGGGGTGCGGAGCGTTGCATCCAAGCGGCTACGTTGAAGCTTGCCGACTCCATCCGACAAGTCCAACGCCGACTACGGTTGCCGATCGAACAACAAGCTCTAGCTCGGATCGGTGAACTTCGGGAATTCCTTCAAATGCTCCCGGTTCCCAAACGTGGGCCGCTCACGCCCCAAGGAACGCCGACTGCCACTCAAGTAGGGCTAGGCGTCACCTTCGCCACGGGTGGCGGCCGGGTCTTGGTCCAGGGCCCCAGCTTTGACACACAGCGACCGGAGCCAGTTGCGGGCCGTCCGGATGTGGCAGACGAACCCGACGTTGGGTTACCTCCAGTGGACGTTCCCGGGTTTCCTCCAGGGACGGAGGTGAACGGAGTCACTTTCCTAGGTGGCGAAACGGAACCTCCGCCGGGTTGTGGCGGACCATCGGTTGGCGACACCACCAACCAAGAGGGGACTTTCCCGTTCGGCGGGGGCCGGAGGATAAGCAATCTTAAGGTAGAGGGCTACGTCAGATATTTTTGTTTCCCGCCGGAATTAAACGAGGCTGGTTCGCTTACTTTCGCGGGCGTGATCTACTCACGATCACTTCACAACTTCACTTGGAACTTTGACTTTGACCCTTCGATTACGACGGACTTTATCGATTACGTCGCCGATCGGAGCAAGGATTTCGTCGGCGACCCGGAGTTTGCTTCCATTATCAATGATTGGTGGAACGCAAGGCCGGGAACGTTGGCACGATATCGCAAGCAAACCGGCCGCGATCCCCGAAGCGGTCCCGACAAGCCCTTGCCGACTCCGCCGTCCGGTCAAATTCGAGTGGTTCAAGGGACGCGGTTCGACCCGGACGCTGTCGAGGAACCAGAGGAGAAACCTTGCCCCGAGACGGAGGATTGCTTCAAGCTAGTCCCTTGTGATGAAGCGACGAAGGAATGCGAACCCTGTCCCGAAGAGTGTCCCAGCGAATGCCCCGAAGACGAAGACCAGTCTTGCCTATGGGTCAACGCTGAGCGGAAAGAATGCACGATAAGAGCGGTCAACACCGAATCGCCCGGCGAAGGTTGGGAACTTCTGTTTTGCTCTGTTGATATCAAGCAAGTTGAGCGTGCTAGCGATCTTATTTGTGACACGGGAGGTAGAGAATTCTGCCTTTGGTTAAAGGTCGAAGAGCGACGTTGTCTAATTCTTCCGCAAGGCGAGCAACCCGATTCATCAGGTTGGGAATTGATAGAGTGTTCGGGAGACTTGAAGTTACTTCGGGAGAAAGAAGATGAGCTTTGTGGAAGAGAGGGTGAACCTCCACGCGAGGACAAAATCGATTTCAACTTGGAGAGCCTTATTACCGCTTGCAAATCGCAAGACCTGACCGCCATTTTCCAGAGTATCCAAGGGGCCAGCTTGTTGGACCCTCACTTGATTTCCAAATTGTTTGGACTGCGAAATAATAAAGGGGTTCCAACACCGTTTGACTTCCCCAAAGAGTCCTTCGACATCGCGGGGGAATTCAAGCAGTTCATTTTAGAGGTCAACCGCTTACTGACCGATTCGGTCGGTTGGGTGTTAAGCAAGCTGGTTCCCTCCGCCGACGTTGCAACCGCTCAGATGCTTGGGCTCGACACGGCCCGAACGTTGATGCAGCTATCGAAGTACATCACCGGGGACGTCGGGGCCGATTGGTCAAGACCGTTAGACTATGCAAGAGCGTCTATTGCACAAACCAAGTTAACGACAGCTGACCAAGACTTGGTCGCATTCTTAGGTAATGAGATTTCACTAGAGGAGCTACAAAAAGGAGTCGAGCGAAATGATATCTGTTGGGACCCTTACAAGCGATATGCCGAAGCCCAACGGTCCAAGTTTGGACCGCTAGAACTTCAAGCCCTTTGGTTGCGGAAAGAGATCACAACGGAGGAATTTGACGAACGGATAAGACAACTCGGATACTTGGAAGGGAACGAAGCGGAGCGGTTCCGATTCCTCTCAAATCAAATTCCACCGATGAGCGAACTTCTACGCTATCTGGTTCGGGATGTTGGTGACGATGATTTGGTTAAAAAGTTTGGGATGGATGAAGACTTCACCGAAAAGTGGACGGGTAAGCTTAAGGAAATGGGGGAGAAACAAGGGATCGGTGAAGAGTTTGCCCGATTCAGTTGGAGGGCCCATTGGTCGATTCCCGCCCCCGGACAGTTGTTCCGGATGTTCCATCGGTTGCGAAATCTTCCCGACACGGATGAGAAGTTTGTCGATGAAACAATTATTGAAGAGGCAATGAAGCAACAGGATATTTTGCCGTTTTGGATTCCTAAGTTGCTCGCTATTTCGTTCAACCCTTTGACGCGAAGGGATGCAAGACGGGCTTACCAGATCGGAGTTATTGACGATGAGCAATTGAAGACCGCCTTTTTAGATATCGGTAACTCCGATGAAAACGCGGAAGTCTTGGTCGACTTTTCGCGGGAGCAACGGCGGCGACAATGGCGGAACCTCTTACCGGTCAAACAATATCGCGACAACTTGATTCCACGCCGTGAAGCGGAGGCGGAACTTTTACGCTTGCTGGTTCCGGAAGACGAAACGGCGGAGTTATTAGGTCAAGCACAAAGCGAAGCGGAAACGGAGGTTACAAAGGTTTGCTTGCGAGGAATCAAGAAACGGTTTGACGTTGGAGAGGTAGACAACGTTGACGCTCGAATAGAATTGATGGCTTTACGTCTTGACCCGGACCAAATTGACCGGGTGATACGGCAATGGGAATGTTTGAGAACTTCGGAGGGTAAGACTCCAGCGACCAACCAACTTTGCGAGTGGTTGGACATGGGCACGATCACACAATTTCAATTCTTACAACGACTCAAAACCATAGGATGGAGCGTTGACGATGCAGACAATATTTTGCTTAGTTGCACTCGGAAGCTTGACGCTAGGGAACGTAAGCGAATGGAGCAAGAGCAACGAAAAGACGAAGCTGAACAACGCCGCAAAGACAGGGAACTTGGAAAGCAACGCAAAGCAATCAAACGAGCCCAAGAGAAGCTTCTCAAAGCTGGCGACAGGGCAGCCGCGGCAAGGGACCGACGCGAGAAACGTACACTTCAAGCAGCTAGCAAATTCTTCAAGTGTGGGCTACTCGATTTTGAGTCGTCGGTCTTGTTTGCACGAGCCCAGGTTTCCCGTCTTAAGGAAGACTTTGCACTTACTCCGGACGAATATTCGCAAGCGGTCTTGTTGGCGTCGGAACATTGTAAGGGGCAAAATATTCCGTCGCTGCTGGCGATGATTGATTCCATCGCCGAAGCCTTGGAAGGTGGTCAAAGTGTGGCGACAACCGACGATGGGCTATCCGCCATGAGTGAAAACGGCGAAGTCCAGCCGGAGGACGTGACTTCGCCGTGACGGTAGACCGGGTTGGAATGGATCACGACTTGCGACACTTGCACCCCGGCCGGAGGGGTTCCGTCAAGTATCGACTTCAAGCTTTGGAAGCGGTCTTGTTGGTACGTCTTCCCGTAAAGAAGTTGGGCTTTTGAGCGAATCCCCCCGTGGGCGTACTTGGTTCCTATCCGATAATGTCCGACAGACTCGAAAAGGGCGTCAGGGCCCTCGCATTCGAGTCGTAAGGCCCCCGGTTGAAGCTTACCGGTGGTTTGAAGGGCTTCGATCCGATCCCTTCCAACGGCGTCTACGGCGACGGAGTCGGTTGCCTGGTAGAAAAGATGCCCTTCGCCGATCACGGCCCAGATACTCCGCATGAACTCGCGAGCGTAGGACGTGACGAACCCAGCAATTGCTGGGAAGCTTTTGGAATGTTCAGGCGAGCCCAGATGGTCTTCCAGGGCTTCCCGGGCTTCACCCTCCACCAAATGGGTTTGGTGGCGAAGAAAATTTATATCCTCTTCGATTCGCCCGGCGAGCGATCGAAGCTTGCGAACTACGCCCGTTCGTTGGTCCGCGTTGTAAGTCACGGCGTAGGATTTATCCCACGGATGGTCCGTCACGAATCGCCACCCGGGGGTTCGTTGCCCGAATTTACCGTAAAGGCTATTGAGCATAAGCTTGCACAGCGACTCCCGGAGAGTGTCGCCAGCTTTCCGGGCTTCCATTCGCTTGGCCCAGAAGAAACGAACGTAAGAGGCAAACAACGGGGCTAGGCGATACGTTGACCATTGGCCCCAGCGGTAAATCTCTTTTCGCTTCATCGCCCGGAGTAGTTCCGGCCCACAAAGCACAGTAGAGAATTGACCGCGTGCCGAAACCCGTCGCCCTTCAACCTGGACGGGATAATCGCTAGTCTTTGTTTTGACAACCACACGGGCAATGGTTGCGGCAAGGTCAACGGCGGGAGGGTCTGCATTCCACCCGGCCGGTTCGCTATGTTCTAGTAGTTCAACCGGGAAAACGTTCTCCGCCATGACATGAGGGTAAAGTGAACAAACATCGTACTGAAAAACCGGACCAACCGGGGGCGAAGGGAACGGAGTCTTGGAGTCACTTGGTCGATGCGATGATGAGGGCCCACGTTCGGCGACAAAACCGACGTACCAACACCTTACCTCCCCGCCGTAGTACCCGGAGCGTTCTAAGGCGTAGACGGTTTCGTTTTGGTGACGATTGATCTTATTCGTTGTGAACCGGTGACGGAACGCGGTCATTGCTTGCGAAGCGGCCGTTAAGGCGAAGCTTCCAAGGTCTTCATCGGAAACCCAATTCACCAACGCCAGGAATGAATCGCGGACTATCTCAACATCCATTCGACAATATCGGAACCAGACTTCGTCCGACTCTTCAAACGAAGGGAATTCAAGCTTTTCCTTCCCTAGCGATTTGCCCATCGACGCAAGAGACGTCCGCCAGTAGTTCAATGAATCGGTCACGATCAGCTTTTGGCCGGAACGATTGTAGAGGGCAATAATCGTCGGCGGGTCTTCCAAGATCACAAGCCCCGATCGGCGGAAGCCCTTACCGTTTGGGGTTACGATTCTCTTCCCTTTGGAGTCGATCGGAGTAAAGTAAAGTCTCTTTTCGGCGACACGATCCCAAAGACCTAGAACGGTAAAGTCAAACCCGGCATTGTGGGCAACGAGCCACAAGGGGCGATGGTCGGAAGTCTTGGTTTCGATCCACGACCAAAATTCGTCAATAGTTTGGAACTTGAACCAAGTTTCCCGGGTCGCTTTCCCGCCCTCCAAGCGAAGATAACAAGCGACCCCAACCCGCAATTCGTGCAAGACCGTTTCCCCGGAGGAACCGACCGGCCGGGGGAGCGTTTCCGTGTCAACAAAGACAATCGACGTTGGGGCTTTTGTTCCACGGGTTTGGCTGAATGGAGAGCGTCGCATCTAGAATCTCCTCTTGACGAATGCAATCCGACCGGTCAAATCGGGAGCGTCTTCGGCACCCCGCACGAAATCCCTCAACCCTCCGGAGCGATCGACCAAATCCCGCATCTGGTTCCAAACCGAATCGAACAACTCTTGTGGGTTGCTCATGTCGTCCGTCTCGATTACCCAAAACATCCGCCGTATTCGGTCTTCGTCTTTGTCGAAGTATTGAATTTCGATCCCAGCTTGGAAGCGGGCCGTCGCGTCGTGCCCTTTGAACTGAATGTCAGCACCCGGAATGCGATTTATGTTGAACGCTCCCGGCCCTTGGAACGTTCCCAACTCGCGACCGGCTTTGACTTCGGCAACGACAAACGAACCAAGTTGCGAAGCTTCGCCAAAAGGCAACCCGAAATTCCGAATGATGAAACCGGTCACTTCCCCGAAGGTGGTGAAGCTGCCCAACGCTTTGGCAATTGAAATGTCGGCACCTTGCCGAAGCAACCCGGTTACTCTTGGCGAGAATGGCCCGAAGAATGCCACGAAATCATTCCTTGTTTCGACGTTCCAACTCCGCAAGCAACCACCGGAGGGCGGAGCGAACGTTTCGCCAGTAGGTTATTTGATCCGATAGGTAAAGCGGCCGGGGGCGAAGCGGAACGCGAGTCAAGCGATCCAGGGCTTTTTGTGACCCTTTCAGATAGGGGGCGATGAAATCCCGGATCGACTCCGTTCGATCCGGGGGAAGAGGCAAGAGGGGGCCCTCCGTCCGTTCAATGTCAACCATGACGTAAGCCCTCACCCTCTCCAGGAAATCACCCTCACGATTGCTCACCCGTTTTCGCCGGGGGCGACAACTTCAAGCGTCAGCATCTGGCGTTTCTTCCCGGTCGTGATTTGTCGCACAATGACGTTGACGCCGTCAACATACGGCCCAGGGCCCATACCCTGGATGATGAGCAACAGGGAAGCGACAACGCCGCGGCTTCCAAACTGGACGCTATCGCCGTTGCCGTCAAACAAGACTGTCCGGACTCCCGTTTGCGATTCGTCGTGATCGCCGGTTCCGAATTCGACCCGGTGACAACACCAATTGACGATAGAGAATTCCTTGTTAATTAGGTCTTGGGCGGGTTGGTGTTCTCCGCCCTGGACGCGAGTCAACTTGCTGGTAACTTCGATCGGCGAGCCCTCAAAGTTGTGGGCAAAGTCAAAATCGTTTGCCCCCGAAATCAAGGATTGGATTTCTTGGGCTTTTTGCTTCGCCTTGCTCACTTCACTTCCAGTGGTGTCGGTGTTTGTTCCTGCCATGATCTTCTATCCTCCAGGTAGAGAAACGGGAAACGCAAAACGTAAGGTTAGATCGGCCGGGAGTGAGCCTCGTTATTCTCTTTGTAGGTAAGACGAAGATGCGAGGAATGGCCCTTGAACGGGTCTTGTCCAAAGGTCAAAAGGGCGTCGTGCAAACCGGCCATGCACAAAACGTTGACCCGGTCACCGTTGACCGGATCGGTCACGGTGCAACCGTGCTCGTCTATCTGAAACGTTGCATTGACCGCTCCAAGTTCGTCAACGCAACGGACCACGAATTCTTGAAGGGGGTCAAGGGTTGACGGCGGTTCCTGCTCATGCAATTTGGCCAACGCTTCAAAGATTCCCTTCTCT
>SDBT01020055.1_pt1 | contig 10464 bp, 7 predicted proteins | sample 2277101 | NCBI WGS metagenome assembly SDBT01 (sample SAMN10404973, study PRJNA504765) | marine sediment metagenome | isolation source: marine sediment core GS10_PC15, 103 cmbsf | place: Arctic Ocean: Southern Knipovich Ridge | collected 2010
GACCCGCAATCTTCGGTACGTGTAGGTATGTCGTTGGATCATGTAGGACGAGATGAAGGAGTGCTACTGCGTGTAATAGAAATTGGTGATTCAATAAAGCTTGAAGGTGATTGTTTAAAAATTCCAAACTTGCATGAAAACGGTGTTATAAAACTCAAAGATACCTGTTTAAATGCAAGAGAACTGTATAATGACTGCGAGATAAAACAAAATCTCACTTCCCCCAATTCTGAATGTGAGAAAATTCAACGAGTCTTGGCAAAATCCAAAGAACTTGTTGGAATCGTAGCCAAGGACACCTCTGTTGAACGCTTATATTTTGAAGTAGTACGGGAAGGTGATATCGAAGAAGGAAGGTTGGTGGAAACCGCAGTAGGAAAAGATAAGGTTTTATATCAGATTATCGATGGATTGACGAAAGAGGAAGTCGTAAGCCAGAAGAATAAGTTCGGTTATGCTCGCGCACAGGCACAGAAGATCGGAATATGGAAGGAAACAGAAAAGAAATTTGTTCATGCCAAATGGATACCGCAACTGAATGCACCTGTCTACTTGAAATCAGAAGAAGATTTTGTTCCCCAGGAAAATGTGGTCGGACATTTCCCGAAAACAAATTTCACCGCAAGCATTAAGAACATCCATGAACTGGTTACCCATAACACTACAATTCTTGGAATCCTTGGTGTTGGAAAATCCATGCTTGGAATTGAGCTTGTTGAAAGAATGATTACCGAAGGCATTAAGGTTATATGTTTGGATTTGACAAATCAGTACACAAAGGAGCTTTCAAGTTTTCTTAGTTCAGAAAATGAAAAGGAGAGTCTTGAAAAAATTCAAGCAGAAGGAGAGAAAGACAAGCAAAGCGTAAGCGAAGACCCAGAAAGAGGAGGGAGTTTGCCAAATTTGAAAGAAGCTATCAGGCAAGATTTAAATCAATTTATAAAAAGTGACCAACATTATTTAAAAATCTATAATCCTGCTGCATTTCTAGCAACAAAACAAGATTGGGCTCCAAGCAGTGTCAAGACCGGACCTGGACAAAGTGATTGGGAACGAATCGCTGCTTTATGGAGTGTAACACCGGTTGAAATTACACGTATTATTTCTGAGATGGTTTTGGAAATTGCTCAGAAACATGGAATGTCTGAAGATGGAAAAGCAAAATTTTGTTTAGTCTACGAAGAAGCTCATTCTTTGGTTCCTGAATGGAATTCTGTTGCCAGCGAAGGAGACAAAGCAGCAACGAACGGGACAGCACGAGCAATCTTGCAGGGCAGGAAATACGGTATGGGTTGCCTGTTGATTACTCAGAGAACAGCAAATGTCACAAAGACAATTTTGAATCAGTGCAATACCATATTTGCCATGAGGTCTTTTGATAAAACCGGCAAAGACTTTCTTTCCGATTATATGGGCAAAGAGTATGCCGAAAAACTCTCATTACTTCAAGAACGCCATGCTGTCTTTTTCGGCAAAGCATCCTCATGTGAAAACCCGGTCATGATTAGACTCAATGATCGAGATAAATTTTTAGCAGCTTTTCGAGAAAAACATCCACCGCCGGATTTGACAGAACCACCTGAAAGTAAAGAAGATACTGACCCCGGCAAAGAACCAGATTCAGCAGATGATGGACTGGCAGGAGATACCGGGGATTCGAATATAAGTATTGAGGAACAATTGAAAGATTTATAATAATATGACGACCGAAGATATATTGAAAAGAATTGATGAATTGATAGGGCTTGGGAAAGCAGTGCTGGCAACAAAACACGCGAGTGGTTATTCTGAGCGTGTCGATAATGGTAAGTTTAGAGGTTTTCGTTCTGCTTCGCTTTCGTTCTTGGAACGTATCTTTGGTGCCCGTCATACATACTATAAAGAATTTGATGTACATGTGACAAGCTCCAATGGCCTATCTTACACTGAAGCTGGAATAAACATACTTCAGGCTGCTAGAGCAGAAATTGAAGGAGGTTGGTTAATTACAATCAAAGGTGTAGTTTCCGCCGAGATATTCGCAGATTTTATGGAAATGGCGGAGCATCTGCTTGAAGAAGGATACAAAGATGCCTCAGCGGTTATGATAGGCAGTATTCTTGAAGAACATTTAAGAAAACTCTGTGAGAAGAATAAAATTCCAGTAACCGTTGAAAAAGAAGATAAGGTTAAATCGAAGAAGGCAGATACAATCAATCACGAATTATCCAAAGCAGAGGTTTATAACAAGCTTGTGATGAAGCAAATTACTGCATGGCTGGATTTGCGCAATAAAGCGGCGCACGGCGAGTATAAAGAATATTCAAAGGAACAAGTTACTTTGATGTTGCAAGGGGTATTAGATTTTATGAACAGAGTTTCAGTCTAAACTAGCCCTCGAATTTTATTGATTAGCTTTGACGGCAAGGGCGGGGGTGAGATTAAAAAAAAGTATGATATAGAATATGCATAGAAGGGATTTGTTATTATGCCTAAACTGATCAAACTTGCTTTGATTATAGCAATCTTAGCAACCATCGCAATTGGAGAACCAAATCAGCCCGAAACAACAGAGGTACAACAAGAGTCAAATTTAGTAGCGACCGCTGAAAGCCAACAAGCCGAACCTGCCCAACTCAAAATATATGACCTGCTCGATAATAAAATAATTGAGTTGGAGAAACAGATACGGCAAACAAAAGAAGAAATGGATAAGAAATTTGACTATCAAATGCGATGTAATGATGCCGCTATAAATAGTGTCAACACAAGTATATCAGGCGCTTCTTACGCTTTAATGTTTTTCGGGATTATAGTTACTCTTTCGGTAGTTGGTCTTGGTATTTATATAACAATACAGATTAGGAGAGTGGCCCATATAGCAGAACAAAGTAAAACAATTTTAAAAATAAGCGACGAAGTACAGAAGCTCAATGAATATATCAAAAACAATTTGACTGAATTGTACGACAAGCTAAAAAAAGAAGAAACTATAGCTTTAGTGAAAAGACTGTGTGAAGTACCAGAAGATATAATTAATATTGGTGCTCTCTTAACGAGTCGAGAAGTTCCAAAGGAATTATTCCCGCAAATGAAAAAAGCATATCAATCCATCCCGGACAATACTGATGCAAATTGGACCAAGGAGATATACTTAATGCAGTTTTTTCAACACTTTCCCAGCTTAGCACTTTTTGATGAGGACCTACAAAATCAAATAGAAAGTAGCTATTCTACTCTCATGGAAGGTTCATTTGAAAATGATATTATTAAGACATCTAAAGAATTTATTGAAGCAGCAGCAAAAGAGGGTGAGGGAGTAAAGCTTGACGACGAAAAAATAAAGAAGTATTTTATTGCGCTGCAAAAAAGTAAGTATAAAGACAACTTAGAGTTATATCGGCACATCTATAATACATTGGATACCAAGGAAACCAGATTTGGTCTGTATTCGATATTATCATCGGAAGTCGAATTAAAAGATATTACAAAGCTTTATGGACAACACCTGTTGTCCGATTACAAGGATGCTATTAACAGTGAGGCGGAGAATAAGATATTAATTGAGATTATTGAAGCAATTGAGACGCAGGAAAAACAAGAAGAGCAGAAAAAACAAGAAGAGCAGAAAAAACAAGAAGAGCAGAAAAAACAAGAAAAGCAGAAAAAACAAGAAAAGAAGACAGAAGCCAACTAACCCTCGAATTTCAGATACGACATCAGGCCCCAGTCATCCGGCAAAGCCACCGGAGTTTTCATTAGAACCTTTCCAATAATCAATTATCAATATGCAATAATCAATCCCCCAGCCCCCGCGGCGCTTGAGCGGAGTAACAGCCCCCGCGGCGCCTAAGCGGAGGGGACTTGAAATCTCTTTGAAGAAAGCTATAATAGCTGCAATGGTTAGTAATTCATAACTCCTGATTTGTAAATTGAGCGTCAGGTATTGAGAAATGATTATCGGCGTGATTATTTAACTCTTATTTGAAAGGATGCGGATATGAAGCGCAAGAGACTTGGACTGTTGATTTTATGTCTGGCAGCGGCGGTATTAACCGGCTGTCAGGGGACGCAATCAAGTGATCCGTATGATTTAGCGGGCAAAACACATTCGGCGATTATACCGGTTGAGCAGACGGCCCCGTGGACAGTCAAGTGGTGGATGCCGCGTCATGAAAAGGTATTGGAGCGTGTGGCTCAAGGCAACGTTGATTTGATCATGGTGGGTGATTCGATTACCCAGGGCTGGGAAGATGAGGGAAAGGTGGTTTGGCAGCAGTATTATGCCCCGCGTAATGCAGTGAACATGGGCTTTAGCGGCGACCGGACCCAGCATGTTCTGTGGCGTTTGGGTCATGGTGAGATCGATGGCATCAGTCCCAAACTGGCGGTTTTGATGATAGGTACGAATAACAATGAGACCAGCCTCCATAACGCCGGAGCCCAGAATGAGGGTAATACAGCCGAGGAAATCGCTGACGGCATTAAGGCAATCTGTGCGAAAATGCGGGCCAAACTGCCGGAGACAAAGATCCTTCTGCTGGCGATTTTCCCTCGCGCCGCAAGCGCATCGTTGCCCGGGCGAGTGAAGAATGCAAGAGTCAGTGAATTGGCTTCGGTCATTGCCGATGGCAAGAATATTTTCTACCTGGATATCAATGATCAATTTCTTAGAGACAACGGCAGGCTTTACAAGGATATCATGCCGGACCTGCTGCATCCGAGTTTGAAAGGATACCAGATCTGGGCCGAGGCCATCGAACCGTCTGTTAAGGAGTTGATGGGCGAACAATAGTGTTATTGCAGCAAACGATGGAGATTGCCAAAAAATAAGATACCCTCGAATTTCCGAAACGACATCGGGCTCCAGGCATCCGGCAAAGGCACCGGAGGTGTCTGATACGACATCAGGCCCCAGTCATCCGGTAAAGACACCGGAGTTTTCATTAGAACCTTTCCAATAATCAATTGCCCCCCCAGCCCCCGCGGCGCTTGAGCGGAATTTAATTCATCTTTTTGATGCAATACAGGTTCAGGTTACTTCGCAGGATTAATTTGCCGTCGCAGACAACAGGGCTTGCATCAAAAATACTTTTATCTTCGAGCTTATTATGAGCAAGTTGCTCGAACTGTGGTTTTGCGGCCAGTACTACGGTACCGTTGTCACGGGTCACGATATAAATTTTTCCGTCCGCCAGCAGCGCCGATGCATAGGGACGTGCCTTCAATTTTTCGGAATATTTAATCGCTCCGTCAGTCAAACTAAGACAATAAGCAGTTTGTTTGCTGTCACTGACCCAGTAAATATGACCGTCATAAGTGATCGGAGATGAAACAAGCGAACCGATTTCCACCTCCCAGACTTTATGTGTCGTTGTTACATCTCCGCGCCCGCCGCTTCGTATGGCAATGACTTTCGGCTTTCGCCCGCCCATCGCATACAGAACACCTTTATCAGATACGATACTTGGACAAATATAGTCATCAATACCTTTGCAACGCCAAAGCTCTTTACCCGTCTTCGGGTCAAATCCCAATATCCATCCTTTCACGCTTACTGCCAGTTCGTCTTTGCCATCGGAGGTCTCAACAAGATGAGGCGTATTCCAGGAAGAATCCATCCCACCGCTGCGCCACACTTCTTTACCGCTTATCTTGTCTATTCCAACGAGTGAACCGCTCTCAATACTCGCATTGACAATGACTAAATTTTCATACAATACAGGCGATGTGCCTCTGCCCCAGCCATGTGTTTTGTCTCCGACACTGGTTCGCCATTTTTGTTTCCCTTTCAGGTCAAACTTCATGATTCCGCTCTTTCCGAAAAAGACATATAGATACTCAACGTCGGTTACCGGCGTACCGGCTGCATACCCATGGTCACGCACACTTTTCGATTCATCAGGACTCGGCTTGATTTGCTTGTCCCAGACAATCCCCCCGGTTTTACTGTCAACACACACCACATGAAGTGTCAACTCTTCCAGACTGCCCTCATTTTTTTCAATGCCGTACCCACTGTAGCAGGTAACGTACAACTTGCCGTCTAATGCAATCGGGCTGGATGAACCATAACCGGGCAGAGCTGTTTTCCAAACCATATTCTCTGTTTCGCTCCACGTAACGGGCAACCCTTTTTCCTGCGAAATTCCCAGTCCACCCGGCCCGCGAAACTGTGGCCAACTCCCGGCTTTTGAACTCCCATAAGCACCAGCGGCTAATAAGACTAACAGGATAACAGCTTGGAAAATAATCACCTTTTTCATAACGAATAGTCCTTTCTCTTTCTTTAGATAGCTAATTTAGATATCCCTCTTCCAAATCCCACACCCGCTCAATCCCAAAACCTTTATACAAAATCCCCACCCAATTGTCAAAGATTAAATCTTACCGACTTATCCCCTCTACACCCCCGGGTGTATGCAATGTTTTTCTATATAACTTTACCAACAATCATTAATCAATATTATAAGTGCCATGGACTGCGCATTTTACGACTGAGCATCTTGTTGGCCTCGTCACTGTTCGTAAACTGCTCTTTGGCCGGGTCCCATTTCAGCTTTTGACCTGTCAGCATCGCTATATTACCAAGATGACATATCGAAGCCGAACCATGACCAATCTCCGCAGGTGCTATCGTTTCCTTCCGGGTCTTTATGCACTCGAGGAAATTGAGCTTATGGTCTCTGCTTTCATACAGATGTATTTCACTCGGCCCTATAACCGATTTCAAAAGCGACTTTGGCTCAGCATCAAATGGCGATTTTTCTATCCATCCTTCGCTGCCCTCAAAACGCGTACCTCCTCGCCCGGAGCCAAAAAATAATTTCAACCCATCCGCATAAGTGTACTGGATATCCCAGTCCGTCGGCGTATTAAACAGACCCTCTTTGGGAAACTCTCCTTTGCCCTCGATTTCCACAGGCCCCGTCCGATCCCTGCCGATCGCCCACTGCACAAAATCCAGAGCATGCACCCCATTATTAGTTACCTGACCGCCCGCGTAATCCCATATAAAACGAAAATAATAGTGACACCTCTTCTCCGTATATGGCGCACGCGGTGCCTGGCCAAGCCACATCTCGTAATCAAAACCCTTCGGAATCGGCATAACCGCTTGAGGCGGACAAGTAGGCCCGCCGCCAATTTTGCACCTTACCGTGTGCAGCTTACCAATCCTGCCATTGCGAATAAGCTCACCGATAAACCGATTTTTTGCATTGGAACGATGTTGGGTTCCAGTCTGAAGAACACGCCCATAGCGCTTCACTGCGTCAGACAGCACTCGCCCTTCGAATATGGTCAAGCTCAGCGGCTTCTCACAATACACATCTTTGCCCACCTTGACCGCAGCCAGTGATATCGGAACATGCCAGTGGTCCGGCGTCGTCACAACAACTGCGTCAATATCATCCCGCGAAATCAAATCTCGAAAATCAACATAACCCGTGCAGCCCTTAAACGTCCCTGACGAACTTTTCTCGGCATAGAACTGCTCCACCTCTTTTCGGGCCGCCTCCCTTCCGAGCTGCTTACCTTTATTCCCATAGCCGTTAGCGTTCGGCCCATAAACCTTGCTGCCGGACGTTTCAACATCACAAACAGCAACAACCTGCGCCTCTTTTTTATTCAAAAATCCACGCAGGTTCCCCATCCCCATCCCCCCGCAGCCTATGCTGCCAATCACAACCCGCTCACTCGGTGCTACACTGCCGTCTTTGCCCAGAGCCGAAGAAGATATAACATAAGGAAAACCAATCACTCCAACAGCCACTCTGCCCGCTTCTTTGATAAACTTACGCCGATTCATTTAATCTTCTCCTTCCCGTCAAATTCAATTGTACCATCGACTGTTTTTTTATTTCTTTGACTTCTGATATTTGCTTTTTGCTTCTTCGATAAGCTCCTTGATGGAAATCGCCTTGCCATCCTGCTCTTTGGATTCGTCGGCGCCGCTCATAAATGCAAACATCTCAATCGTATCTTTGGCTGGCAGCGGCGGCTCACCCGTCTTGAAAAATTTCACGATTTGCTCTAACAGCGGACCGTAGCCGGCCGACTTGCCGGTCGTCATACCCTTTTTACCATAGATATAAACCCTCGAACCACTCTTGCCGCCCCGAAGGTCCCTGAATGTTCCGATTCGCCCGTCTTCCCACACACCGATAACCATATCTGTTTTCCCCGCCTTAACACGCCTGACACTTTCACAGCCGGTTCCCATCACAGCAAACAACGCCTCGACCGCATGCACCCCGTACAAATACAGGTCCGGATGATGCTTTACCCAGGAACTCGAACCGAAAACATCACAGCCGACAATCTCACCGATTACATCATTGCTGTCCGCATCGACAATGCCCTTACCATAACGAAAAGAAGAACTCGTCCAGCATGGAACATCGTTTTCTTCTGCAAGCCGGAATATCTCAATTACATCAGCCAGACTGGCCGCCATCGGCTTATCCACAAACAAAGGCTTCTTGGCTTTGATTACAGGTATCGCCTGCTTTAAATGAGGCCGACCATCCACACTTTCAAGCATCACCCCATCGACCTTCTCACAGAGCTCTTCAATTGTATCGACAATCTCAAGGCCATACTCTTCGCGCAGTTGCTTGGTAAATTTTTCCACACGATCCGCCGAAGCAGGCATATCAGGCGAACCCCCCGAATACCCGACAACAACGCGACAACCCGTGTTGTTCTTTGGATTGTTGATGTAGCTCGTAAACGCGATAACATGCGAAGTATCCAGCCCAATCATCCCCAGACGAATCACCTTTTCCTCGGCCTGAACATTAACGCCTAACGATAAAACCACAATAAACAACAGACCTGACAATACTATTCGATTCATTTTCACATCTCCTTATTACCAAACGGTTTCATTATTTTTCCAACATTTACTATATCAGACCCTTGCCTCAGCAGCCGCCTCTTTCAATGCCGTCATAATACCAAAAATCTCATTGATTTCCATTATTTTTTTAACCCCGGTTCTATCGTATTTAACTGTGGCCACACAGTGAAAATGTGATTAGAGTTGAAAATCCTCTGTAAAAAGCTACAATAGCTGCAATGGATAGTAATTCATAACCCCGGATTTGTAAATCGAGCATCAGGTATTGAGAAATGATTGTCGGCGTGATGACAACTAAACTGCATTTGCAGGGGATAGACTCGCTCAAGGAAAAACGAAGTATAGTCAAGAGCATTATCGGCCGGCTCAAAAGTAGATTTAATATTTCAATCGCTGAGGTCGACCATCAGGACAATAAGACTGGAGCAGTCATTGGTATAGCGATAGTTTCAAATGATACCCGATTTATAAATCAGCAGTTTGATAAAATCATTTCATTTATGCAAAAGGATGGCCGATTCTACCTCGGCCAAGTCGAGAGGGAAACCTTTTAGATTATTGCTCTGTGTTTGTTAAGCGATGCTATGGCTGGACACCTTCAAGCCAGTTTTCAGCCAAAAACTTAAGGTCTGATACATCGATAATATCATCTGCTGGCAATGATATGTCGCAGTTCTGGTTCCAGTTGGGCAGCCCTTGGATACTTCGCCAGGCCGACGCCAGAATCGCAAAATCATACATATCGACATAACCGTCAGGCTGAAAATCACCTGGGATTACTCCGGTTACCCGAACATCGTCAATGTTCCAGCCGGAATATCGCCAGCCACGATCTGTCGGCCCCATTCCCCACCGGACAAAAACCGTAGGCTGGCCATTAGCTACGCTCGAAACATTAAACATCTGTAATTGCCAGCTTGAATCAGTAATTTCTTGTGTGTTTTCCCAAATACGGTTCCAACTGCTCTTATCGCTGGAGACTTCGATATACGCATGGTCATAGCTTGGCTCCTCCACATTAAGCCACCGATAAAAATTCAGAGTGATGTTCCTGTAATCCGAACAATCAATCGCAGGTGTTCTGGCCCATTGCGTGTTATTCATATTGTTCCTGTAGTCGCCGGACAGACTGTACCCTACGACATTGCTGCCGGTATAACCGGAGGTTGGGTCGGGATTTCCATATTCGCCCCCACCACCGGTTGGTGTCCCCCACGCCCATCGTGAAACGCCTGCTCCGAAGTCGAGCAGCCAGCCCGGATTGCTATCCATATTTGTTGAATAGATTGTGTCGATGACTTCGAGCAAAACATCACGACTTTGCTCTTCCATACTCGACAGGTTGGTGAAGGTTACCGTATTTGTATAATTGCCGATTGAAAGATCGTTGGCGTTTGCGTTCAAAGAAATCTCGACAGATACTGAATTGCTTGAACTCAGTGTGCCGCCGAGGGGTATTACATCGAACCAGTCTTCATCTGCATCTGCTGTCGCTGTCCAGGTAAAGGGCTCATCCCCGTTATTTGTAAGGGTATACGTCTTTGAGTTTGGACTAAACTCTCCTCCCGGAGACCCGCTTGCGGAAAAGTCCCCCGAAGGAGACACTATCATATCCCTTAAAC
>SDBT01020056.1_pt1 | contig 10464 bp, 8 predicted proteins | sample 2277101 | NCBI WGS metagenome assembly SDBT01 (sample SAMN10404973, study PRJNA504765) | marine sediment metagenome | isolation source: marine sediment core GS10_PC15, 103 cmbsf | place: Arctic Ocean: Southern Knipovich Ridge | collected 2010
TAGTCTCCTAATCCCAGGTTAAGCGGCAGGGTCACTGCTGCTGTCGGTCCGGTCAAGGGGCCTGTGAACAGGATGGTCACAAACTTCTCTTCAGCCAGAGCTGAGCTCGGACTGAGGGCCAGGATCAGGGCCAGGAAAAACGAGACCAGAATTGCGATTTGTTTTTTTCCACCAATCATGTTTTTTTCCTCCTTTTCATTCTGATAATGGGTTATTGAATTGGTTTCTAATTTCCAGTTAATTGCCAAACGGATAAATCCGGTACGAAGCCTTGAAAATCTCCCATCTATGGGCCAAGCCCCGAGGCTCAAATATGAGAAAGGCCCCGAGGAAAACTGCGAAGGCAAAATTCCCGATCGAGGAGGCCGGCGACTGGCCCAGCCACGGAAATATTTGAGCCAGCAAGGGAGAGCCGAAAAGAATAATTTCGTCCAGGATGCGGATGAAAATGACTCCGAAAAAAACCCCGGTGATGCTGCCCATGCCGCCGATAATAATCATGCCGATATACCAGATGGCGTTAAACATGGGGAACAGGTCGGGGTGACTGGCCATGAGCAGGTGCACCAAGAGACCGCCGGCCACCCCGGCGTAGAAACAGGAGATAAAAAAGGCCAGGAGCTTGTAGTAATATACGTTCACGCCCATGATCTCCGCGGCCAGGTCATTATCCCGGATGGCCACAAAGGCCCGCCCGATCTTGCTCCGGACCAGGTTTCTGGCGGCATAAGTCATGATCAGCATCACGGTGACGATGAGGAAGTACATCCTTTCATGGCTGTCCAGGACGAAATCCCCGATCTGAGGGGGGGGGACAAAGATACCCTCGGCTCTTCCAGTGATCTTCATGTGAAAAATGAGCCAGATGACTATGAAATAGATGGCCAGGGTGGCCATGGCCAGATAAAAGCCCTTGATCCGCATGGAAGGCGCCCCGCCGACGATACCGATCAGCCCGGCGGCGATACCGGCCAGGGGCATGGCCAGCCAGAAACTAAAACCAAACTGACTGGTCAGGATGGCCGTGGTGTACGCGCCCACGGCCATGAAAGCCGGCTGGCCGAAGGAGATTTGACCACAGTAACCGGTCACGATCTGGAGGCCTAGAACGGCGATGATGGTGATGCTGATGGAGCTGATCAGGCTGATAAAATAGTAACCGATACCCAGCCAGGGCAGAAGGTAGAGCAGAGCCACGGCCGCAACAAGGATGGTCCAATGCTGCCAGGTCCTGATAATGGCCATATCTTTGGCATAGTTCGTATCCATGACACCACAGGGACGATACATATTAAACCCTCTCGATCCGAACTTGTCCGAAAAGGCCGTATGGCCTGATTATAAGAATCAGCAGCAGCATGACGTAGGCTGCCACCTCCTTGACCCCGCCTCCGACCATGGGGTCGATGTAACCCGCGGCCACGTTTTCCAGGAGTCCCAGGATCAAACCGCCTATGAGCGCTCCGATGACAGAATCAAGGCCTCCGAAAAGGGCCACGATCAAGCCCTTGATCCCCAGGGAAGGCAAGGCAAAAGAGATGTCCATTATATTGGCCGTGGCCATGCCGGCTACGGCGGCCACTAAAGAGGACATGACCCAAACAAAGGAGAAGATATTTTTAACGTTAATCCCGGTACTCTGGGCCAACAGGTGGTTTTCGGCCGTGGCCAGCATGTTGAGACCAATCCTGGTAAAGCGGAAGAAAAGACCGATAAGGCCGAAAACAACCATAGAGGCGGCGAAACCCACCAACTGGGACAAGGGGAAGTTGACCTGGAATATTTCCACAGTCCGTGGTGGTAAAAAGTCTGGGAAGTCCAGAACAACATTTGACCCGATAATGATGTTGAATACAGCGTCCAGGCCGAGAAACAGGGCGAAGGTCATGAGAAAGGCGGTAAAATGAGGCTGCCCGATAAGGGGCCGGAGGGCCACACGTTCAATCACCAGGCCCAACAGGCATGAGGCCGCAAAAGTCAGGACCAGGGCGATGATGAGCGGCAGACCCAGGGATGAATAGAAAAAGTAGAAGAAGAAAGCCCCGAAGGCCAGGATATGACCGTGGGCCAGGCTGGCCACCTGGGTGGCCTTATAGACCAGCACAACGGTGACCCCAATGATGGCAAAGATCCCCCCTTCCATCAAGCCGATGATCAGATACTGAAGAAATTCGCTCATAGATAATTTCCTTTCTCTCTTATTCGTTCCTTTATTCAGGAGTGAACGGCCTCAGAGAGGCCTATAATAATCACCCTTCCAGTCTGTTAACCTTAATCTGAGTCTTGATGGCTCCCGTCCGGCCGTCCCGATAAGTGACCTGGGCCTCGACCGTCAGTTCATCCTGGTCGCCATAGGCTGCCTCGATCAGGTCCCGGTAACGTTCTTCCACAAAGGTGCGCCTTAGCTTGCGCGTCCTGGTCAGCTCCGCCTCATCCGGGTCGAATTCCTTGTGCAGATTGACGAATCGCATGACCCGGGCCTCCGGGGGCAGGGTGCGGTTGACCCTGGCGATCTCTTCCTTGATCAGGTCGACCACTTCCTGCTTTTGCGACAGGTCGGTAAAGGTGGTGTAGTTGATGCGGCGGCGGTCGGCGAAGCGCCCCATGTTTTCTATGTCAATATTGACCAGGGCGCTGACAAATTCCCTTTCCTCGCTGCCCACGGCGATGACGTCCTTGATGTACGGGCTGAAACGCAGCCGGATCTCGACGAACTGGGGAGAGAACTTCCTGCCCCCGGCCAGAGGCTTGAGATCCTCCATACGGTCAATGACGATGAGATGCCCGTTTTCATCCAGGTAACCAAAATCACCGGACTTATAATAGCCGTCCTCATCCAGCGCCTTACGAGTCGCCTCGGGGTTTTTGTAATACCCGGAGTACATGTATTTGTTCTTAACCAGGATCTGCCCCTCCTCGGAGATCTTCAAATCCACCCAGGGAAAGGGCACGCCCGCGGTCTCGGGACGGAGTTCGCCGTTCCTGGGGTAAGAGATCATTCCCATCTCCGTGCTGCCGTATCCCATTTTGATCTCGATGTCCAAGGCCTTGAAGTAGCGGATGATGTCAGGGCTCAAGGAGGCCCCGCCCGAATAAGCCACCTTGATCCGGGACAGCCCCAGTTGCGCCCGAAGCTGCCTGAAGACCCCATGAAAGGCGATAAAATAAAGAATCCGCCACAAGAGGTTCGGCTTCTTCTGGTCGATGAGTATGTCAGCCATCTTCAGACCGACGGGCAGCAATATTTTGTAAATCTTACGCCGGAGAAAGGGCGAATCCATCATCTTGGCCTGGACCATCCGATTGACCGACTCCCACTGCCTGACTCCATAAAACAAGAGGTGGGGGCCGACCTCACGAAGATCCGCCTGAACCGTCTCGGGTTTCTCGGGAAAGTTAATCCCTAAATCCCCTATCAGGCCGCCGGTAATCCCGATCAACTGCTCCGCGCCCCAGGCAGGCGGTATAAACGACACGTATTCGTACCCATTTCCAAACCAGCCGTCAATCTTGGCCCATTCGGTGAGATTCTCCACGAGAAACCCATGAGTCATCATGGCCCCTTTGGGCAGGCCGGTCGTCCCCGAAGTCCAACTGATGATGGCCAGGTCTTCACCCTGACCTTGATCGATGCTCTCCTCGAAGAGATGGGGATGGACCTTCTCGTATTCGCGTCCCAGGTCCTGGACCTTCTCAAAACTCATCAGGACGGGATCGTCATAGGTCCAAAGCCCCTTGGGATCCCAGTAAATAACCTTTTTGAGCAAGGGCAGCTCATCCTTGATATCGAGGAACTTGTCCACCTGTTCCTGGTCATGAGCCACGGCGAAACTGGAGTCGGCATTCTCGTAAAAGTATTTGACCTCCTGCGGGCCGCAATCGGTGTAGATCCCCGAGGCCGTGCCTCCGGCAGCATGGGTGGCCAACTCGGCCCAAAAATACTCGGGCTTGTTCTCCCCGATGATGGAGACAATGTCTCCCCGCTTGAAACCCAGACTCAGCAGTCCCAAACAGAAATACTTGACGTTTTCGTAATAGTCTCTCCAGGTATAAGTAATCCAGATGCCCTGATCCTTGACCCGCATAGCCCGTCGGTCGGGATGGGCCAGGTAGTTTCGCCGGAGGATCTTGGGCAGGGTATCTTCCTCGAGGAACACGCTTTCTTTGATCGTCTCCGTACCGGCCTGGGCTTCAACCGACATCTCTTTCCTCCTCATCTTCTTGACCAAGATAAGCCCGGATGACATCAGGGTTCTTGATGATCTCACCAGGAAGGCCCTCGGCGATTTTCTGACCAAAGTCTACGACTACGATCCGGTCTGAGATGTCCATAACCAATTCCATGTCGTGTTCAACCAGGACGATGGGAATCCTTCTCAGTTCGGCGATGTCCAGAACGAACCTGGCCATGTCCTCTTTCTCCTCGACGTTCATCCCGGTCATGGGCTCGTCGAGCAGGAGCAGTTTCGGTTCCGTGGCCAGGGCCCGGCCAAGCTCGACCCTTTTTCGCTGACCATAAGGCAAGAGCCCGACCAGCTTCTTTCGTATGGGCGCCAGTTCCAGGAGGTCGATGATTTCCTCGACCTCTTTGCGGTGCTCGATCTCCTCTCTTCTTGTCGGCCCGAAGAAGAGGCAGGCGGAAAGGGCGCCCCGCTTGAGATGGATATGACGGGCGGCCATCAGGTTATCCAGGCTGCTCAGGCCGGTGTAAAGCTCTATCTTCTGAAAGGTCCGCGAGACGCCCAGGCTGGCGATCTTGTGCGTAGCCAATCGGGTGATGTCCCGGCCTTGGAAAAATATCTTCCCTTTTTGAGGCCGATAAAATCCGGTGACGCAGTTGAGGAGGCTCGTCTTGCCGGCGCCGTTCGGCCCGATGATGGCCAGTATCTCGCCCGCTCTGACCTCCAGACTGACGTTTTTCAGGACGTTCAGCCCTCCAAAGCTCAGGTCGACGTTTCTGATTTCCAGAGGGTGTCGCTCATTCATTTTCCCACCGCCTAATGATGGTGTTCCGCATTAAAACCCCTTTAGTTGGTCGCTATGAATTCTTAAAAATGTCTTCGAATTTTATTGACGGCTAGATTATCATCGTCAACACGGATATCCGATTTTTCTTTTCCAATTTGATCATTATCCTAGGCCTGATCTTTAATCCCGGCCTTTTTATGTTTTAAAGATATTGATGACAGAGCAAGCTGTATCTGTGTGGACAAAACCGCCCCCATTGTGCTGTAACCCTACCTTGGCCCCTTCGACCTGTCTCTGGCCGGCTTGGCCCCTCAGTTGCCTGACCACCTCTATTATCTGGGAAATCCCGGTCGCACCAATTACATGCCCTTTGGAGAGCAACCCGCCGCTGGTATTGACCGGGACCTTTCCCCCTATGTCGGCGTGACCCTCCTCGACAAAGCGGCCGCCTTCACCTTTCTCGCAGAATCCCAGGTCCTCGTAGTGGATGATCTCCGCCATGCTGAAGCAGTCGTGGACTTCGGCCAGATCCAGGTCTTCAGGACCCAGGCCGGCCATCTCATAGGCGGCCTTGGCCCCCCGGACGTCAGGATCGAAAAAGGTATAACTCTGGTCATGGGGATAGGCGCCGGAAAATTGGACGGAGGCGGCCACGTATACGGGAGTGGAAGTATACTTCCTGGCCAGTTCCTTGGTGGTCAGAACGACCGCGGCCGCGCCGTCCCCCCGAGGGCAGCACTGAGGAAGAGTGAGAGGGTCACAGATCATACGGGCATTCAGGACATCTTCCAGGGTAACGGTATCGGGAAGTTGAGCATCAGGATTCAAGGCCCCATATTTTCGGTTCTTGACCGCGACCATGGCTAATTGCTCCCTGGTGGTTCCAAACTCGGCCATGTGCCTCCTGGCCATCAAGGCAAAAATTCCCGGAGCGCTGAAGCCCATATCACCTCCGCGCTCCACATACTGCCGGCCTGAACCCATATTGAGCATTTTGCTCGAATCAGCCACGGTCATCTGCTCGACCCCAAAGGCCAAGGCCGTGTCACAGGCCCCGGCGGCTATCTTGAACCAAGCCTCCCTGAAGGCGCAGGACCCGGTAGCACAACCATTCTCGACCCTGGTAATGGGTATCCTGGTGATGCCCAGCTCCCGGAGCACTACCTGACCAATAAATACACCTTGTCCCCATTCCCACTGCGCAAAGTTTCCGGCATAAGCCGTCTCGATATCCTTGGGTTTTATATTGGCGTCCCTGATGGCTTTCAAACAGGCCTCTACCCCTAGGTCTGTGATTGACCGCTCCGTATGTTTACCGAATTTTGTTCCTCCGATACCAATTACGGCCACCTCTCTCATGACCTTTCCCCCTTTATTACAGGCCTGAATTTATAACCTATTATGTCATTGCCCTCTTGATCCTCCTTGATCTTCTCTATAACCATTTCCATCTCCATATCTACCTTTAATACCTCATCCCAAGGTTGGCACTCGGTCAGGAGGGAATAAAGCTTTATCCCCTCGGGCAGGTCAATAAAGCCCATGACGTATGGTTTTTCTATCCCAGGCGGACCCATGATCGAAAGGGCGTAAGTGTGGAGTTTACCCTTTTTACTGAGCGGAACCTCTTTCAGTTCACCGTCAAAGCAGTTAGGGCAAACCCTCTTCTGGGGAAAGGAGACCATGCCGCAGTCCTGGCATTCGCTGCCCAGCAGGAACGTCCCTTCGGGCGTCTCCTTGAACCATCCCTCTTCGATAAATTTTTCTTCCGGCATGTGTAATTATCCCTTCTTTTCCATTAAGAAACTTTCTTTTTCAAATTATGAATCAGATGATCCAAACCCTCGCCCTTTGATCAAATTCTTAAGCCTACGAGAAAACCTTCTCGAATAGCCTCCAGGGCGTTTCTAGGTTTTTTGGCGTCCCCGATGGTGTAAAGTTCCGGGACCATGCCTTCCAGTTCATCGACCAGTTTATTCTCCGAGCCGGAACCAGCGGCAATGACAATGGAGTCCGCCGATAGAAAATCAGGTCCTTCTGTGGTTTCTATTTCAAGACCTTCAGGGGTGATACCCACGGCCTTGGTCCCTTTCATGACGGTCACCCCCAGGCGCCTTAGTTCTGACTTCACAATCCAGATGGTTGAGGGCCCGATGTCCTGACCGGCCCTAGTGGTCATTTCCACGACCGTCACTTCCTTGTTCCCTTTATTTAACAAACCGGATAATGTCTCGAGCGGCTCGGCCCGGTGGAGCGTAAGGAAATGAAAGGCCTCGGGGGAAAGGGTTCCCTGATGGCCTAAATAAAGCGCTGTTTCCAGCCCGACAGCATTCCCGCCGATAATGACCACCTTTTTGCCCGCTAGGACCTTTCCGTCCAAGACGTCCCAGGCCCCAACCACATTGGGGCCGTCAGCGCCGCGGATGTCCGGCCAGATCGGCCTGGCCCCAGTGGCCACGACGACCGCATCAGGGCCTGTCTCTTTGATGAACCCGGCGTCCGCCTCACGGCCGAGCAGGGTCTCGACTCCCAGGGCCTTCAGATTATTGCTCAGGTCAGTGGCCGCGGTGACCATCTCCTGTCTGCCTGGTATCAATCGGTTTAAAAGGAGCTGACCGCCTAGTCGATCCTCTTTTTCGATCAGGGTAACCGTGTGGCCGCGCTCGGCCGCGGTGCAGGCCGCCTTCATACCGGCCGGGCCTCCGCCGATGACCAGGACCTTTCTGGGTTTCGAGGCCGGGACGGACGACAGTTCTCCTTCCCTCCCCGCTCTCGGATTGACCAGACAGGTGACCGGTTGAGATCGGAACGCGCTATCCAAGCATCCCTGGTTACAGCCAATACAGTGATAAATCAGGTTTGATTTTCCTGCTTTGGCTTTATCAGGGAGATCCGGATCGGTCATCAGGCCCCGGGCCATGGCCACCAGGTCAGCCTCCCCGTTTCGAATGACGGCCTCGCCATCAGCCGGATCGTTGATCCGGTTGCTCGACAGGACAGGGATGGAGACGGCGGACTTGATACCTTGGGCCAGATAAACGTAAGTCCGGCGGGGAACAATCATGGTTATCTGGGGAATACGCGTCTCGTGCCGTCCGCCGGTGACGTTGATTAAGTCAATCCCCACTCTCTCCAGCTCTGAAGCAAAGATAATTGCTTCGTCTCTGCTAAAGCCCCCTTCTATGAACTCATTGCCGCACAAACGGATAAGAACCGGAAAATCCGGGCCCACCGCTTCTCTGACTTTCTCGGCAGTCTCTAAGCCGAATCGCATCCGGTCGGCTAAAGACCCACCATACGCATCCCCCCGCAGGTTGCTGAGTGGAGAAAGGAATTGTAAGATAAGACCGCCGCCCAGAATCTCTACCGCATCAAAGCCGGCTTCCTTTGCCCGAACGGCCGCCCGAGCATATTTATCTTGAATAAAAGGAATCTCTTCCAGTTCCAGGGCCCTGGGAGTCTCACCCGACATGGTGGTCTGAACAGCCGAAGCGGAAACAGGCTGCCGCCCTCCGGTTATGGATGAGTGGACGCCCATGGCCCCCGCATGGACAATCTGGGCCGCGATCTTGGCCCCGCCTTGCTGCACAGCCTGAGCCAAACGTTTGAGCCCTGGGATATACCGGTCATCTTTAATGGTTATAACGTTGACCATGCCGGAGTCATCATCTATGGTACATGTGCCTATGATAATTAGACCCGCCCCACCCTTGGCCCTCAGCGCATAGAAGTCTATCAGGCTGTCGGTAACTTCCCCGTTTGAGGTATAGCTCAAATGCATGGCGGCCATAACGATCCGATTCTTAAGCTCCATTTTATTGATTCTTATAGGCGAGAATAGAAGTGGAAACCCCATGAAAAAACTTCTCCTCTCTCTTTTATTTTGAATCTATTCAATTTTGCCTCTCGAAATAAGATAGTTTCTCACCGCTTCTTTATTTTCTTCGGATTGCATGAGGATGACTTGATTGGAGGCCTCCCATTCCAGGGCCTCACTTAGTGACATGTTAAAGCTGCTTTCGAGGCCCTCTTTAGTCATGGCCATGGCGGGTAATGATTTCTGAGATAAGATTTGGGCCAATGATTCCACTTCCTTATCAAGATCTTCATCGGAGGTGGACTTATATATCAGGCCGATATTCGCGGCCGTCTTACCGTCGATCTCATTCCCAAGTAGAGCGATTTCCCGGGCCTTGACCAGCCCGACCAGCCTCGGCAGAAAATATGTGCCGCCCCCGTCAAGCGTCGCGCCGATATTGACGAAGACCTCACAGAAGCGCGCATCGTGAGCGGCCAGGACAAAGTCGCCGGCCAGGGCCAGGTTCGCCCCGATCCCGTAAGCCGTTCCCCGGACTTTGGCAATGATCGGCTGAGGGATCTCCCTGATTGTTCTTACCAGCACTTTGACACGCTTCATTACTTTTAGAGGAGATTCCGCCTTCATGTCCGCACGGGCTGTGCTCAAGTCCGCACCGGATGAAAAATTCCCTTTTGCCCCCGTGCAAATGACCACACGGATTTCATCATCCGAAGCGATTTGGAGAAAGGCCTCCTGAAGCCCTTCGAGCATATCCGGGTTGAAGGCGTTCATGATTTCGGGCCGGTTCAAGGTTACGGTACAAATTCGCCCCTTTTTTTCTATCAAGACGACTTTATTGGACACAACGATATCTCCTTTCTCCATAAGGCCGAGCCTTCCGTAGTCGAACATGAATCTCCATACGCCAGGCATCCTCTTTTGATCGTTTGGCGGGCGGACCTCATCCGACCCGCAGCAAGAAGACTAAAAGTTTAAATCCTTGACGGTAAAATTCGGCTTCCTCTTCTCAAAAAAGGCGGTGGCGCCTTCATTCATATCGCCCAAGGCGGCCAATTTAGACATATACTTTGTTTCAAGCACCAAACCGTCGGCTAGAGGCATGTCCAGGCCTTCATTAATGGCCCGTTTGGCCGCTTTGACGGCGGCGGGACTCTTTTCGGCTATCATTTGAGCCATCTTCATCGCCTCGGGTAAGAGCTGGTCCGGTTCGACCACCTTATCGACCAGGCCGAGACTAAAGGCTTCGTCAGCGCGAATTCTCATGCCGGAATAAATCAGCATCTTAGCCCGCCCCGGGCCGATTAGACGAGACATGCGTTGCGTTCCGCCCCCGCCCGGGATCACGCCGTAATTCACCTCCGGCTGACCAAATGTCGCTTGTGTGGAAGCAATCCGAATGTCACAGGCCAGGGAGATTTCCGTCCCGCCCCCCAAGGCCGCTCCATTTACGGCGGCGATAACCGGACATGTAATAGCTGCAATACGACTAACAAACTCCTGGCCCTTGGTCCCCTGGGCCAGAAAATCTTCTTCACCCTTGATGGTCAGGAAATTATTTATATCCGCCCCGGCCTGAAAGAACTTGCCCGTCCCGGTCAGAATGACCACTCGAAGCTTCATCTCTTTGAGTTCATCCAGCGTCTGATTTAAATCATCAGTGAGCTGCTGGGTCAGTG
>SDBT01020057.1_pt1 | contig 10464 bp, 4 predicted proteins | sample 2277101 | NCBI WGS metagenome assembly SDBT01 (sample SAMN10404973, study PRJNA504765) | marine sediment metagenome | isolation source: marine sediment core GS10_PC15, 103 cmbsf | place: Arctic Ocean: Southern Knipovich Ridge | collected 2010
GTGGGGAAATATGTCGTTGGGATCATCGGACCTCGTGCCGTAGAAGCGGAATTCGCCGACATACTGGCCCTCGATGAACTTGCTGGCCAGCGCCCGGTAGGTTCCATCCGCCTTCTGTGGTGCGTTGACCAGCCAATGATCGATCGCCTCGCGGGTGATCTCTGTTCGCTCCCCGACGGCGTTCTTGAAGGTCGTCGCCGGTGGGATGTCGAGCATCTCGAGGTCGATATCGACGACGTATCCTTCGGCGACGTGATATCCAGCGCCCCAGTAGAACCGGGCGCATACCATCTCGGCAGCCGAGCTGATTTCGGGGTTGTCGTCAGGATCGAACTTCACGAGGAAACGCGCACCCTCGGCGTCTTCGATGATGAACTTCGGAGTGACCCCACCGGATGGGCGGCCGACGACCCGCCACCTTCCCGGCGCCGGCCCGCTTGTGAGGTTGGGCCCTGTTACAAGATCGTCGACGCTGATGTCCCGGCGCCCCAACCGGTTGGTGAACCAGCTCGAGTCGGGCACCTCGCCGAGGGTGTTGATGTTCGCAGCCCGAGCAGGATTCGGGTCGCCGCGCGCGATGAACTGATTCTCATAAACGTCGTAGTAGGGCTGAACGCCGTACTCCTCGGGCTGTTCGATGTCGAGCTCGTCAGGGTCGACCCAGATCGGATCGTCACGGTTGAACCGTCCGCGTGACTGTTGCCCCGCGCTAGCCAGTGCCGAGACGAAGACCAGCACGGCAAGCAGGCCGGACGCAGGACCTCTACTGAACGTTCTTGAGAACACGTTGGAACACCGCGAGCTGGTTGAAGACGTCGTCGAAGACGACGTAGAAATGGAAACCCTCGCCACCGAAGACAAAGTCCGCGCGCAGGAAGGTCGACTGCGCGGTCTTGAAGCGAATCCCGAAGCCGTAGTCGGTCACCAAGTCCTTGAAGTTGAGCTGGCTGTGTTCATGGAACACCTTGCCGGCATCGAAGAAGAGAGCCATGTCCATGCTCATCCAGACCTCGGCACGGTACTCGGCCGTCAGCAACAGAGAGTTCAAGTCGGTAAAGCGCGCGTAGTTGAAGCCGCGCAGCTCCTGGTGACCGCCGAGCAGGGGCTGCTGGTAGAAGGGCACCTGATGATCCGCGTCGGTGTAGGTGAGCACCGACCGGGCACGGAGCGCGATGACCCGCTTGCCCATGACGAAAGGAATGTACTGCTGCAAATCGACATCCAACTTGCCAAAGTCGTAGTTGTCGATGTCGACGTCATCCCAGAACTCGTAGCTCGCAAGATAGAAGCCCCCTCGCCACGGGTTGCCCGGGTTGCGCCAGTCCACTCCGGCGAAGGCTCCGTATTTGATAAACGTCCCCTGCACGTCGAGACCGGGAACTTCTTCCGGGGAAAAGATCTCGTCGGTGGGTGGATAGAGTTTGTCGGTGCCTGGCCCCACGTTGATGTCGTAGCCGGCCACGACAGCGCCCACGTAGAGCCACTCGGGAGCATTCCACCAGATGGCACCGCCGACCGTGCCCCCCTCGAGGAGGTAGTTGGTACGGTTGTCGAGCTCGCTGTCCATACCGAACCCGTAGAAGTCCTCCTGCGAGTTGCGTTGCCAGCCGCCGCGAACCTGCAAGTTGAGGGGCGAGTCGGCGATGCGCAGCACGTTGAAGTCGCCGGCCCCAACCAGGTATCCGCGTAGGCTGGCGGCCGCCTGGGCATTGATATCGATTCGGTTCGGGGTGGTCCTATCGGGGAAGTCCGTGCCCAGTCCCACCTTCTTCCACAAAACGCCAAACGCCTGTCCCGAGCCGCTCGGAAAACCGCCGAGCGTCGGTGTGAAGCCGTGCCAGCCGGCGCGCAACTTCCCGATCCAGTGACCGTCGTCGAGCCAGTCGAGACCTTTCTCGACGCTGTCCTTCTCAGGCGGCGTAACCTCGGCCATCTTGGCCTCACGCAGGGCCTTCCGTTCCTCCGCGGTGCTGCCCTGCTGGGTTCGCTGGGGATCGAGAGGGTCGGCTCCCGCCACCTCGGCGGCGACGAGACTCGAGGCGAAGGCTAACAACAGAGCCACGGCTCTGGTGCCCTCAGCAGTGCTGGCTCTCGATTTCGTTCGTCTCATGGCGAACCAGAATGGCGGAACCGGAAGCATCCCATCTCGCGGATGAAGAGGCACATCCGGCCCACAGGGTCAGGTCTGATTATTACCCATTGCCCACGGCGAGCAGCTCACCTTCCGTTCGGAAGTACCAAACACCGTCAACCAGCGCCGGCGAGGCCAGCATGCGGGCGCCGATGTCGTTCACATGCAGCAGCGTGAACTCCGGCCCCGCCTCGAGAACGAAGGTCTCGCCGTTGTCGTTGGTGAAAAAGATTTTCCCATCCACATGCACGGGGGAGGCAGAAAAACTCTCCTTCCGCGCCTGTCCCAGTCGCCCCTGGAACATCAGCTCACCGGTCTTTGCCTCGAAGCTGGTGATGATGCTCATCATGTCGTTGACCATGTACAACTGGTCACCGACGATAATGGGCGAGGGAACAAACGGCGAGCCCTTGGGGCTCGTCCAGACGATGTGGGTCTCGGTCACGTCGCCGCTGCCGCCCGGCCGGATCGCCAACGTCGGCCCTGCCCTGCCCGACGAGCAAAACACCATGCCGTGTCCGACCACCGGCGTCGGTATGACCTCGAAGAGGTTGCCTTCAGCGGTCCACAGCTCATCGCCGCTGTCCGGATCGTAGGCGTAGACGCGGCGCTGGCTGCTGACAATGAGCTCGTCACGGTCGCCGGTGTTCAGCAGAACGGGTGTCCCCCACCCCGTGCTGGCCTCGCGGTCCTGCCACCAGAGCGTCTCGCCGGTGTTCTTGTCGAAGGCGGCCACGAACGAGCTCAGCGAGTCAGAGCCTCGGTGATCCTGATAGATGATCAGCTTGTCGCCATAGAGAATGGGAGAGCCCGCGGAGCCGTGATAGTTGTTCAGCTCGCCCCAGTCCTTGTGCCAAACGACCTCGCCGTCGAAGTTCACTGCCATCACGCCTTGCGTTCCGAATGAAGCGTAGATCTTCTCGCCGTCGGTAATCGGCGTGGCGGAGGCGTGGCCGTTCTTGGCATGCACGTGCTCGACGCCCTGCTGCGGTACGAACGTCTCCCACAATGGCTCGCCGTCAGAGCGGCGGAAGCTGAGCAGCGAGATGCGCCGGCCGCCGTCATAGGCTGTGGTCAGGAAGATCCGGTCAGCCCACACGATCGGCGACGAGTTGCCGTTCCCGGGCACGCTGACTTTCCAGAGCACGTTCTCGGTATCCGACCAGGTGTCGGGGTATCCGGTTCCCTTGACGTAGCCCTGCCCCGACGGCCCGCGCCAGCGTGGCCAGTAGTCGGCGCCCTCGCCCTCCACGACGATCATTTTCACTTCGCCATCGTCGGCCGCCTGCGCCCCCTCCGAGCCGACGGCCGCAGAGGAGACCAGGGGCAGGACACAGATGTTTACGAGAGCGGCAAGGAACAAAGCAGGCCAGCGAGCGTGCATTTCAGGCACCACCTCAGCAAAGCAGGAGAATTCGGGAACTGGAAGAGCATACCCGATCGCTTTTCTGATGTTGAGGGCCCAGATGCAAGCAGGCTCTCGCGTGCTGCCACGAGCTTGTTTGATGTCGCGGGCCGATTCTGTTGTCTCTGTCCAGACTCGCGAGTAGAGTTTCGAAGCGCTCTTCGCCCAGGAAGCTGCCGGCACCCGGTGCTCCTGGACCGGCAGCAATCGCTGCGGCGGGCAAATTCGTTGCTTCGAGATTCAAACAGGCAGGAGGCACATCGATGCTGCGTTCACGATCGAGTTTCCCCGGGCACCCGGCACGTTGGCTCGCCGTTCTTCTCCCACTGCTACCTCTTCTGGTGACACCGGCCTCAGCCGGCCTCGATGGCGGCGAGACCGGCGCTCGCCTCGGCAAGTTGGAAGCCGCCGCGATTCAGGACGAAGCCCACGACGTCGACCTGCTGTCCGAACTGCAGTGGCGCACCATCGGGCCGGCGGTCATGGGCGGTCGAGTGTCTGACCTGGCGGTGGTCGAGGCCAACCCAGCGATGTTTTTCGTCGGTACCGCTACCGGCGGCCTGTGGAAGACCACCAGCAACGGGGCTACCTGGGAGCCTGTGTTCGACGACCAGGCCACCTCCTCGATCGGCGCGGTGACGATTTCACAGACCAACCCCAACCTGGTCTGGGTCGGTGCGGGCGAGCCACAAAACCGCCAGAGCTCACCTTGGGGCAACGGCGTCTACCGATCCCTCGATGGAGGGCATACTTGGGAGCACAAGGGCCTCTACGAGACTCGCCACATCGGCAGCGTCGTCATCCACCCGGTCGACAACAACATCGTCTATGTAGCGGCGGTCGGGCAGCTTTGGGGCGCCAACCCAGAGCGTGGTGTGTACCGCAGCAAGGATGGTGGTGACACCTGGGAGCACGTCCTCTACATCGACGACGACACCGGGGCCATCGACCTGGTGATGGATCCTTCCGACCCGAACACCTTGTTCGCCGCCATGTACCAGCGCCGGCGCACGTCCTTTGGCTTCAATGGCGGCGGCCCAGGCGGCGGAATCTACCGCACCATGGACGGCGGCAACACGTGGACCGAGCTGACCGAGGGACTCCCCGAGGGCAACAAGGGCCGCATCGGGCTCGACATCTATCGCGACAACACCAACGTGGTCTATGCCCTGGTCGATGCCCTGGGCGGCGAGGGTGGTGTCTTTCGGTCCATGGATCGCGGTGACACCTGGGAGCGGGTCGGCACCACCAACCCCCGGCCGATGTATTTCAGCCTCATGCGGGTCGACCCCAACGACATGGAGCGGATTTACCTCGGCGGCGTTGCCTTGATGATCTCCGACGACGGCGGCAAGAGCTTTCGCCAGATGAACGTGCCCGGAGTGCATGTCGACCATCACGCCCTGTGGATCAACCCGAATAACTCCAACCACGTGATCCTGGGCAACGATGGCGGCGTCGACGTCACGTATGACAAGGCCGAGAGCTGGAGGGCATTCGAGAACCTTTCGCTCGGCCAGTTCTACGAGATCGGCGTCGATATGCGAGATCCGTACTACGTTTGTGGGGGCCTGCAGGACAACTCGACCTGGTGCGGGCCCAGTGCCACGTACTCAGGGCGCGGCATCATGAACTCGCACTGGTTCACCGTCAGCGGTGGAGATGGATTCTACGCTCGCATCGACCCGAACGACCCGAACATCGTCTTCGCCGAATCACAGGGGGGCAACATCTCGCGCATCGATCTGCGCACCTTCGAGCGCACGGGGATTCGCCCGGCCCTCAGAACCAGGCCCGGGCACGAGGTTCCCGAGGAGGAAGAGAGTGACCGCTATCGATGGAACTGGAACACGCCCATCGAGATGTCCTCGCACGATCCTGCAACCATCTACGTCGGCTCCAATATCGTCCTGAAGAGCACCGATCGTGGGCAGACGTGGGAAGCGATCAGTCCGGACCTGACTCAGCAGATCGACAGGAGCGAGATCGAGATCATGGGCCAGTTGCCGACCGGCCAGATGCTCTCACGCAACGACGGTATTTCGACCTACGGCAACCTGACCACGATCTCCGAGTCGCCCCTCAATGCGAGCCTGCTATACGCCGGCACCGACGACGGCAACCTCCAGGTAACCCGTGACGGTGGTGCGAGCTGGCAGCTCGTCAGCCAGGATATGCCGGGCCTCCCGAGCAGCACCTACGTGAGCCGAGTCGAGGCCTCCAATTTCGACGAGGGCACAGTCTATGCCACCTTTGACGGCCACGATCGCAACGACTACCGCCCCTACGTTTACGTCAGTGACAACTACGGGGAGGACTGGACGGCGATCGTCAACGGCCTGCCTGATGACTGGTCGGTCAACATTGTCTACGAGCACCCGCGCACCCAGAATCTGTTGTTCCTCGGCAACGAGGTAGGCGTCTATTTTTCCAGCGACCGCGGTGAAATCTGGCGGTCGCTGAAGCTGAACATGCCGACCGTGCCCGTCGACGACATCCTCGTGCACCCGAGGGAAAACGATCTGGTGGTCGGCACGCACGGCCGTGGTATCTGGATCCTCGACGACGTCATCGTCCTGGAACATCTGACCGAGGCGATCGGCGAGGATGCATATCTGTTCCCCGCGCGCCGCGCGACCATCTTCAATCGATCCAACCAGGAAGGCTATGCCGCGGCTGAGTACGCGGCCCCGAATCCATCGTATGGCGCCACAATCCGCTATTTCCTCGGTCTCGCCACGAGCGAGGCCGAGCCCTCGGCAGAGATCTCGATCCTCGACGCATCAGGGCATACCGTGCGCGAGCTCGAGACATCTTCTGTCGCTGGGGTGAACGAGGTCATATGGGACCTTCGCCTGGCCCCTCCCTACGATGCCGACGAGGCTCGTGAGGTCTTTGGCGGCGGCGGGCGCGGCGGGCGCGGCCGCGGCCGCGGCGCCCGTGGGCCTTCGCTGCTGCCCGGCACCTATATGGTGCAGCTCGACGCGGGCGGTCAGACGCTAACGACCAGCCTCGAGGTGCGCGGCGACCCACGCATCGAGATCAGCGACGCCGACCTACAGGCGCGTCATCGCGCGATCATGGATTCCTTCGCCCTGGCTGGCCCTGTGTTCGAGGCCTTTCAGGCGGCGCGCGCGATCTCCGACCAGGTCACCACGGTGCGTGACGTTTTGGATTCCAGCGACACGGCACCCGATGTCCTCTCGGATGAGGCCAGGCAAATCAACTCGACGCTGCGTGAGTTGCGCCAGGAGATGAACATCATGCGCGCCGGCTCCTCGGCCTTCGGTGCCATCGAGAGATCGCACTCTCCGCCAACGGAGGACCAGCTCTGGCAGATCGATCGCGCCTGGACCAAGGTCCCGGCGATCATCGAGGGGCTCAACGAGCTGATCGCCAACCGTGTCCCGGCGCTGGTGGCTCAAGTGTATGCACCCGGCATTGCCTCCGAGCCGGGCGAGACCTTGGAGATGCCGACGCGGCCTGGTCGCTGATTACTCTGAGCGGCTGGCGCTCCAGGTTCCCTCGGCGATGCCGTCGAAATCCAACTTGCCCGACATCGTCTCGCCCTCGACCATGCCGGTGAGGGTGATGGTGATCTCCGGGCTAGAGGCGGTGGGAGGCATCACGATCACTAGCGTGATCGCGCTCTCCTCGAGTGTTCCGTTCACCTCCATCGGCGCACCGCCGAAGGGGCCGACCCAGGCTCCGTGGATACCTTCCTCGGTCTGTTCCAGGAGAAGCTCGACATCCCTGGACTCACCGCCGAAGTTCCAGGTCAACACCCAGTCCCCCGACACATCCGTGGCCGCCTGACAGCCGAGAGCCGGCAGAGCACAGATGAGAGATACGACCGTGACCATCGCCACTGAACCGATCCGAATCCGCATGGAGAATCCTCCTGAAAGAGAAACTATTCGCCCTATTCTAGCCTGCAACACACAGCCTTGCGTTGTGCGACTTGCCCGCAGGTCCTGCTGGCATGGACCATCACGCTTCCACAACGATCAGCTATGACTCCTCCGTCAACTCCTCAACCTCGAGGCCGGCATCCAGGTTGTTGTAGTGCATTAGCGTATTGAACAGCAGTGCGTAGGAGCCGAGGGTCTGACCTCGCCAGAACGGATTGAAGCTGAACATGACGACATGGCCCTCTCCTAAAGCGATGTCCACGAGGGCCGGCGTGTTCGCCAGCTCCTTGCCGTTCTGCAGGCCGCCACTGATCAACAGGTCCTCCGGCTTCTGCGCAAATCGAAAGACGGTGCGCACAGGGCTCGCTGGCGCAACCGATCCGGCACCACCTTCGCCTTCCTCCTTACGATTGCGCTGGTACTCCTCGACAGCCGCCTGCCCCATGTCCCGCGGGCGCCCCTGGATGATGTCTCGTTCATCCGCCGTGCCGCGACCACTGCCACGTGCCGTCGTATCACCGGGCTCAGCCGGCCCGCTGGCGGCAGGAGCCCTACGGCCGAAACGACCCCCTCCCGCACCGCCCACCTGAAAGACAGGAGCGGTGTTGAAGTAGACGCCCAGGTCCTCGCCGTAGCCATAGCCGATCGGGCTCGAGCTATCGGTCATGCGAGTCCTGAAGACTCCCCCGCGGGCCCACAAGGTCGGCGTCGACTTGATGGTGACGCCCCCGGCGAGGCCGAAATGGGTCGGCAGCGACGCGCTGTTCGCTATGGTCACGAGAACCCCGCCCTGCTCGACGAACTTCGCGAGGTGCAGGACTCCCTCCAAGCCCAGGCCGCCACGCATGTCGTCAGTTTCGTCCATGTGGCCGAGGTTCGGGGTGAGCTCCGTCTTCTTCCACGGCACCGGCTCTGCGCCGGTGACGCCGCGCATGATGCTCAAGGCATCGCCGGAGGAAGGACCGAACACGATGACGTCGTAGCTATCGCGCAGCTGGGGATTGTCGCGTGCCTCGTGGACGGAAATGTAGTCGTAGGGGATGCCGTACTCGTCGAGGCCGACGCGCAGCCAGCCCTCGGTCTGCGTCGACTGCCACGTGTGCATCACCGCAACACGCGGCACTTCGAGACGGTGGGTGGGCACGTCGGGCGCGTTCGTCGTTGCGCGTGCGGTGAAGCCGTATTTCCCGCCGGCCTCATCGAGCACCGAGGCAAGGTCCGAGTCGTTGTTGCTCGTCCGGATAATGAACGAGCCGGCCATGAATTCGCTGTCGTCGAGACTGAAGGACTCCTCTGCCGCGTCGATGACGAGACCTGGGTAGGCGAAACGAAACGCGGCCAGGTTGTTGTCGGCGTTGTAGTTGACAACGAAAGCCTGTGGCGACCCCGATGCCGTTGTGTCGACGCCGCCCGGAGCAACGACGAGCTCGCTCAGCCGCCGCATCGGTACGTCGAGGATCTCCACGTCCTCTACCCTGACCGTATCGACGTTGTACAGGGGCCCGTGCGTCCACCCGACATCGTCGTAAGGTCTCGTGTCGTTGGGGTTGTAGAACTGGGTGTCGAGCAGCATGTCGGCGGCGCGGGAGTATGGCTGGTCCAGTCGCACGACATAGCTGCCCGCCGCGAACTCCTGGTCCTTCACGTTGAACGCCGCGTCCGCCCTGCTCACCTCGATCCCGTGACGCTGCAACAGGCTCAACAACCGCGCTTGCTGGCCGGGCCGAGCGTCATCAGCCGGGAACACATAGGCCGCCGGACCCTCTGTGGTGGCCTTCGCCACCGAGCGCTGGCTCTTCAGAAAGAAGTGCTCCAGGAACTCCTCGCGGTGGGTAGCGACGTAGTTCATCGCGATCAGGATCGCGCTCTGCTGCAGGTTGACGTTGTTGCGGATGCCCCACATCACCCGGCGCAAGGGCGTGCTCGGCCGTGACCAGTTGCGATCTACATTGCTCGAGATGACTCGCGTGCTGCCGTCGCCGGCACCCTGGGTTTCGTAGAAGCGCCCGATGGAGTTGCGCATGTTGGCGATCCAGAACAGGTAGTTCGGCGCCCAGCCATCGTAGAAGTCGTGGGTGTAGACGCCCGGCACGCCGAACGCGGTCATGTCCTTCACTTCTTTGTAGGCGATGTTGTTCCACTCGTTGATGACAATGGGATCGACCCAGGCGTTGTAGGGACCACGGCCGGTCGACACGTACAGGTGAGACGCAGACTCGTGCAAGTCATGCAACACGGTCGGCTTGTACTCGAGAAAGGTGTTCAGAACGTTCTGCGTCAACTTCAGCGACAGCCCCATGCCGTCGCGGTTGTTGTCATGCGCAACGTACTCACCCCAGTACAGAAGCCGGCGCGGGACGACCGCGTCGGGATCCTTGCGTGGCGCCATGGCTACGTCGACCTGCTTGGCGCGCCCGTCGACCTCGATGACCGGCGTCACCATGACGATCAGGTTGTCACGGATCTCGTTGATGAACTGGGAATCCTCGACCGCGAGTCGATAGACCAGCTCCATCAACATCTCGGGCGAGCCTGTTTCGCCGGAGTGAATGGCGCCGGTAGCCCAATAGATCGGCTTGGCGGTCGCGATCAGTTCCTGCGCCTGTGCGTCGCTGATCTCTCGCGGGTCTGCCAGCCCGGTGAGCTTGGCCTTGTACTCATCGAGGTTCGCAAGCGTCGCTTCGTCGGCCACGATGACCAGAATCATCTCGCGGCCTTCCTCGGTCTGACCGATGGACACCACTTCGACCCGATCGGACGCATCCGCGACCGCCCGCATGTAGCGGTGAATGTCGGCCGGATAGGTGAGGATGTCGGCGGCCCCGGAGATGTGCCCGAGGAAATCGAGCGGGGTCGGCACGGTATCCGAAGCGGGCAGATGATCGACCAGAGGCGTCAGAAAGAAGGGCTCGGTCGTGAACTCTTTGATCTTGGCCGTGTACTGCTCGTCGATCGCCTGCTGCTGCGCCGGCGCCGAGCTGGCGATGAGCGACAGCATAAGCGCCGCGATGATGATG
>SDBT01020058.1_pt1 | contig 10463 bp, 10 predicted proteins | sample 2277101 | NCBI WGS metagenome assembly SDBT01 (sample SAMN10404973, study PRJNA504765) | marine sediment metagenome | isolation source: marine sediment core GS10_PC15, 103 cmbsf | place: Arctic Ocean: Southern Knipovich Ridge | collected 2010
GGTGGAAAGTGTTTGACAATCCTGATTATGATTATGACTGCCGTTCACTAGTTACAACTTCAGATGGAGGCTATGTTATGACCGGCATTAGAGCGAACAATGGACCTGATTTACGTCAGGATGTCTGGCTTATCAAGACTGATAGCAGCGGTAATAAGCTTTGGGAACAGGTCTACAACAACTCTGCCCAAGATAATGGACGTTCAGTGATCTCAGCCTTCGATGGCGGTTATGTTATCGCTGGCTTTACAGCTCCAAAAGGTAAAGACACCTGGGATGCTTGGCTTATCAAAGTAGATGATAACGGAAACAAATTATGGGATAGATTATTCTACCCGGAATCTTCAGAATATCATAGTGGATACTGTATGACCCAAAGTATAGACGGTGGCTATGTAATAACTGGGGACATTCTGCCTGTCGGTAGCGCCACTTGGGACACATGGCTAGCGAAAGTCGATGTTGACGGGAACTGATCAGGAAATTGGAGGGTATATTTATCATAGGTCACAAAAGCTTATATTGTTACCCCAGGGACAATAATCGTTCCATTTTTGCAGTGACGTGGTAGACATAATATTCCAAGCTTAAACCAGAGCGGACCTTTTTATGACAGGCCCAAACGTTATTTTCTAACTGAATCTTACTACCCTGTTCTTTGGGAGTTCAATCGATTGATGAATGAAAGTTTTGGCCAGCTATTCTGCCTCGTGCATCTGTAAATTCAACGCTCTGTACTTTTGTCCGCGATTTTAACACCAAATATTTTCGTGTCAATGTTGCAATAGCCAAATGTAATGCTACTTTAACGGTAATGAAGGGGTTCCAAGGTGGTTTTAGGGTACCATTAGTGATATTTAAGGCGCCACCAAGTGGCTTTAAGGTGCCACTTTTACGATGTATATATACGGAGGGGGCTCTCACGATGCCTGAATTACCACCTGGGCATATAGAGATACGTAGGAGGGACCATGTGCACCGCTTATGGCTCACTACTGAAATACACAGTATACTCAGAATCTATGCCCGACAGAATAATATATCAGCCACTGATGCCGGTAAGCGGATAATATTGGGCTTCTTAACGAAGGTATATGGTTTCGAAGACCCGAATAAGGTCCTAAAGGAAACATACAAGGCCATTTTTCCCAACCATAGAGCAATTCATGATGCCCTTGTGTCAATAGCTCACGGGGAAAGGCCACGGCGGTGGCCAATACCGTTGCGTAAGGATGGTAAATTGCCATTCTCTTCAGTGGAATCTGGCTCTTCTGGTCAAGATAACCCTTAACTTAGTAGTACTCTATGCTATTATCAATATTCAGAACCTTAAAATCCGGAGTATAGAACCTGACACCTCCAATTTCCGGCAACTCTAACTTGAAGAGTGGTATCCTTTATGGAGGCAGGTCATCTTGAATCTGCTAAGATATTAGCTACAGCAAGAATAAAGGAGGTCTAAATTGAAAACGATAGCCATTGTGGGTAGCCCACGGAAGAAGGGGAATACTGAGATTCTGACCAGGCATGCTCTAAAGGCAATAGAAGAGGAGGGAATAGATACCGAGCTTGTAAGCTTGGGTGACGTGGAAATAAAGCCGTGTACTGCTTGTATGGTCTGCGAGAAAGAAGAGCGGTGCCCCATTGATGATGACCTGTTCGCGATTTATCTTAGAATGAAAGAGGCTGATGCCATAATACTTGCCTCGCCAGTATATTTCGGTTCGGCGACAGCCTCGATAAAGGCTTTAATGGACAGGGCTGGCTACATTGGACATTTCAACGGCAGGGTTTTTACCGGTAAGGTAGGAGGTCCCTTGGTCGTAGCACGTCGGGCGGGTAAGACCTTCACCGTCGCCCAACTAACCTACTGGTTTCAAGGCACCGGCTTCTTTATCCCTGGCTCAACCTACTGGAATGTTGCTTTTGGTCTCGGGGAGGGTGAGGTTGAGCAGGATGAAGAAGGTATGAGGACAGCCTGGAATTTCGCCAAGAATGTTGCCTTTTTAGTTAAGAAACTGAAGACTTAGTTTGCTTCGTAAGCAATGATTATGATGCTCTAACCTTACCCCTTTAGGCTGGGTAACCATTTGAATTTCGATATAATACGGAGAAAGGAGGTAAAAAAAGAAAACATTTGAAGCAAGAAGGGATTATGATGGGAACGCCAGGGAGCAGGAGCATGGCCTCTAAGGTGTCCGTTACTTCAAAGGCCGACTTAGTCCCGCTTTCACTGACTACATACATATAATTACAGAGAACAAATAATTATAGGGAGAAGAGTGTAATGATCCAGTCGGAATTAAAGACAAAGATTACTAATGCGGTTGACAGTTTTAAAGACGAGCTTGTCCAATTAGTTTGTGATATAGTCAGGATTCCTAGCGTAAATCCTACTTATCCCGGCGAGGTTTACGAAAAGACGCTCGGTGGCGAGACCAAAGTAGCCGAGTTTCTCAAACCGCTTCTAGATGATATTGGTCTTAAAACAGATATTTGGGATAAAGAAAAGGGTAGATCTAACCTTGTCGGTGTCTATAAGGGTTCTGGAGGTGGAAAATCCCTCATTTTTAATGGCCACATTGATGTAGTCCCTCCGGGTTCTGAAGAACAATGGAATATGGCCGGGCCTTGGAGTGGTAAGATTGCGGACGGAAAAATTTGGGGCCGTGGTAGTTGTGATATGAAGGGAGGAGACGTTTGTGCTTTTATTGCTCTAAAGGCGCTTCTAAATGCTGGGTTTAAACCAAAAGGCGATGTCATCTTGGAATATGTAGTTGGCGAAGAAATGATGAATACATCGGCGGGTACTGGTGCAACCATCGAGCGAGGTTATACAGCTGATGCTGCAATCGTTGTTGAGCCATCTAGCCCTCCTTATAGATTGGGTCTTATCCCAGTTTCGCCCGGTGTATTCTATATGGTCGTTACCATTAAAGGTAAGGCTGTCCATGCATCTTTGCGCGATGAATTGATAAGACCTGGTGGCCGGGGAGCAAGTGTGGGTGTCAGTTCTATTGATAAGGCAATGATTATCTATCAAGGACTCAGGAAACTAGAGGATAGATGGGGCCAGACCAAGAGTCACCCGATGTTTACCCGGCCGGGTCATTTTACGCTGCATCCGGGAGTTATCACAGGTGGACCTAGTGGTCCTTTTGTGATTTCTGATGAAAGTAGGATTGAGTATGCGATATGGCATTCCCCTTATGACTCGGAAGAACAGGTCAAGAGAGAAGTAGAGGAACAGATTGATCTATTTGCCCAAACGGACCCCTGGTTACGAGAAAACCCACCTAAAGTAGAGTGGCTGCTCTGGTGGCCGCCCTATGATGTTCCATTCGATGCTCCAATCTGCAAAGCAGTCGCTGCGTCTTATGAGGCTGCGATGGGAGAGCCGGTGAAGTATCATGGCTTTGCTGCGGTTGATGATGCTGCCTTTCTGAATAGAGCTGGTATACCGGCTATTACTATCGGGCCAGGAGACGTGAGTGTCGCCCATGCAGTTAATGAATACGTGGAAATATCAGAACTGGTGGCAGCGGCTAAAATATATGCCCTAGCTATTGTGGAGTGGTGTGGTGTGGATGGACGTGAGGGATCTTAGTATCAGTTGTTTGTTTGAGAAAGACGCAAGCTCCATCGTGAAAAAAGTGGCTACAATAGCAAAGGAACTTGGTCGTGAGATAGCTACGCCAGATGAAGCAAGGGGATTTTTGGGTATGAATCGTTAACTTATTGTATTCTAGAGTTGAATATTTCCCAATAGTGGTACCAGTTGTTAAGTTTGAGCTATCGGTATGATAGCCTCAGGAATAAGCGACCGGTAAACCAGTGAGCTGTGTGGCCACACTTGATTATATTCCTTTCGCCATGCTTCGATCAGTACCTTAGCGGTAGTAAGTCTGCCCAGTAATTCCTATCTGCCTGCTCGCCTCACCCACAGTAAGCCCCTAGCTCAGATGAATCTCAGCTTCCCTTAGTTTATTGATGGTCTGCCCCGTATTGTATAATCTTCTAACTATCTAAAACCCCCTTTCTACTATTCCAATCTAACACTGGAACTAGATCCGTTTTTGGGGGACAGGTTAGTTCTGTAACCACGAGAATGATAGACTACTGTTAGGAGAGGGCAAAGGGTGGTGTCGGAGAAATCATAGTTGAAGCTAGTTGTATAGATAACAAAGAGAGTCGAGGTGGTTTAAGTTCATTATTCGTGATGGAGAGCTTTGACAATGTTGATGGGTGAGGATACCAGGGGTAGCGGCATACGACTCACTCGTGGAGGAGGCTATTGTAGGGCCTCGTAGTGGAGATTGACAACAAGGTACCAAGGATATATTATTGGTGGCAAGGCAATGGAGATCAGGATGCTTCATTGCGAATTGAAATGAGAAACCCCAATTCAGATAATAATAACTTCGAGGTGAATGTATGCTTGATTTGGTGGCTCCCCCAATTTCAGTTTTCCCAAGAGTGTTAAGATTTAGCGAGCTTCGTCTCTACGTGTTCAGTGCTGTATTCGTTTCCTTAGGTGTGTTGGTGCCTTACTTGACCCACTATTTTGGAGGGGTTATAGCCAGTTCCACCTTCTTACCAATGTTCTTCTTTATACTTCTGGCCGGTTTGTTAGCGGGGTGGAGAGCCGGCTTACTGATAGGTTCTTGCACCCCATTAATTAGCTTTGGGCTCTCTGGGATGCCACTGTTGCCCGTGTTGCCTGAGATAACTATAGCTTGTATCTTCTGCGGTTTAATCGTTGGGCTCTTACGAGAGAAACTTCAGCTTAAAGTCATATGGGCACTGCTTGGAGCAATAGTTTCCGGATGGTTGATTAGATTAGGTGTGATATCCTTGTCACCTCTCCTCCACATTCCTTACGGTTATGGGGGAGAAATCTCGTCCCTTGTCGACTTTCGGACAATGATTGTGCAAGGGTTGCCCGGCATTGCTATCCAACTAGCCCTTATTATTCCACTAGTAAGAATAGCTGAGAAATGGTATCAAAAGAGAACCATGTAAGAACGGACGACTCGCCCAACTACAGCTTGTTCAGTCAGTTTTTGCTAAGTCGTGACAACCTGCACGTCTATTATCAGGGCAAACTAATCTTCAACTCTGAAGAGGATGGGATAGCTCCATTGGTTAATTATATTATTAGGTTTAACTCTCAGGTAAAAGAAATACTTGTTTTTGATCGAGTAGTAGGTAATGCAGCCGCTTTACTGCTGAGGATGGCCAGTTGCGCCGAAGTATGGAGCCAGGTGGGGAGTGAGCTGGCTGCTCAGACGCTAAGCAATTTTGGCATTAACTACCATTTTACTGTTACAACCCCCTATATTTTAAATCGCCAGAACAATGGTATGTGTCCGCTCGAGAAATTGTCTTCGGGCAAAACCCCTGAGGAATTCCATAACATCATTTCACGGCAGACAAAGGAGAGTTAATCCTTAGTCCCTACGACATGCCGAGTGAGTTCAAGGAAGCAATCAGGGCGTTTATCGAATACTATAAGTACCGGCGTTATCACGAAGCACTTGGCAATATCATACCTTTGTCATTTCTTTTTACTCTTCCGCAAGTTTAAAGGCCAGAACATTCAGTTCCTGCACCTTGATGATATCTGAAACCACATCAATGGGACCACGCTTGTAGATTTTCTGCAGTTCTTCTGGCTCCGGCTGCACACCAGTGATGATGGCGCTTATGTAAGGTCCTTCTTCAAGTTGTACATGGCCATATGTGATAGGAGCCAGCTCGTCGAACCGCGGATTCGGAGGAGGTACAACACCGGTTGAAACAAAAAGTAGTTTCCCCTTCCCGGATAGCTCCACCCACTCAAGGTCCGTCCTGCCGCAGTGTTCACATGCTGTCGTCGGTGGAAAGGTATATCCCTCGCAGGTCTTACATTTCTTGGCAATCAACTTACCCTTACCGAGTTCCTCGTAGTAACGTTTTACGATTGATTCCGGCATTTTAATTACCTCCTCTTAGAACGATTACTGTACTTATCATTCCATACCCATGAGTATGGATGACAGATGTCTCTGGCATGGGGGTTATCTGACGTCTCGCGGCTTGACCGCGCATTTGCTTCACGGCTTCGTAGGTATCGGCCCCAGCGCTCGCTGCCCAGGCATGACCGAAGGCGTGGCGGCCACCATGCGTGCTCATGGGATAGTCTCCGTCAAATCTAAGTCTTCCTGCCTGCGCGTATTTTAGCCCTTCACCCTCAGGAAGATAGCCAGATAGCTCTGCACTACAAATTCCGGAGATGTGGCTGCAGTCGTGTGTATGCATATAGTGAATATCACGCGGGGTTATTCCTGCCATCTGATAAGCTTTTTGAAAGGAAAGTTGGTCAATTGGCCATAGCGTTGGATCACTTCCGTACCAGGGCAAATCGCTACACGCAATACCGAACCCTAGAAGTTCAATAGGGGTAACTGAGTGACTGCATACCCCATCAGCACGACTAAGCAATATTGCCGAAGCACCATCCGCCGATACAGTATGGCTGCGAAGACGTGCAGGCCATGACATGAATTCGTTATGTTGAGACGACTGCCAGAACTCGTAGGGATCATCAAAACCCTTGCGCCTGGCTTCTTCTTCCAGTGTTTCCTGCATGATAGCTTTCGGAGTTAAAGAACCGTGAAACCGACGGTTACGGTTTAGTTCAAACATATAGTGGTCATATTCTTCAATAGAATAACCGTACTTCCTGCAATATCCAAGAGCGAGAAAAGCACTATACACAGGGAAGATGTCATAACCCTGAGGTACTTGGTAAGCCTGATTAGCTGCGTAGTTTGTCCATAGGAGTAACGGTTCCCTAGATATCTTCTCACGCTCGTAAGGGCTTAATCCTTTCGGCTGACTTAAGGCTGTCTCTACGCCAATTACTAGAACTTTGTCATATACCCCAGAAGCTATTGCCATGGCAGCCATGCAGGCCCCAACATTGGTAGTGGAGCACTGCGCTTCAAAATGAACGCCGGCTTTGAACTGCGTCCCGATCCACTTGGAAAGCTGAGTATACATTGCCGAAAGCCGTGAAGCAGCATTCATCGCATTACCTACGAATACAGCATCGATCTCTTTAGGATCAACGTGGGCATCTTCAATAGCCTCGATAGCCGCTTGGGCAGACAACTCTTGGACGGTCAACCCTTCTATTTCAGGTGTATCGATCAGGTTACCAAACTTGGTACAACCAACCCCCATAATATAGACGGGGTCTTTAAGTTTCTTTCGCATTATACCCTCCTATTATTTGAAATCTTTAGATAATTGACCTTGGTTTTCTAGTCAATTTTCGACATATTAATAGTGTCTTTGAGTGTAACTACCCCCTTCTGTCCCATATTGTGCAATTATTGGCTGTATATTGGACCGACAAAGTCACTGCTCCAACTACTTGCACCGACGAGCCTATTCTATTCTTATACCGCCGTACTCTTTTCGCCAACGATAATATGTATGGTTGCTAACCCCGAAATATTCTGATAACAGCGCTGTTAGTTCCCTGGTTAAGCAGTATTTCTGCCTCGCGGAGCTTGTTGATGAATTGTTCCACTGTATATCCTTTCTTGGCCATTTATCCCCTCTTTATGAGATTATGACTGGCATCGTTTTAGGGAAACAGGCCACCCACAAATCATCGGCTGGCCCCACAGCTGCCATATTTGCCCGTTGTGGTTCAGCTATAGCTAATTGGTGGCAGATTATCTCAGCAAAATTCAGAGGGCTACTAGCAATCTGCTCTCTCCAAGGGGAGATATCGATCTTATTCTCAATGCAATATCTGAAGACTCCGGCGCTACCTGCATCACCCAGCAGTACTACTCCGATTATGCGGTTATTATCCAGTAATATCCTCCGATACACCCCTGTATCGGAATCAGTATACCGCAATTCTTTGAAATCTCCTTCTCTGGTGCGAGATAAGCCTATTGATGCTATCGGCAATCCCATTACCGTAGTGATATTCTCCTTAAATTGACTTTCGCGTCTTGTTGGGTAGCCTGCCATATTGAACCCGGCGACTTCTCCTTGGACACAAGCATTAGGCCAAGTTGCTATTATCTCGGTTTTCCCAGATATTGAGTTCTTACCCTCGGCGACATCGCCAGCAGCAAAAACATTCTCCATGTTTGTCCTCATCGATTCATCGACTAAAACTCCCCTGTTCACCTTGATATTGCTGCCCGCTATGAACTCTGTATTAGGATTTAGCCCCTTTCCGACAGCAACAAGGTCGGCCCTCAGTTTTTCACCTGATTCCATAATAACACAGGCGTGGTCATTTTCCCGCGTGATGGTCCGCACCCGCTGGTTAAAGATAAAGAACACACCCCGAGATTCCAGCCTTTTTTGGATGATGGTAGCAAATTCAGCGTCCAAATTTTGGGAGAGGACTTGGTTGGAGCCGACGACTAAGGTTACCTTTACTCCCTCCCTAAGTACTGCGCCAGTAATCTGCAAGCTAACCAGACCAGCTCCAAGAATAATAATCTCCTTCGACTTCTTACTGAGTTGGACTATTTTATCCGCATCTTCTATCGTTCTCAGAGCGGAGACATATTCCAGAGCATCAGTTTCCGTATTATCTTCCCTTTGTGGCGATGCCCCGGTAGCAATAAGTAAGTTATCGTACTCAACGATACTGTTATCTTCCATATGTATCGCTTGTTTATCTGTCTCTATCCCGATAACCTTACTTCCAAGCTTCGTTTGCACATCATGGTCTCGGTAAAATTGGTCATCAGCAACAAATAGATCGTTTCTTTTGATCTTGTGTCCAATGTAGTAAGTAGTGAGAACCGGTGAATAGGCGTTACAGTTCTCTGCAGATACTAGCGTGATTGAACTGGAACAGTTCATCTTTCTGATTGCCCTGATTGCACTTAAGGCGGCAGCACTGTTGCCGATGATTACCTGTTTTGTTCTAAGCAAAGCCCCTCCGGATAGATTAAGGAATATTACGCATTAATAACCAACTCATTGTCATCCTGGGAAATACTGCTACTAGCTATTTTACCTGAAATTCCAAGGCATATATTTTCGTCACGTCAGCAAAAAGTTACTATTTTATCCGAATATCAAAACCCATTGCCAGGTAGCGTAGGGTTACTGGATTTTGTTAAGGACCTATCCATCCAGCAGTACAGTAGTATCGCTGTTCTTTATAAGGTTTAAAATCCTTACCGCAACATCTCTCTTTTTAGCTATCATGCTCAGTTCAGGTTCAACGAAACTGATTGCTCCCGTAGCACAAAACTTGACACATTCAGGGTCCCCCCCACAGAGGTCACATTTTTCTGCATGGCCTCTATCCGAAACGACGATACAACCGTAGGGGCAAGTCAGCATGCACATCTTGCAGCCGACACACTTTGTCTCCGAGACAGTAACCAGAGTTGCTCCGGAGCCTTCGTCTTTCTTGACAGTAATCGCGCCAGCCGGGCATATCCTACCACAAAAAGGATCCTCGCAATGAAAACAGACGACCGAAATGGCAGTAGCCTCCTCCATAAATATGGTGTTGTGAATTCTAGATTTACTGCTATTGAATTCATCATTGTGTTTCCAAGAGCATACTAGCTCACAAACTCCACACCCGACACACTTTCCAATATCTACGAAAAGCATTTTGCCCATTTATCCCACTCCTTAATTGTTATACACCCAGTTCCCTCAGTCCTAAAGGAAACGCGATGCCTTAGCGAAGTTCTGATAACCTCCCTATCGCTATGTGATCAGACTACTCTTGCATATCGAGATAGATATAGCTTTGCATAACAAAAAGATAATCACTGAAGTTGCTCCTGTTCCGGTTCTGGGAATTCCTTATCTGCATTGGCAAATATCGAAGGTGGAAGTATCTTCCAATTGAGTGGTTTTGTATTTTTTACCACCTCTTCTCCCAGTTCTGTAACTAAGTTAGCCCTGTAATCATCAAGGCTCATCTTTTGTTCCCGTCTTGCAATTGCAGCCTCCAATTTGGCTTCATTGGTTAAGTCGGGAACACCAATAAACATCACCATATCAGTCAATAGTAAATCTGGTGCCGAGTATACCTCCCCGGCGGCTTTCGGATCCTGCCAGTAGTGAAGAACATAGTTGTAACCAGGGCATTGATTCAAGAGGAAGCCTTTTTTCACTCCCTTCAACTTTTCCTTAAATCCTGGTAGCTGATGTGTCCAACTGCAGGCACAAGTGCCGATTAACCAGACTTCGTCGAAACTGGCAAGGTCTTGCCCAATCATCGCCCGGGCTCCTGCAACAACGGCATATCTTTTGCTATGATCAATATAAGGAGGGAGAGCAGTCAGCATCCATTGACACGCATTACAAGCTCCTCCCACAAATTCCATAACATTCGGGTAGCGATTTACTACCTGAAAGACCCCCCGCTTGAATGGATGTCTTACTTCTTCAATAGTCTTGCCTAGCACCTC
>SDBT01020059.1_pt1 | contig 10463 bp, 9 predicted proteins | sample 2277101 | NCBI WGS metagenome assembly SDBT01 (sample SAMN10404973, study PRJNA504765) | marine sediment metagenome | isolation source: marine sediment core GS10_PC15, 103 cmbsf | place: Arctic Ocean: Southern Knipovich Ridge | collected 2010
AGACAATGTAACCAATTACACCTGCAAAGATAGTAATGAGCACAGTATTTATGATTTCGTTCTTACGACGCTTCACATGATCTAACGTGCAAACCCCATTCCTTCTGAAGTGAATGATGAGTGCAATGGACAGCAGAAGAAGGCCAATGCCACGGAAGACCCATTTGTAATCACCATAAAGCGTATCTGTCAAAGAACTTGCAAACGTTACGGTACCAAGACCAAGTAATACCACAATAACTGGACTTAAGCAGCAAAGGGAAGCACCAATAACCGGAATGAGTGTGATGTGAAAAATTTCTCGAAATTTCATAGGAACAATAATATCACGTACTGGGGAAAACTCTGTAATCAAATACACTAATCCTGATCTTCAGCAATACGAGGAAATGATTGGATGATGTTAACCTTGCACTCACTATGCAAACATCCTCACTACTTCCTCTTGGAGAGAAAGATCTCCCCGAAGCACCACCATTTAGAAAACTAATCGGACCAAGTTTTATTATCCTGGGTCTTGGACTTGGAAGTGGAGAAGTGATTCTCTGGCCATATCTCTCTAGTAATTACGGACTCGGACTTATATGGGGCATGGTTCTCGGTATCACGATGCAATTCTTCATTAATATGGAAGTAGAGCGTTACGCGCTGATTAATGGAGAAAGCATCTTTGTAGGATTCGCCAGAATACTTAAATGGCTACCTACATGGTTTATCATATCGACATTTCTTGGATTCGGATGGCCAGGTATTGGACTTGCCGGAGCTACGTTATTAGGCAGTGCGATTGGAATAGAAAATACACACTTAATAGGAATAATTGTATTCGTAATTATTGGGCTAATTCTCTCGCTAGGTAAAGTGCTCTACAAAACAGTGGAAACAATAGAAAAATATCTGATTATTATTGGTGTTCCATTAATTATGATCCTCACATTCTACCTAGCTGAGAAAGCTGACTTCGTCGCTCTCGCACAGGGGATAATAGGACAAGGAGATGGGTTTATGTTCCTTCCTATCGGTATTGTAATCGGGCAATTTCTTGCAGCCGTAACCTACGCCGGTGCCGGAGGAAATTTGAATCTCGCACAGTCGTGTTATGTGCGCGATAAGGGATATGGCATGGGATGTTACGCAGATAAAATCACCAGTCTCTTTACGGAAAAAGGTGGGAAGAAAAAATTCAGCCTCACAGGAAACACCTTCCCGGTGAATGAAGAAAATCTAAAACGATTTAAAAAGTGGTGGAAAGCTATAAATCTGGAACACCTCTTAATTTTCTGGATGCTTGGACTGATAACAATGCTTACTCTTTCTCTACTTGCATACACAACTACCTTTGGAAAGGGATTAGACACAAGCGGTATTCAATTTGTAATTAGTGAAGCATATGAAATCGGTATAGAAACACTTCCATTTATTGGAACACTATTCTTAGTAGTCACCGGAATAATGCTGCTTGCCACACAATTGACCGTGCTGGATTCAAGTAGTCGTATAATGACAGAGAACTTCCTTTTATTACGAAAGACAGGTGAATTTAATGTCTCTAAAGTGTATTACATAATTCTATGGACACAGATTCTTTTCGGAATTGCTGTATTTAGCGCCGGATTCGACCATCCACTCACGCTGATTATACTTGGTGCCATCATCAATGCATTTACGATGTTCGTATACACCGGATTGATCCTCTTTCTTAATAATCGCCTTCTTGCAAAAGAGCTCCGACCAAGCATTTTCCGCAATGGAGTTCTCTTTGCCACCTTCATTTTCCTGGGAGTCTTCTGCACGCTAACGGCAATAGAGAAACTCTCCTAAAAGAATCAAAAAAGAGCCTCATACTATGAGACTCCTTTTTGATTAAGTGCATTGCTACATAATTACGCAGCTTCGCGCTCTGCCATAAAGCACTCTTTACAGAGCACTGGCTTGCCACCTTCTTCCACTGGACGTGGCTTGAAGGGAACTTGGCAATCTGCGCCACATTTTGCACAAACAGCGTCGTGCATTTCGCGTGGACCATTGCGGTCTGCCTTGCGGGCAGCACGGCATTCCTTGCAGCGCTGAGGACTGCTCAGCCCTTTGGAGGTGTAAAACTCCTGCTCGCCTTCTGTGAAGACAAATGTTGCACCGCAATCGGTACAGGTGATCTCTTGATCAGCCATGAGAAAAATATGAAAAAGATAAAAAAGTTACAGTGATCTTCTCCCAGTTTCTCAGATAGCCGAAATCATGTTTGAAGGTCATTGCTAAGGCAATATTCGCTTATATGACAATAATTGTCAATCAGAATTAGCACATTCATTGTGATAATTCTCTCCCTTCCGATGTGATCAATCGAACCATCGAAGCTTCAGGATTTCTGAAGGAATGAATGTTCGCCCACTTTTCCCACAGCACACGAGCCACTCGCTTCTGCTGCACATCAGATTGACTTAACCATGCATCAGAAATAGTAACGACCATCGTGTTTCCGTTATTAGAATCAAGGTACACACGATCAATAAGATGATCAATATTCCCATCTATTAAGCTCTTTTCGTAACGCTGTACCTCCATCGCAACTTGATCTCTAAAACGCTCTTCTTTTTCAATTCGTACCTCATCCTTACGCCGTTGCAGCATCTGAATGGATACTTCTGTATCAGAATAAATAGCAGTACGTTCTCTGGGGAATCCTAAACATTCCAAAGCGGTAGCACGATCATCAATAGCAGTGCGCCACTCCAGAAGATGTGTATTGTGCTCTTCTTTGTAAAGAGCCATGAGTCCGCTACAAATTCTTTGTCGATGAAGGAATTTGACGTTGATCTTAGATTCGCACTCCATATCACAACGATTGAGCCAAACGTACGTTCGCTTATACTTCTGTATCAACTCATCTTGTGAGAGAAAGAGATCTCCAATCGGGAGCAAGGACAAACCTCCAATAGCCAAAATAACAAAAGCAGCTATGGAAATATGCACCTGACTTTGGTTAAACATGCGAATCGGAGCAGATTCCTTTAGATCATCCCAATTTATCTCTCTGAAGCGGATAATACCCATACTAATAGTATACCTTACTAGTGATGATATCCTGTCCCCTTTTGAATCTGCACCGCACGATACAGCTGTTCAAGAAACACAAGCTGACAAAGCTCGTGTGGGAACGTCATCTTGCTGAGAGAAATAATACGATCTGCACGCGACCTGACATCATCATTCAATCCATATGCACCACCAAGAATAAATGTGACCGTCTCTCCTTGGTCACGTAATCCCTGAAGCAAATCTGAAAACTTTTCTGATGTAAATTCTATACCATTATCATCCAGTACCCACACTTGCCCGGATTGTTTTCTAAGTGCCTCCAGAATGCGCTTGGATTCTTCCTCTCGTTGCTTATCTGGATCAGGACTCTTGCTTGGCTTTATGGGAAAAATGGTGAGATTAATACCACCAAGGAGACGACAAACATACTCCTCTACTGCATCCTTTACCCAAGAGGAATGAGGAGTGCCAACTGTTAAGAGAGTGATTTTTTGCATTACTTCTTCTGTAGCACACTCACGATTTCTATATGTGACGTATGCGGGAACATATCAACTGGCTGAACAGAACGAAGTTCGTATCCCTGACCGAGGAAATATCCAAGGTCACGTGCAAATGTCGCCGGATTGCATGATGTGTACACAATCTTCTCCGGATCGTGAGCCACCACTGCCTCACGTGCTTTGGGATGCAGCCCGGCACGTGGCGGATCTAAAATGATAACAGAGAAGTTATACTTCTCACCTGGTTTGAGTTGCTCAAGAAGAACCTGTTCGGTACGCCCCTTGTAGAAGCTAATATTGCCAATACGATTCTTTCCGGCACTCTTAAGCGCATCATCTACAGCAGTCGGATGGCTCTCAATCCCTACCACCTTCTCACAGAATCTGGATAGATACTGACCAATCGTACCCATGCCACAGTACGCATCAAGCACTGTATCACGCGCTGTAAGATCAGCTGCATCTGCAATAGCTTGATATAGCTTCTCTGCCCCCAGCGTGTTCGTCTGAAAAAAGGAGAACGGCGAAATTTCAAAGGTAAGATCAAAAAGCCTCTCTGTGATAGAAGATTTACCTACCAGTGTGTGGATTTTTGGATGTTCCGGCTTGTCATTAAGACCTGTATTCTCGACAACAAGAAGTGATGCAAGACCAGAACGACCTCCAAAACGCATGAAATGTTGAAATAGTGGTTCCAGTTCCTTCTTCTTCGCATTCACAATAAAGGCAATCATATGCTCTCCTGTATGGACACCACGACGAAGTAGTAGTGTGCGAAGAATTCCCTTACGGGATTTTGGGTTGTAGACAGGAAGCTTGGTGTCCTGCATAAATCGCTGGACATCGCTTAGAAGCGAGGAAATCTGCTCATCATATAGATGACACTCGGCAATAGGAAGAACTGTAGACCACTGCCCTGGCTGATGGAAACCTATTGATGGATTCTCGTCGAAGTAGATCCTCTTTCCATTCTTTTCCTCTGTTCGCATGCTCTCGTATCCAAAAGAAAGTTCGAGCTTATTGCGGTAATGAAACACCTGTGGACTAGGAATAATTTTAAGTACACGACCATGAAGTTTCTTGCGTTCTTCTGCATCAACCGGTGTGAGGTGTTCCAGTGTTTCGCGGACTATATCTTCCTTGTAAAAAATCTGTTTGTCGTACGGCAGATTCTGCCACACACATCCGCCACAATCATGAAAATGTGAGCAGCGTGGCATAATCTGATCTTTTGATTTTTTAACGATACCTTTCAACTTAGCTTCACAGTAGGAATCTTTCTTTTTGGAAATGGCAATCTCTACTTTCTGCCCAGGAATGGTTTCTGGAACAAATACTGGAATGCCATCAACGTGAGCAAGACCTGCACCACCAAATGTGAGCTTTTCTATGCTCACAATATGCTGTGTGCCAGGCTTCAAACTGGTGTCCTCAATACTTGACATTAAATAGGAAATGAGTTATAACTTATACCTTTTTATTCGCTGTGAGAGCAAAAATCCTCCTAACCATAGGCATTCTTCTATTCGGTGCTGCTTTCCCGCAAACACTCGTCGTGGCATTGCAGGGCGCTAGCCTACCACAGACAGTAGAAGCTGCAAATAGGAACACTGTAAAAACCGTATCTGAATTGTATTTAGTATATACCAATATATTTAAATATCAGAAGAATGTGGCAATCATAGCCCCATCCCCTCGCATACAGACGTTACTTCCTGTTGTAGATCAAGAAGACATTAAAATGGAACATCGCATTATGGCAGACGAAGTCTTACGCCTTATGCCCAAGTACTGTAGGGACACACTACAGAACTTCTACGTGCGATACGATAATCCTAAGCGTCGAGGACTGGCAGGAAAGAATACACTCATCATCTCTGGAAAAGTGCCACGCCAAGAATTTCGCGCCCTCCTTATACATGAACTTGGGCACGTTTTTGATTTAAGTGATGAACAAGGATGCTTAAGTGGAACTAAAGAGAGCGGTTACAGCACATTCCGTGATGGTAATGAACTCTTCTACTGGAACGATCCCAGTGTCGCGTTCTATCAAATCTCATGGATTAATGAAAAGACCAAAAGATCTCAAGCTAAATCAAAAGACTTTGTAACAGGATATGCAGCATGGGATCCGTTTGAGGATTTTTCGGAAAGTTTTGCATATTTCTTACTGCAGAATGAAGCATTTAGGGAACGGGCACTCACGAATACTGCTATGGCAGCCAAGTACAAATGGTTCCAGACATACATCTTTCCGGAAGACATGCACATTGCAACAGGCAAGAGTTCGTGGAATGGAACTGTGCCATGGGATGCCACAAAACTTGCATATAATTGGCATCCACAAAGACCTATTGCACAAAAGTAAAAAAGCACCAGATTGCTTCCAGACTCACAAAACCTGACGTACTCTATTGCATAGAAATGCGACGATATCATGCGCTTCTCCTATTTTGGCTCCTGAGTGACTTACTCCTATTTGTAGGGATGTACGCGCTTGCATATTTCCTGCGCGTTGGATGGATATTTTCTACAGATTTTCCGTTTGGACCATACATCACTGTTGCATGCGTGATAGCACCACTCTGGATTTTAACCCTGGTAGGGACAAGAATGTTCGCACTAACACGGAATCAGAAATCGCCAAAGAGCGCCGCCTATATAACATACTCAACTATCATTGGTGTCTCTTTGTTTGCACTCACTTATTACTTTAGCTACGGACTATTCTTTAGCAGAAAACTTCTCCTGTACGCTTTTGTTCTGAGCACTGTTGCCGTATGGGCATGGCACGTAATCTTTGGTCTCATACTCCGGAAAATGCTGCAAAAAGACCCTTCTGCTTTCCGAGCACTAATTATAGGAGTTACACGGGAATCGAAGGAATTGATCCTGGAGCTAAACCAGAAACAAAACCCCATTAAGCCGGTTGTTATCCTCGATGGACGAGGTGTAAAAGAGACTGACATTGATGGCATACCTGTTCGGGGAAAACTCAATAAGCTGGAAGACGTGCTCCGCGAAGAGAAGATTACACACCTTATACAATGTGCAGATTTAGAGCAGTCTCTCAACCTTTTGAGTGCATGCCGTACTCACGGTATTCATTACATGCTACTCCCTTCTGTACTGGGCATAGTGGAAAGAGATGAACGAGTTGAATCGTTAGAAGGGCATCCTGTGATAATTGTGAGCCCTCAGGAAAAGAAGTGGAAATGGTTCTTCCAGTAATACCATGCATATATTTATTCTCGCTGGCGGCTTTGCAACAAGGCTTTGGCCTCTTACAGAAAAGAGGGCAAAACCCCTTCTGCCGCTTGCAGGAAAGCCAATTATTGAGCATGCCATTGAACAATTTCCGGAAGATACTCCTATTACAGTAAGTATAAATTCAGCACTCAAAGAAGGATTTGAAAAATGGAAAAATGGAAAGAGTAACGCCAACCTCTCCATACTTGTAGAGGACACAGAAAATGATGACCAGAAACTTGGTGCGCTTGGTGCAGTTGCTCAGTGGATCAAGCAACATAATATTAATGATGATGTCCTTCTGCTTACCGGTGATAATTATTTTGGATTTCCAATGGAAGAATTCATTGGAACATATACGTCCGGCACCCCACTCCTTGCCGCATATGACATTAAAAAACCTGAATATGCAAAGGCATTTGGAACTGTAATCCTGGATCCACAGACAAGAAAAATTAAATTATTTGAGGAAAAGCCGGCAGAGCCAAAAACAACTCTAGTGAGCACAGGCTGCTCTATTCTACCAAAAGAAACACTGGGTGTCCTCACTGAATTCGCTGCAAAGAACCCTGATAATGTAGGAGGAATTTTCGAGGAATTCTTACGAAAGAACATTAATATTGACTGCTACACATTTGAACATCCATGGTTTGATATCGGCTCATTCGAAGCATACCTCGAAGCAACCAAAACACTTGTAGGCAATCAGATGATCCTTGGAGAAGACGCATCTTGTGAAGGAAATACATTTGAGGGGAGTGTCATTATTGGAGCACACTCCAACGTAAAGAACTCGACACTCAAAAATGTAGTTGTATTTGATAACTGTTATGTTACTGATTGTATCTTAGAAGACTGCATTATAGATAATGGAAGTATACTGGAAGGAATAGACCTAACAGGGAAGATGTTGAGGGAGAATACGGTGCTCAAACGTAAATAATAAGAAAACGATGATCAGCACGTTTTCATGTTCACACGTTTGCACATTTATAACATAACAACGTGCTAACATGGCAACGTGCAACACATCACAATAATCAAAATGACTAATGTCTAAACTCAACATTAAGTGACAAACCTTTTTGCATGCGTAAGTCAGCTTCTTTACACTCTTCGCGAAATGAAGGTACTTCTTCGTACATCGTGTTTTCTGGCACTGCTGCTGCTCACCGCATGTAGCAGCACTACTGTTACATATGACTTAAGCTTCAATACAGAAGCTAAAGATACAAAGAATGAGCTCATACTCGCCAGTATGCGTATGATAGAAAGGAGAGTGTCTTCTCTGGATGAAGAATATGGATTTGAAAATTCATTGAAAGATGTAGATGTAAAAAGAACAAAAGAAAATGTTCAATTGATCGTTAAACTAAACGAAGAGGAAGTAGCAGAAGAGCTTACAATTAGATTGATATCACCATTTTCCATCGAATTTATGGAAAATGTTCCAATGGAAGAAGCAGATATTGTTGTTGCAGAAACACAAGGGTTTAAGAATATCGCACTCTCTCAGGAGCACGTCACATGGCTTACGGCTACTAAAAATGAAAAAAATGATGAAGGGATAGTTTCAATAGAATTCACGCCGGAAGGAATAGAGTTAAAACGTGAACTATTCAAAGAACGTCCTGGAGGATTTATTGGAATATTTGTAAGAAAACAGCCGGTATATAAATTACTCGTAGAAGGTGACGATATGGATAACGAAAATCTATTAATGAAGATCCCAGCCGTAGAACTCGGACGCGTATTCGCAGATGACGTAAACGTGGGATTGCACGTTTCTTTTTCCCCTGTAGAGTAAACCACCATGACTGAAAAACGCACATTTATCTGGCCCACAAGCATTATCATTATTGCACTGCTCCTTGGTATCGTTGCACTTCCGGGAAGTGCAAAGCAATGGGCACCATCGTTTCTACGTTCACCATCATTCCACTTTGGTTTGGATCTGGCCGGTGGCACACAACTGGATTTCCGTATTTCAGAACGAGAATTAAACGAGCAAATGGATAATATCGCTACAGAGATAAAAAAACTTAGCGACCAACATGCAGATCCGAATAGAATCTCTTTCTTGCAACTCCAACTTAGCACCATCAAACAGCAGAAACAGAATCTTGTAGAATCAATTCGAACTGTGCTTGAACGAAGGATTAATGCAATGGGTGTTAGTGAAACGATTATTACCCCTTCCTACATTGGAAACGAGAAGCATCTGCTTGTGGAATGCCCGGGCGTAGTAGACGTACAAGAGTGTATTAAGACCGTCGGTAAGACTATTAACCTTGAATTTAAGGAAGAATTTCTTGATCCAACGGAAGAATTCGAACAGGAAGTACGCGACCGTGTTACAGCTTCCTACGCACGCATTACACAAAGCGGTGACACTTTGCAGGTCGTAGGACAAGATCTCTCGAGTGAAATCGGTTTGCTCTACCAAGAGAGTACCTCTCTCTTTAAAGACCAGATCCCAAACGGTCTCGAAATCCTTTGGACATCATCGCCCGGAAGGATTACTCGCATAGAAGGTTCTATAAAATCGCCACGCCAGACTGAAGAAGGTGGATATGAGGAGCAGGATGTACCAGGCATCTTCTTGGCGAAAGTGCTATCGCCACGTACTCAAACGGGACGCATTATTAACGAGGCACCAAAAGCATTTGCAATGCTATCGAAAGAAGAAGGCGTATCGACGAATACACATAAAGACCGAACTCTCACGGAAGATGTGCCTCTACGCATTATCAGTACACTGCGTGAGATGCAACCTGGTGGCTTAAAAGTAGCAGAAGTAAATGATTATAGTGCTCGCATTATTTTCCTGCGTACGCCATTGCAACGGGGAAATGAACAGATGTCAGCAAGTCACATTCTCGTAGCATACGAAGGCGCTGTATCCGCATCAGATGATATAACACGGACAAAAGAAGAAGCTCTTACATTAAGCAAAGAACTTCTGGAACGCGTCCGGAATGGTGAAGACTTTGTATCTATTGCACAGGAATTTTCAGACGGACCATCCGGTGAAAACGGAGGAAGCCTCGGAACGTTTGGACGTAGAGACATGGTACCAGCATTCGAGACAGCAGCATTTGCTCTCGCAATAGGAGAAGTGAGTGATCCGGTTGAAACACAATTCGGTTACCACATTATCAAGAGTGATAAAGCGCTCTCCAAAGACCCAGACGTCGCAAGTTACGACGAGCTGATCGTAGAAGGAGAAGGCGCATTTGACCGCGCTGAGCAACTGCTCGCACAGCTCGAAAACGGAGATGTGCGGTCACAGGAGGATCAGATACATTTAAGCTTTATATTCTTCTCCCTCATACCAAGCGGATGGAAGGATACTCCATTGGATGGCAAACATTTCCGCTCTGCTACTGTGACACTGGATCCGAACACTAATATCCCAGTTGTTCAGATAAACTTTGATGAAGAAGGAGGACGAATGTTCCAGGAGCTCACCAAAAATAATATTAATAAACGCATTGCAATTTTTGTTGGAGGTCAGCTTATTTCTGCGCCAGTTGTCCAATCGGAAATTATAGGTGGAACTGCCATTATTACAGGAAGTAATAATATCGAAGAGGCTCGCAATCTCGCCATCGACTTAAATACCGGCGCAATTCCAGCTCCAATCTATTTGAGTGGACAACGTACAGTGGAAGC
>SDBT01020060.1_pt1 | contig 10463 bp, 19 predicted proteins | sample 2277101 | NCBI WGS metagenome assembly SDBT01 (sample SAMN10404973, study PRJNA504765) | marine sediment metagenome | isolation source: marine sediment core GS10_PC15, 103 cmbsf | place: Arctic Ocean: Southern Knipovich Ridge | collected 2010
GTTTTTTAGTAACAACTTATCAACAATATACTTCCTTTATGGAGATGGCCGGAATAGACCCAGATAAAGAAAGAGCAGAAGTGTTGAAGAGGGGGAACATATTTAAAAGAATTAAATTAGCTATTAAGAATAAAAGAAAAAAACCATTGAAATTAGTTGATGATGCCGTAGAGAATATGGTTAAAATTAAACAGGATGAACTGATTGAATATAACAAACTTGAAGAAAAATCTAATGGACTACAGGAAGAAGATTTAATTTCAAGGATTGAAAAGGATCTTAATAAAAATGAAAGGAGGTAGAACATGGACGAAGAAATTTTAACCCAAGAGGAAGATGATATTGAAGCAGAAATGAGGAATATTGAAAAAGAGGAAGAAGCAGAGGTAAAGGGAAAAAAGACGTCTGCACAAAAAGTTGCAGAAGAAGATATAGCTGATGAAACTCAGGAGACTTATGAGGGCTTTACACAACCAGCAAGGTTGGGGATTCTTAACACAATAACTGGAGACGTTATAGATGGTTTTGAACCTGGAAGAGACGAAGGGATTGTACAATTAGGAAAAGCCATCTTGAATAGATTAGATAAAATCGCGATAGTTTCTGGAGTGTAATGGCACGAAAGAAAAGGGCGAAAAAGAAAGAATTAACAGAAACTGAAAAGAAATCTGTATTAACAACTTTTATATTGCTATTCCCATCAATGATAATTGCAATATTGACGATGGCTGAAACTTCTATATTTATTGGAATATTAGCAATAGCATTATTTTGTTACCAAGCAATCTTGCTTAAGAATTTTATAGGAGATCACTACGCAACAAATTAAGTGTTCTTAATTCTGCCGTGTCCTTAATCTAAAATGATAAAGTTAGTTTTTACTGCTGGAAGAGAAACAATCTCTATTGAAATAAATAATAAAATTATAACCTACAAAGATAGGAGGTTTACTGAAGGGTTTTTATTTATGCCTATTGACCACGAATTAAAAAAGAAACTATTAATGCCAAGAATTAATAGAATACCAAGAGAAATTGTTGATCTAATTAATGATGCTAATCGTGGTAAAAATTTAAGGGAATATGAAGAAGCACAAGACGATGAATCCTTGGCTACAATAATAAAAAAGGATGCGGCACTTAAGGGGTGTGTATTCCAAAAAAGGATAGATTTATAAAATGGGAACTATAGATACATTAATAAGTATAGCAGTTGTTTTTGGTTTTATAGGTTTTGTTGGAGCCAAGATATATAGCCATGAAAAAGAACATTTAGATCCACTTATAAAAAAAATAAAAGGATGGTTCACTAGAGACGAAGAATCAGAGGGCTCAATGGACCAAAGTGATGATTTTGAGATTGCCTTCAAAGGACAAATGGATTGAAATGGTGAAATTTAAAGAAAATTGGAATAAGGTAGATGAAAAATGCTCTCATTGTAATAATGTTACAAAGAAGGTTGTCGGAATGAATAAACAAAACTTAAAGAGATTATTTGCTAAACCAACGTTACAAGACCTCATTATATTTATCATGTTATCTGCCTGTTTATTTTTAACCTGGGCCTATTATAATGAAGTGTCCCAATACCAAGCCATTGTTAAAAACCCTGGAGAATTTTGTACAATATATTCTAATCAGCTGTCCCAAATGAATAACCAAAAAATTGATATGGACAACCTTATTGTCACCCAAGAAAACATAGATCTTTTTAATTTGGACATCTCTTTTGAAAAAAATGGATAAAGAAGAAACCAAGATTAAGGGTTCTGAATCCCCGGCATGGGAGCACGCTTATATTTATAAAAAGATAAAAGAGAAGATAAAAATCGGGAATTATATAAGACCGAAACAACTTCTTCTTGAACTAAAGATGGTATCAAAAGTTCCAAAAACACTCCACTACCCAATATTAAAACAAATGGAACAAGAAGGGCTTATCAAAAGAATTAATCACCAGAAATATGAAATTACTATGGAAAAAAAGAATGAAAAATTAAAACAACTTAATGAAAAATTAAAACAACTAGAACAAGTAGGTAAAAGAAATAGAATGCTAAAAGCAATGGAAGACTGTAAATTAATAACAAAAGCAGAGGGAACTAAATTTAGAATATTAGAATCGGACTGTGATAAAAAATTAGAGGTAATGGGCAACTATACTTTCTGGTGATTAAGATGAAACAAAAACCATATAGGTATAATCCAAAATGTGAAAATTGCCATAATCGTTTTGATTCATATAAACAAAGTACGATGTTTTGTTGTGATAATTGTAAGGAAGAATATTTTAATAAGAAATATTCAAAAGTTATTTAACTAACAAGCCTTTCTTTTTTTAGAGTCAATATTGAAAGTCTTTCTATCTTTCCACTCTGCTTGCTTACCAACATTCCATTGATTAATCGGTCTTAAGTATCCAACAATTCTAGAAAAAATTTCACAACGTTGCCTTTCTTTCATTTAATCCTCATGAAACTTCTCAAGTTTCTTGTAATAATGTGGGTCTTCCTTTAAATGTTCCTTGGCGATAGATTTATATATCTTCTTAGCTTTTGGTAATTTTCCATGTTCCTTCATGTGGCGTTTCAAGAATTTTATAGTTCCCTTATGTTCGCTTTCAACTTTTATCCCCTTTTTTAATTGAAAGGCGATATTATGATTATCACCATCTTCTCTATGTCCTCCCATAGATCTCTCGTAAGGACAGTGCTTCCCCTTTAATCTAAAAAATTGTGTTTCTTCCATTTTGATTATTATTCTGTAGCACCTTGAAAGGCACCAATCCCCATACCAAGAAGTATCCCAGCACCAACCATTGTTCCTACTGTAATAATGCCTTTCCCTGTTTTTTTCAGAAGATTATCTTTATCAGATTCATCTCTCCCAAACAAGGACATCTTTTCCATTTTAAATTTTAAGGTAATGCAGCAACTTGGTTTGATACGATTCCAACCATTGGAATTGTCATCATAAGACCAGTGAATCCTTTCATCATATGTAAGGGCTCTACTTTCTTCATCCCTTTAGGACTCCAATCTTGAGGTATCATCTGGGCCGAATGCCCAACTAATCCAAGAGCCATTATACCTGGTACTAACCCAGCTACACTTTTTGTGAATGTCATTCTCTTTATTTATTTAACAAAATTTATTTAGATAAGTTTATTTGCTAATGATTCCAGTATCTCTTGCAACACTATAGAATATTCCTACCCCAACTCCCAAAAGAGCTAAAGCAAAGAACCCCGAGATGAGATCAAGTAAAGTTCTTCCCCATGCAATATTCATATAATCATCCCCACAGTATTCATAGAATAAAGTACTATCATTAGATGCACCGACACCAGCGTCTGAACTACAATTTGCTAAAACAAATACCGTAGTATTTTTTAGCATAAGTGTTCCATTATCTGGAAATAATACATAATCTGTTGTATCTGTTGCAGTAGCACCAACTTGGTTTACCAAAATAAAACTTGATATTGGACAACTATCTGTCTTCCAACCTGTTGGAGAATTTGTAAGTGAATACGGATGAGAGAGATTAATCCCCATTGGGCAGTCTCCTTCATTAGCCCTAATTATTGTTAAAGCTTCACCACCAACACCAGTCTTTTCAGTAACAGCACTGCTATTAGTTGCTATAGAACCAATTAACGCAAGGCCTACTATAAGAACCAAAAAACCTAAAATCAATTTTGTTATTGAATTGTTTTCCATATTTTTTATTTATTTAATTTGTCAACCTATTTTATAGGTTAAACTATGAAATAAAGAAGCCTTAATGTTATATAAATCTTTATGTAACTTTACTCGTAGATTAATAAATCTGCTTATACTCTTCTCTTAAAACCAATAACAGCCTCTCCAGGCCTATCAAAAATATTTGGTGCATTTAGTATACTAGATTTATCACTAATAGACGTAACTCCCGGTTCACGCCTAATTTGTTGTTGCCTTGCTTGTGGCGCAAATTCTGAAGGATATCCTTGTACTTCCTGTTGAAATTCTTGTTGAGGCTGTCTTGGTTGTCCTAATCTATTAACACCTGCACCAATTCTTCTCATAACATCTCCGGCCTTCTGAACAACACTTCTCTGGGGGATTTGCTGTTCCATTTGTTGTTGATATTGTTGTTGTAACATTCTTTGTTTTGCCTCCGCCACATTCTGTTCATGTTCCATATCTGGAGATTCTAAAAAAGCATCTTGTGGTTGAAACCTTGGATCTTGTTGCATAGCAATTTGTTCTGCTTCATATTGTTGTTGTAGATTTGCTTGTCTCTGTGCTGCCGCCAATCTTTGTTTAGCTTTCGCCGCAGACATCATTTTATTATAAATATGTGTTGGAACTCTAACTGCTCCAACTCCTGGAACAAATCTTAATTTATATGTTCCGGATGGTCTACCTCTCCCCTTGCCAGTTCCTTTCTTTTTAGTTGGTCTTGTTATTTCCCTCACAAAACCTTTTGGAGCAAGCAAGTGAACAGCTTTTCTCGCTACCGCACTAACCTTAGTATCTAATTTTTTTACACCTAAAGGCAACTTTCTTTTATAATAAGGCGTTACCAATTTAGTAGCGGTTTCCCTAATTTTTTTCGCTTTGCTGGCTTTTAATATTTGTTGGAGGCGCACCTGTACATCTGGATCTTCTGTTTCCATAATAGCTTTCTTATATCTCTTTAAGCTTAATTCGGGGGCCCTTCTAGTAAATTCCTTCAATGCTTTTAATTCTTTTTTTCTTTGTTTTGCAATGGTAAGTTTCTTTTTATATTCTTCCACTGTCATTTGCTTCTTTTTTGCCATTTTTATAATCTTCTCCTTCGTTTAATTATTCTTACCCCATCTTTAAATACAGGATAAGGCCCTAGCCAAAAAAAACCTCTTCTTTTTGTAAAGAGTCTTTGTCTCCTAACTTGTGGGGTAATTCTTGTTCTAATCTGTCTTACCACTATCGGAATCCTCCTTTCTTGTTTGGCTAAATCTATTTTCTCTTGTTCAATCAACCTTCTTTGTTCAGCTTCTCTTTTCAACCTTATAAACTGAATTTTATATCTTTCTTCATCTGTTCTTGCCATTTTAAATTTTTATCTTTACCATCTTGGAGCCCTCCCTCTTCTCCGCAAAATTACTCTTTGTGGCAATTTTGGAATGAATGAGATAGGTGAACTCATCATAGTAATTTCCCTGCTTTCATCTTCAAGTTCTGCTAATTGGGATAATAATTCGTTACGTTGGGCTTCGACTTTTTGATTAAATAATTTGTCTTCCTGTCGTTGAACTCTTCCTCTACCTCCCATATGCGTGTGTAACTCAAATGCGGTAGGTCTACTAATTTTCATCGCTTCAAGTTCTTTTATTCTTTGATTAATTTCAGTTTGAGTTACCATTTTATTTGTCCTCCTTCCTTAAAATATCCTCTTCTAATCTTTGGACATCTCCAACTGTTCTAAGTTTTTTGATATCTTCAAAATCAACACTTATATCATCAAGAACTCCTTGGTCTCGATGAAAGAAACCTTGTCGCTTTCTATCAAAAGGTTTACAATCTAATAAATTAATAACACCATCCCTATCAAAATCTTTCATTGGTTTCAATAATGGGAATCTAACTTTGGCCTGTGGCCATGTCATATCTTTTTTCGGTATTGATGTTGGCTTACCCCAAGCATTAAATGCCTTCCTATCCATTTTATTTAGCCTTTTTTTATCTGCAACATACCTCCTAAGATTCTGGGGTTTAGTATGAGAAGTTAAATAAGAAGGAAACTTGGGACTAAAAAAACTAACCTTTGTTGGTCTCTTCTGGCTAAAAAAACTAACTTTCCGTATGCCCGCAGACGTTTTTTTTGATTTATTTTTCATTTTTGTAAAATAAATAAAACATGTTAATATAAAGAAGAAACAAAGTTATATAAATGTTTGTATAATATTACTCGTAATTCAATGGAAATCCCTTGTTTTTAACATTATCAGAGAATATTTTGCTTAATTAATATATCTTGCTCTTCAATTGCTAATGGTAATATAAATCTATCACTCTTCCACCTATTTAATTCCTTCCTCAACCATTGCCAATTCTCTGGAGCAAAAGCCCATTTAATTTCTTTAAAATTATTTAAATTAAACCAACTAAGAGGGATTATATGATCTTTCTCATACTCATTACCATCTTCTGGTTTATCTCCTAAAGATTCAACTATTGCTTTAATATCAATCCCTTATTTTTTATTTGACATTATTTTGCCTGTTTTTGAATATTTTTGTAATGCAATATAAATCATTGCCTGTATATTTCCAATAGTACTAAAACCACTATCAATCTTTCTCCTCTTTTTTTGGTATTCATTTTTCATTTTCTTATATTCTAAAGTTTGTTGATATGCTTTTCTTTTTTCTTTTATATCCGGTCTTTTAGCATACTCTTTTCTTTTTAATTTTATTTCTGGTCTTTGACGATATTTTTTCTTATACTCTTTCCTCTTTGATGTTTGGTCATATGCTTTCCGTTTTTCTTTATTTTCTTGATACCACTTTCTCATATATATCTTTGATCTTACTTTAACTTCTGGTTTAGAATAATACCTTTTATTATAAACTCTTCTTTTTTCTTTAACTTCAGATTTAAAATTATAATTTTTTATCTTTTCTTTATTCTTTTGATAATATATTTTATCATATATTTTTCTTTGTTCTTTTATCTTTTCTTTATTTTCCCCCCTCCACTTCTTTTGGTATTTTTTCATAAATTCTTTATCTTTCCATTTATTTACCATCTTACTCCTCAATTATCTCTAGACTCTGAACTTCGATTAACCTAAAGAATTTTATAGTTGTATTCTTAATATCAATTACCTTAAGAAATATTCCATCACATTCAAGAATCTTAACTTCATATCTAAAACCATTATTAAGAAATAGCAATGCTTTTTTATTAGCATTCTCTTTAATCATCTCTTTCATTATTTCACTCATATTTACTATAAAACTTTACACTTTATAAACCTTTCTAACTACTTATCAGTAATAACAATCAAGAATTTATCATCCGTGGGATAGCGAATAAATGAACCACTAATATTAAGACTGTAATAATTATTGCTATAAAAGCATAAGAATAACCAATAGCCATTGATAATATAAAAATACTAAGAAAATTAAATGAAGTAACTTGGGATACTTTTCCAATTACAAAGATAATCCACATCACAAAGGTAATTCCAAGTACGGCTAACCAAAAACTACCAAACAAATTAACCACAAGTAATGTCCAAAGATCAATCACGTTTCTACCTCTATTTTTATTTTATTTACCATCATCCTGTACTTCCAGTCCTCCACCAGTCTAATACCGCCAAAACATAAAACACTGCTAAAATTCCCCCAGTAAATACCCAAACAAATAAGGAAGGATAACATACCCCTACGACAGAACATCCAAAAAATGCCGCTTCCCTTGTAATTACATTATAAAGAGAAATTATCGGTACGGCCCCCAATGCCAAAAAGAATGTAAACGTTCCAAAGAATAAAATCATATCTCCTTTATAACCAACAACCGCCCCAACAAATGTTGCAACTGCACTGGCAGCTAATATTGCAAAGAAGAAAGTTAATAAACCAGATTCCCTCCAATCTGTTGGATTAGCAGCAAAATTCCAAAGGGCAGATTCGTTATCTTCATAGGCCTGAAGATCATACGATTCTGAATAAACTTGGTCATACAAAATGATCGCTCCCTGTAAGATTATTAAGATCATAACTATTGGTGCTAATCTCATTCTATTCCAACCTCTGGAGAAAATCTCTGATTATTCTCCATTATTTTATTTAATTTCATCTTTGAGACTGCCTATTGATATTTAAAAACGATGCAAATGAGATGATCATCATAATCCCAGCCAATAAATAATTATTTATATATTCATTTGTTGATAAGTTATTATAATAAAAAAGTCCATGACTAGCCGCTGTTGGAGAAAAACCACCAACAATACTCCCCATAACTACAAAAAAAGTTAGAATGGTTAAAAACATTCCAGGATTCATTGTATCCATGCTAAAATGAAAATTCAAAACAGATATTGCAATACACATAAAAAAGAATATAAAAACTAGTCTATTAAAATCAGCTGTATCAGAATCATCTCCCCACTCTTGAAAGATGTAAATAACATCTTGAAAGAAAGTTTTAATTCCAGCTTTCCCAGCAGTAGGAATACTAACACTTCTCCACCAAGCATCTCCTTCTAATAAAATTGAACCATTCCCAATATCAACATAATATCTTCCCTTAATATTATCTCCTAAATTAACCACATGTATCAAATAAAGAAGACAACCACTAGAAGTACAAGCAGAAACACTTGAATCTAAAACTGTTTGGTCAGAAGCATTTACTAAATAAAATGAAGCATTAATTATGTTATCCTTGCTAGACACCAAGTAATATGTAAAGTTATGTGTTCCAGCCTGAAGGATTCCAACTGCTGGAGTTCTAGAATATTTAATTCCTTCTATGGTAGCGGTATAATCACTTGTAGAACCAGCACATTGTAATTGTTGAGTATACTGTGTCTGTGTTGGTCTAATTGTTACAGTCGTTCCAGTACACCCACTTTTAGTAAATGTAAACCTATGATTATAATCTGGATTAACCCAAAATGTAACACTCCCAGAACTATCTGTAACTTCTTGTCCAATAATTGTCCATAATCCACTAAACTGCCTTTCCGCTGTAACTCCAACCCCAGTGAGTTGATTACTATTTGTATCTAAGACTTGAATAGAAGAATAAATACCATCAGAACTTGAAAGTAAATATAATGTTTTATTCGTTATTGAATTTGTTAAATCACTTATAGCATCATACTTTCTTTGAGGGTATCCTACTGAAGCATATTGAATTGAACGAGTATTTGATAAAGTAACATTTCCAGGGGTTAAACAAAAGCCATAAAAATCATTTAAAGTATTATTTGAATATATTAACGATTTAGTATATGTTCCATCCCCTAACCAATAACTCCATGTAGAAGTATCTATTGTAGCATTCATATTCAAAGATGTTTCTTCATCAACAAAAGTAAAATTAATATACGGCACTGTTAATGTGGCATTACACAATCCAAATAATATTGGGCCCACTGTTTGGGTTAATGCTGTTGAATTTATTGATGTTGAACCAACTGTTACTTGCCATAAAAAAGTCCTCTCCCCTGTAGAAGTTGGTATTTGAATCGTATTTGAAAAATTGGCATTGGTGTTTGTTCCAGTCTTTGTAGAGGCTCCTTGGCTAACACCATTATAAAAAAAGATGGCAGAGGTTGTATAAGACCCATTTGTAGATAAGTTCAATACAAAAGTTTCCTCAGAAGTTTCATAGGTCACTGGGTTATAAAATGTTTCCTCCTCTACTAAATGTTGTATAGTAAATAATCTTAAATCCGCACTTATAAAATGTGAGTCATTATCTGCAGCCCTGCAACTCCAGTTATAACTTCCTTCAACAAAGATTTTATCAAAAATGTAAAAAGTATTATTTATCTGTGAAGAATTAGTTTCATTAACTGCTCCATCTATCATTAAACTCACATTTTCTACCAAAAGATTATCTGATACAGTACAATTAAAAGTAATACTATCTATTGTCAAATTCGTATTATTTATTGGAGTATTTAAAACTACTATTGGGGGGTAGCCCCCAGTACAAGCATCACTTCCGAATGGACAACCATCATTATTATTATAAAGGAAAAATACTTCTTCGTTACTCAGACTCCTATTCCAAATACCTATTTCATCCATTAATCCACCCATATCTCTTGCAGCTGCGTGTAAATCTTCTCCAATAGCAATAGGCTCCGCAGAGTCAGCAAGGGTAGTACAGCCACTATCAAGCTCGGCATTTATTACACCATCAAGATAAATATTCATTGTACTATTCAAATTAAAAGTAACAACCACATGATGCCAATCGCCATCAGTAATATTTACCCCATCACTATTTAATGAACAAGCACCAACAATAAAAGTAATGTTATCAGAACTACTAGACCGCTTTACTCCCCAATCTTGTCCTTGTAGTTTTTTAACTATAAAAGCAGGAACATCACTTTCCCATATTGGTTTTGTCCAAAAAGAGATTGAAAGCCCTCCTGAAGTGTTAATTGATGCTACGTCTATTGAAGTAGTATCTCCATCACCGGTAAAATCATATGCTGTATTAATCTTTCCAGCAACATTTATTGCTGCACCAGTATTTGTTCCATTATAATTATCTCTTGAATCTATCGCCACAGACCCTGCTGATTCATCTAATTTCCAGTAAGCAAGATTCTCATTATCTAAATTTGCCGCCCAAGTCACGTGTCTTTCCACTTTCTTTCCAGCAATAGTCCATACCCCATCAACATAATCATTTATCCCAACATAGGTTTTTAGTCCGATTCTTACCTTTCTA
>SDBT01020062.1_pt1 | contig 10463 bp, 9 predicted proteins | sample 2277101 | NCBI WGS metagenome assembly SDBT01 (sample SAMN10404973, study PRJNA504765) | marine sediment metagenome | isolation source: marine sediment core GS10_PC15, 103 cmbsf | place: Arctic Ocean: Southern Knipovich Ridge | collected 2010
AGGTGAATTCGAAGACAAGAAAAAGCCCACTGGCGAATACCAGTATCAGGAACCTGAGACCGGGGACTTCGAAGACAGAAGCAAGGAAGCCAAGGAGAAGCGCGGTTCGAGTCACGTTGGCGGCGAAGAGTTTGATGATCCCACGGACGAGGGAGAAGAGGGGGATGAGGGACACGACGATGATGACGGTGTCTATAGTGAAGACGATGGGAATGGGGACCATGGCACGGACGACGACGACTCCGACTTGGGAGACGGAAGTGGTAAGCCCGGCGACTACCTTCTCCAGAAAGCTGTCCAAGCTGGCATGTCCCTGGAGGATGCGAAGTCATTTGGAACCGAAGACTCGCTCTTGCGTATCGTCTCTCATCTTGAAGGGCAGCAGCAGGAGGTATACCGAGCCAACGAAGAGCGGATCGCCGCCTCTCAGGAGACGGGTAAAGTCGAGCCAAAGAAAAGCGTGCTCGACGAGTTACCTAAACTTGATCCGGAGGATCATGATCCAAAGTTGATCGAATACTTCGACTCAATGAAGGGTGTGATCGAGAAACAGCAGGAACAACTTGAAGAGTTTCGGTTGACACAGAATCTTCAGGCGGACCTTGGCCAGCGTGCAGACGTGGCCTCGGTTGAGCAATGGTTTGAGGGTCAGGTCGAAGCTCTTGGGGAAGATTTCACAGAAGCCCTTGGTAAGGGTGCCGGAAGGTCCCTTACCCAAGGAAGTTCGCAGCTTGCGAAGCGCGATGAACTCGCGCAACAGATGACGGTCCTACTGGCCGGCTATAACGCCACTGGGATCGAGCCGCCGCCGAGAGATCAGATTTTTGAAGCGGCGATTAAGGTCGTGCTCCCGAAGGAGCGGACACAGAGTAAACGTCGGAGTGTTAGTGACAAGCTGAGGGATCGTTCACGCCAGCATGTCCCGAGAACTTCCGGAAACCGAACAAGACACACAAATACTCCAGAGGCGGCGGCGGCTGCTGCAATCGATAAGAGGTTCGGTCGCTAAGCTGTTGACGGGGCAAAAAGGGGCAACACTTGACCATTCAGTATAACGACATTGACGATGCTGTCCTGCTGACGCAGGAAATGCTTGTCAGTAGGGGTTCTTTCTTGGATCTCCAAACTGACCTCACCGATCACGTCGCGGTTCGCGAAATGTGGCAGGCTCGAAAAAAGAAGTTTGGTGGTGGTAACGACTGGGAGTTCCAGGCGCAGACCGACCACAACCACTCGGCACGTACCGTTGGGCTTTATGAGACGGACGGCACCTCGCTTACCGACTCGATGATTACTGCCCAGGTTCGTCCTCGACACTTGAACGCGCACTACATCTACGACCAACGTGAGCCCGCCTTTCAGCGTGGTGGCGTTCAGATCGTGGACCTTGTCAAGACTCGCTATGTCGGCATGATGGTCTCCCTGTTTGAGTTGATGGAGACGATCTTGTGGGGCAAGCCTGATTCCAGTGCCGATACGAAGACCCCTTTCGGGATCGAGTATTGGGTCACTAAGGGGACCAGCGGGCAAGAGGGCTTCTTCGGGTTGGATCCTTCTGGTTTCAGCGACGGTCGTGCCGGCGTCAGTTCCACGACCTACGCTCGTTGGGCGAATTGGTTTGCTGATTATACGGCCATTGAGAAAAATGATCTCATTCGCAAGATGCGAAAAGGTCATCGAAACACGCAGTTCCGCAGCGTCGTGTCTCATGCGCAACCGACTCTTGGTCCGATGCGAAATGGTATCTACACGAATGACGCCGTTATCGGGATCATGGAAGAGCTTCTCGAAAGTCAGAACATGAACCTTGGGAACGATCTCGCCTCGAAGGATGGCAGAACGCTCTTCAAGAGCACTCCGGTCACCTACGCACCGAAGCTTGACGATGACACTGAGAACCCGGTCTACATGCTTGATTGGCAGTGGCTTGCTATCGGCGTTCTTCCTGGCTGGGAAAATCAACTCACGAAGCCTTACATGGTCCCGAATAAGCACCTCGTCCGGCGCGTGGACCTTGATTGCACTCTCAACATGGTTTGCACCAACCTGCGCAAGCAGAGCGTGTTCGCCCAAGTCTAGCTTACGGAGTTACACGTTTCTTGCTTGTTTCGTTTCCAGGACAATAACAAACTTAGAGTGAGGTTTTCGAGATGACCAGTTTTGCACTTAACTCTTACGAAAAGCAGAATGCGACTTTTTCCGCATGGGTCTGGTTTGAGGGCATTACCGCGCTCCTCGAAGGTCAGGCGGTCTGCTACAATTACGATTATGGCACGGCCACGGATTCTGACGCTCGTCGGCGCAGCAAGGTCGAGGTTCCGTCGATTACGAACGCGCAGTTTTTTGCTGGCGTTTGCTCTCGCAAGTATGCTGCCAGCGCGACTGGCCAGATGATCGAGATCTACCTGCCTGGTTCCCTTTGTAATGTTCTCGGGATTGCATCCGCGTCCGATACGGTTGTCGGCGTTGGCCGGCTGACGTTCGAGATTACAAGCGCTGTTGCCACTAACGGTACTTTTCGTTACTCCGGATTGCCCGGGGAAGGCTCCTGCATTCCGATGCAGACGGTGGACGTGTCTGAGGCGCAACTTATTCTTGCGCTCCTCGATCCTCCGGGCCGACCGTCTGGTGGACTTGAGGTGATCGCGATCGTTGATAACGGTGCGATCGGGACTGTCATGGTCGGCGGAACTACGCTTGTTACGGGTGCCACGATTGGTGCTGGCGACTGCACGTATACGCTGCCTGACGCCACGCGAGACGGTCTCCGGAAGAAGTTCAAGGTCATTACGACCGAGATTGCCACTAACGACTTGGTGGTCACCGTTACTACCGGCCGGTCTCACGCTTTGGCGGACACTGGCCTAGCAACGGCTACTTGGGCTGGTGCCTCTACGACTGTGGACGCGCAAGTCACGCTTGAATGGGATGAGGCCTGGATTGTCCAGACTCTTTCTAAGACTATGCCAGCGCTTGCGTAAGTGAGTCAAGTCGCGTTGGGGCAACCGCGACTCAGCCGCGGCGATGTTTTCTCTTCGCATCGCCGCGGCAACGTTTTGTTTCCTGCTCGAAAGGAACGTCATGGCCGAGTCTTCTCTTTCCTTGTCATGGATTGAGCTCCAGCAAGAGGTAGGGTGGTTCTTGGACGCTGGGCGGACGATCGGAAGTTTCACTGCAGCCCAACTCACCGCAGTTACAAATTGCGTCCAGTCGGGTGTCCGCAAGGTTTACTACCCTCCGGCCATTGATAAGACGACAGTTGGATACGAGTGGTCCTGGTTGCGTCCCACCACGACGATTGATTTCTACGCGAGCTATTCCACTGGAACCATAACTGTGGTTGCCGGAGTTGCTACGCTGACTGTTGCCGGGACTTTCCCGTCCTGGGCAGCGGACGGCGTTATATCTGCCAGCGGTGGCAATTACACCGTGAACACTAGAGACGGTGACAATCAGGTCACGCTGGACGACGCGTCGGTGAACATTGCCGCCGGAACTGCCTACGGTCTCTCGCAAGAAGACTACACTCTGCCGGATAACTTCGGTCGCATCATGGGTCAGATTCACTGGCCTACCGATGAGTACCGAGTCCCACTGGAACAGGTTGCCGTGGGCAAGATACTCGCTATGCGGGGCCACTCACAGCGTACTGGACCGCCCCGGTGGTTCGCAATTCGCTACAAGACCTCTGACGGCTCAGGAGGTCAGCGTCAAGAGCTCATGATCTATCCGCGATCTGATATTGCGAAGACCATGAACTACCAGTTCGAGGCTTACAGTGGTGTGTTGACGGATGCTCTTCCGTACCCGCTTGGCGGGATGCAACTGGCGGAGCTCTACACTGAGTCGTGCCTGGCTGTTGCTGAGCTCAGGATGAATAATGAGGAAGGACTTCACACTCAGGAATTTAAGCTGTTATTGATCGATGCCGTGGCTCGTGACAGGAAGCGTAGCGCCAGCGTTTACGGTAGCTTCGGTCATAATGAGGAGAGCGGCGTCGGCGTGATGGGCCGTAATTTTCGTCGTGGTTACACTGGCACGACTTACCCAATTACTTACGACGGGAATCAGATCTAATGTCACAAGGCACCTTCACCGGAACTGGGGCAAGTGTAGCCGTGATCGCGGCCGACGTGAATCGCGATTTGCTTTGCATTCAAATGATTGATGCGACTGAGACGGTTACGTTTGGGTTTGGCACTGACGCTGTTATTGGTCAGGGCATCACGTTTAGCCGTGTCGGTGATTCGATTAGACTTCGGGATCGACTTGCTCGTGGGACTGTCAATGTCATTGCTAGCGGAGCTGGTGGTATATGCGTATATCAGGATGGTGACATTGTTTTCGGCGCGGGCCCCACCCCGACGGCGTAGAGAAGCCGAAGCCACCCAAAAAACCAAAGAAACCTAAAAAACCAAAACCACCAAAACCACCGAAGGATAAGTGATGCCTTACCCAAAGTACGCATCTAACAAAGAGTTGACAAAAAAGTCGAAACGACAAGCGGCCCTTGATGAGCGTAAGCGTGTCGACGCGCATGCTGCAAAGATCCGCGGAACAAAGCCTGGCCTGTCAAAGGTCAGGCCTGGAACTGGAGCCTTAAGGCCGAAGACGCCGTCCAGGCCGAGAGGCGAACAAGTCAGCGAAGGTCTGGCAAAAGGAACCGTGATGGAAAAACTTACGCAAGCCCTCACTATCAAGAAAGAGAAGGACAAGAAGAAGTAACCAACTGCCGGGAAGCCGCGTGTAGGCTAAGTACCGGAATTACCCATTTCTCACTTTCAAAGGGGCGTGACATGCTTGATAGAGTTGCTAGTTTGATTCGGATGAAGAAGCCGGTTCATGAAGACAGGGGATTTCTTTCAGCTTCAGGTGCCACTGTCCCTACGGATGGCGACGACGGGTATCAAACCGGGTGTATCTTTCAGCAAACTGATGGTGGTGCCGGTACGGCTCTTTACATCAATGAAGGATCAGTTACGTCTGCCGATTTCAATGCCATCGCTGGTGGTTCTGCTGCCACTACTTTGGCCGGCCTTACTGACGTTGGAGCGACTGCCTACACGGGCGGCAGCGTTATTGTCGCTGATGGTGCTACTGCTTATGCGGAAGTTGCCATTTCTGGTGATGCTACCCTGGCGGCAAATGGCGCTCTTACGATTGGGGCCCTAGCAATCGTAACATCCTATATCAACAACCTTGCCGTGACGACTGGCAAGCTTGCTGCCGGTGCCGTGACGACGGGAAAAGTCGAAGGGCTTACTGCCGGGCAGATTATCCTTGGAGTGGATGGAACAGCCGGGGGCAATATTGCGGCCGTCTTGAGCGGCGATGTGACCATGGGTGCCACGGGAGCTGTGATTATTTCTGCCGGGGTTGTCGAGGATTCCATGCTTGAAGCTCTGGCTTCTGCGCAATTCTTCATTGGTGTTGATGGGACTGCTGCCAATAACACCAAGGTTGTGATGAGTGGTGACGCGACCATGTCCAATGCTGGTGTCGTGGCGATTGGGGCCAATAAGGTCACTCCCACGATGATTCAGGATATGACCAATGGCAAGATCATCATTGGGGTCACCGCTACTCCGAACGTCGCTGTTGTCATGAGCGGTGATGTGACGATGGACGAAACTGGTGACGTTACTCTTGCGAGTAGTATTGCCGTTACGAATCTTGATCTTGGTCTCTCGGCCGGTGGTGCCGGAAGTTTGGATATTTTCCCGACTGGTGGCACCTTGGGCAAGCTTCGCTTTGAAGCGGCTGATAGTAGCGGCGATACGGTCACGACGATCGTCAATGCTTCGCAGGCCGGGACTCGCACCTACACCATTCCGGACGCCCTGGCCTCTACCGAATTTGTGATGCTAGTTGGCGGACAGAGTCCGGTCTTCACCGACGTGGATGCTGGCACTGCCTCTGGTACTGCCGGGAGTGTTGATATCTTCCCGGGTACTGGGGCCAGGGGCAAGCTCTCCATTACTTGTGCCATTAGTGCCGGTGACACCACGACCACGATCGTCAATACTTCGCAAGGTGGGGCTAGAATCTACACGATTCCGGATGCGGGCGCTTCCTCGACTTTCCTCATGGAGGCCGGCAATCAGGATGCAGCGTTGAAGGATATCGATGCTGGCGCTTCTGGTACGAAAGGCACCGTGGATATTTTTCCGACCACGGCTAGTAGGGGCAAGATTGCCATCACTGCTGCTGATGATGCCGGTGCCGATGACACTCTGACTATCACGAATGCTGCTCAAGGCGGTGCCTATACTGTCACTATCCCAGATGCCGGTGCTTCTTCCGAATTCGTACTGTCGGAATTTGCTTCGACAATCAACGGCGTTAAGACCTTCGGTTCTATGCCGATCTTCCCTGCGGCTACTGTTGCTGCTGCGGGTTCGGTGCGAGGTAACGGCCCGATCACAACTGGAATCACTCTAGTGACCGGGGCCGATGGCACGAAGGTCATTACTTTACCGCCGGCCGTGCAGGGGGCAGTTTGCATTGTCAAGAACAATGTTGCCAATACGCTGGACGTTTTTCCGGATGGTGCCGGTGAGTCGATCAATGCACTCGCGGGTGGCATTGCGTACAACATGGGGAATGTCACGTCGGTCACGTTCAGTTGCTTTGATGGAACTGATTGGTTTACTACGCCATTAGTTGCAAGCTAGGCGACTAGAGGAAATTTACTCCCCGTCGGATACGCCCCGATCCGGGGCCCCGGCGGGGTTATTTTTCAGGTGAAAAGATGGAAGCAGCATTTTCCTGGCTTGGGCAAATCTTCGAGGCTATTCTACTTTTAGTACCTCGAATTGTGATTGTCAGGGCCACGCATGGCGGAGTCAAGTGGCGCAATGGTAGCGGGGTGAAAATAATGAAGCCCGGTCTCCATTGCTACTGGCCACTTGTTACGGAAATTGAGTTAATTGCGGTTGCCAGGCAAACCTTTACCCCACAAAAACAGACTTTAACCACGAAAGACGGAACGAAAGTAATAGTGGGTACGGTTGTTGTTTGTTGCATTAGGGACATTGAGCAGGCAGTAGGAAGGATTAATTGGGATATCGGTGCTACCATCAACGATATCACGCAGGCTGCTGTCGTGAGTGTGATTGCCAAGCGTACTTATCGGGAAATCCTTGACCTGATTATTACTGGCGAACTTAATAAATTCCTAAAGGACGCGGCCCAGAAAGATCTTCATCAGTTTGGCGTGACGGTTTCGCAATGCAAATTGATTGATTTTTCGGACTGTCGAGTTATTAGACTCGTTACTGATGCTAACTTATCCCGGGTAACTGGAGAAGAATAATGCCCAAGCGACGTTCAATGCGAATTCAGTTTCCGCTTGGTGGGCTCAACCGAGAGCGAGCCCACCGCCAGCAGCCTCCATTCACAACGCGAGACTGCTCGAACGTCCGCCCTATTGGCATGATCGAACAGAGGGAGCGAGGTGGGTCCAGACCTGGGCTCGTGAAGTCGCACGCGGATGACATTGGAACAGAGGTTAGGCTCCTTTCTCCGATGGTCCTTGCCTTGGGTGATGGTTTCACGAACTGGTCTGATACATTTGCTGGTACTTCGATGGCCTCTGCCTGGACGCTTCCCTCGTGGTCATCGAATTTGCCGAATATTCTCCCAGGAGGACTAGCCTCAATAGACACAAGCGTTGATGACGCCGCGGCCGTGGCAGATGTTATTCCGAACCTGAATACATCCAGTGCTTACACGGTCGAGATGTACCTGGCACCCTGGAGCGGGGCCTGGGCTGGCGTCTACACGTTGTACCTTCGGCTTGACAATGTCACTCCTGACATCCTCGGCGACGGGGTCGAGGTAGTTCTTACGATGACCGGGACGGACGGCAGCTATTCGGCGGTTCTTAACTCTGTGAGCGGAACTATAGTCACGGTCACGGACACTGCCTCGGGCACCTTGAGTTCAACCAAAGCCGGCTGGCTGAGCGTCACGGTCTCGAATACAAACGACGTGTCTGTCTTCTGGGGTGAGGCCGAGATAATGTCCGGCACGGTCGACGCTATGTCCGGTGCCAGGGCGGGATTCGGTCTGGACTGTACTGTTGCGGGCAGCGTTTGCATGGTCAATGTTTTTCGGGTGCAGTATTTCTCAACGATTCTGAATCAGGGTCTGCGATCCATGCTGATAGCGTCCGCCTCTGGCAACCTCTGGAAAGAAGCTACCTTCGGCCGGATGACTCAAATCTCTACCAGTTTGACGCTGCTAGACGACACTGTTCTCACGGCTGCCCAGAGTGGGCAGATTCTTGTGATAGCAGATTACGGAGAGCTGTCGTACTCAGGAACTGACGCCGCGGTTGCCGGAACGGCCCTCACAGCCACGGCCGCCCCCGACTGGACAGCCCTCACTACTCCGCCGGATCCGGAAGACATGGTTGCTGTTGTGGCAGATCCGCAAGGTTCAGCGGTTGCAGGGAACTACACGATCGCATCCGTTGCCGGGGACACGGTTACGCTTGATAGTTCCGCTGGCACGGGGGCTTGTTCGATCAGGATCGAACGAGCGCCGAAGGTCTACGATCCGTCAGATGATTCGTTCATAATTCTGACGGCATCGGATGGCATTGCCCCGATTGGCTGTCCACTGACGGTGAGGTATCTCGATCGCTTGGTTCTTGCTGGTGCAGAGATTGCACCGCATGTTTACTACATGAGTCGTAAGGGAGGATATCTTGATTATGACTTCTCACAGACGGATAGCCAGAGAGCAGTTGCCGGGGGAACAGGAGATGCCGGAGTGCCAGGTGAGGGCATCACGGCGCTCGTTACACATAGCGATGATTTCCTCATTTTCGGATGCCGTAATCAAATATGGAGGATGCGTGGCGATCCTGCCTTCGGTGGAGACATGGATGCCGTTAGCTACAAGATCGGTATTGTTGGGCCGAAGGCTTGGTGTATTGGACCGTCCGGGGAACTGATCTTCATGTCGCTGAACGGTCTTCATGCACTTGCGGCCGGCGGTGCGGGGTATCCGTTCTCGCTGTCGGAAGACCCCCTCCCTCTTGAATTCAAGAACATCGATCCCAATATGTCTACCGTGTCGTTGGAGTATGATGTGGTGGACCGTGGGGTTCACATTTACCTAACACCGGAGAGCTCAAATGCCAGGACCCATTGGTGGTTCGATTGGAAGAATAAGACAATTTGGCCCATGTCCTATGCCTCTGGCCACGAACCAACCTGCACTTGTTCCATGCAAGCTACAGCAATCGAGGAGTCGGGTGTTATTCTTGGCGGACGCGACGGGTACCTACGTCGCCACAGCCATTTATCCGAGGCCGACGATGGAACAAACTTCTCATCTTACGTCGTTATAGGACCTATCTCAATAGCTCCTGATTCGCAACTTGGGAGCGTGAATTCGATCAGTATTGTCATGGCAGAATCGAGCGGCGACGTGACCTGGAACACGTACCCTGCGATCACCGAGGAGGCAACTTATTCAGTTGCGAGCTCTGACACGGGAACTTGGGTTGCTGGGATTAATGGGACAACCTACCCATCAGCTCGTGGGCAAGCGTACGGATTGAAACTTACTGGTGAAGCGGGTCGCAGATGGGCCTTGGAAGGCATGACCTCAATAGTGCATAGCGCAGGAAAGAGGAGGATTCCGTAATGTTGAGATTCCTATGGATCGCTGTTGCCGTGGCACCACTTATCGCAAGTGGTGATGTTGAATTTGCCAGCCTGACTGCGGACAGCCATGTTATCGAGAATGTCGCTACACATTCTACTGAAGACTTCCTGGCCATGAGCGTCAAGGTTTCAGTCGGACGCGGGAACGGGTCGGGGGTCTTGTTCACGAGGGAGGTGGATGGGGTAATTAAGACTTACGTTTTGACTGCCGGTCATGTTGCGAAGATAGTTGGCAGGAGTGACGACAAGAGGGCCACGATTAGACTTGAATACAGGTATGAGGGATTGGTTGTCGGGTCCGCTGAATGCGCTGCCGAGTGCGTTGCGTATGACGGTCAGGGCGAGCACGACCTCGCCTTGCTTGAAATACTCCAAGACGACTTCAGGCCGCTATGCATCCGTGCGATCCTTCATTCCGGTGAGGTTCCTGAAGTAGGGACGGAAGTGGCCCATGTAGGCTGCACCCGCGGGTTGTATAACTCGTATTCAGAGGGCGTCATCTCGCAGACTGACGTAGAGTTCGACGGGGAGAATGTCGATCAGACTACGGTAATGGCGTACCCCGGATCGTCCGGTGGCGGAGTCTGGATCAAAGAGACTGGCGAGTTGTACGGGGTTCTCGTTATGGGGATCGGGCCCGGTATCAACTTCATCGTTCCTGCCCGACACATACGAGCGTGGGCTAAGAGGAATGGAGTATCTTGGATCGTAGGGTGGGAGGAACCTTGCTAAGATGCGCCGAGCTCCACACACAGAGAATCCGATTGAGACACGCCAAGCCTT
>SDBT01020063.1_pt1 | contig 10462 bp, 8 predicted proteins | sample 2277101 | NCBI WGS metagenome assembly SDBT01 (sample SAMN10404973, study PRJNA504765) | marine sediment metagenome | isolation source: marine sediment core GS10_PC15, 103 cmbsf | place: Arctic Ocean: Southern Knipovich Ridge | collected 2010
CCGTAGCCAGCCAGAAGTGGACACCAAAGAAGTAAATTAGAAAGCAGCCATATTGCCATCTGGTGGCATATTGTCTCATAAGTTGGAAACGGCTCCTGGTGCCATGGTATTGAATAAATCCATCCAACTTATATGTTGAGCGAAATTTATGCCAAGCTTTTGCTTTAGTAACATAAGCAGTTTTGCAACCGGCTTCCTTGGCTCTGATGAAATAATCAATGTCTTCGTAGCCATGAAAATGTTTCTCATCAAGCAAGCCGATGCTTTCTACAACCCTTCTCTTAAGCAAAGCACACCAGAGGGTAATATGCTCCACTTCCTTAATTGAGTTATATTGCCCTCCGCAAATCTCTTCTCCAATAATTTGCTCCTTTATTTTTCCTGAGCTCCTGGATAAAGCAAATTTCCACAGGTCTATTTTCTCCCCGATGAACCGTAATCGGTCAGGCTCATCATAGTAATAAATCATAGCTCCAGCTATACTAATAGTTGGGTCAGCCTCAGCTACCTTGACCATCTCACTGAGAAACTCAGGGTCAACTACAGTGTCGTTATCCAATAGCAGTAAATAATCTGGATTGGAGTTATTCAAGGCATACCTCATGCCAATGTTAGCTCCACCGGCGAAGCCATAGTTCTTGTCTTTCTTAATTAGATGTATGTAATCGCCGAACCCATCTTCCAGCACCTGAGCGTCATTGCCCTCCGAGCCGTTATCAACTACAATTACCTCGTAATTGGGATAGGTAACCTTTTTTAGAGACTCCAGGCACTCTGTAGTATCCTCAAGTCCATTCCAGTTTAGGGTTATAATGGAGACCTTAGGCCAATCCATTCTATATATATCTTCTTCCTTAGTTATCCCAGTGCCTTCTTTAGAACTCAACAATAGCTCGAGCTACCTTCCCGCTATCTAAGGCACTGAAGGCCGAGTTAACGTCTTCAAGCTGAAATCGGTGGGTGATTAACTCATCCAGTTTTAATCTTCCTGCCAGATATAGCTCTATGTAGCGGGGGAAATCTCTATCAGGATTAGTTTCACCACCCCAACTGCCGATAATCCGCTTACCCTCAATAAGAGCGAAAGGGTCAATTGAAATCTTATGTTGATAAGGGAGATTTCCAATAATGACTGCCAGTCCTCCATCGCTCCGAACTGAGGCGAAGGCTTGTTCCATTGTTTGCTTAAGCCCGGCAGCTTCTATGGCATAGTCAACTCCTCTGCCATCGGTCAGCTCCCTGATTGCCGGCACCGGCCTCTGCTTCCGAGCATTAAGGGTATGGGTAGCACCAAAGGTACGTGCCAGTCCTAGCTTGTGCTCATAGATGTCTATAGCAATTACCTTGGCTACATTCATAAGGGCTGCCGCCTGAATGGCGCAAAGCCCGATACCACCGGCTCCAAAGACAGCCACTGTACTGCCAAGCTTTACTTGGGCAGTATTGATTATGGCACCCATTCCGGTGGGCACGACACATCCCAGGAGTGCTGCTTTGTCCAGGGGCATATCTTTACGGATGGGGGTGACTCGATTTTCAGAAACCAAGGTATATTCCATAAAGGTATTGGCGGCTCCAGCATTGATTCGCTGTTTACCCCGATAATAGGTTGGCGTCTGAGCATTAATCCCAGGAGCCTTGAGCCAGGAAATTACCACATGGTCTCCTTCGGTGACGCGAGTAACTCCATGACCAACTGCCTTAACTACTCCAGAACCTTCATGACCAAGGGTATGGGGGAGATACTGGTCAATGCCACGTTTGCCCTGGATTTCCAGTAGTTGAGTATGACACACACCACTGGCAGCAACTTTAACCAGGACTTGCCCATAATCAGGCTCGGGCATTTCTATATTCTCCACAACTAAAGGAGCACCCAGCTTATATAGAATAGCCGCCTTCATAATTTACACCTTTAACAATAGAAGTAATCATTATAGTTACGCTACTCAGTAATCGTCCAATAGAATTCGCCAGTGTAGCCAATCTCGGCAAAGAGTTTTTTCCAATCTTCAGTGTCCATAAAAGTTACCGCGGTAAGCTGCCAATTCTCAAAGTTTATTCTTTCCTGTTCATTTCGCCAGGAATCTACCTGCAGATATTCATACTTTCGACTAACCCGCTCCATTTCCCTGATAGCCTGGCAGCAGTCATCAAGCTCGAGATTATGAACAACATTTATAGAAATGACCAGGTCGAAAGATTTGTCAGCAAAGGGGAGTTTCTTAGTGTTAGCTTGCACACAAAACGGTTTGACATCTTCCATGGTATGCTCAAGGGCATAGGGTGATATCTCAATGCCAGCCACGGTGATGCCCGGTATCAGTTCACGAAAGTCGTGCAATAAGAAACCTTTGCCGCTGCCTACATCAAGAATGCTGTCTTGCCCGCTAAGACCGTAATATTCCTGCATTCGTTTAGCAACAGCTTTCCACCGCCCGTCATAGTAATAGCCGCCATATCCCTGTGTCCTATCGCCATCAAAATACTCCTTACCAAACTTTCTGGCGACAGCCCGGTCAACGCCAGCCCGAACACGTTCACTAATGGGACGCTTGACACGTGGATAAGAATCGAGCAGGTTAACCTCCCTCACTGACGTTCTCCTCTAATATGTCATTACGGATTCTACCTTAATAATGCAACGAACAATGTCTCGGACATCCTTGGATGAAAACCTCTCGTTTAAAAGTATATTAAATGTTCTATCCCTGAATTTCCTAGCATTTGGAGTATCAGCATCAGTTTTTATATATTTCCGTAACCATTCCCACTCAGAAACCACGTACTTATAATCTGGGTTTATCCAGATACCCTCGGCAGCAATAGCTTCGGCGAATTCCTTCTTTGATACCTTCAATTTATCAACGTCTACTTCAATGGTGTGAAAAAACACTGATGATTGCGAATCCGGATTATCAAGGCAGGGTCTTACCACTGAAGATTCTTTAAGAGCTTCATCTATTTTTTGGGCAATGGCACGACGTTGGGTAAGTATATCTTGAAGGCGCGACAAGGTAGATATACCTATCGCTGCTGACAACTCATCAAGATTAAAATTTAGTGCTGGCCACCTGAAATTAGAGGGGTTCTTTGGGTCAAAATCAGAAATCTGAGTAAATGGTTTACCCCTATCAGCATGTGAACGTACTAACCAATAAAGGTCTTCATTCTCTGTATATACAACTCCGCCACATCCTCCAGTGGCGTGAAGTTTGGAAAACATTGTGGAAAAAGCGGCGATATCACCAAAGTGTCCGACTTTTTTACCCTTATATGTGGCACCATGGGCTTGCGAACAATCTTCAATAATTCTAATTCCTCTAGAATTGGCTATTTCTAAGATTGGTTCCATATCAATAGGTTTTCCGCCCAGGTGTGTTAAAATTGCGGCTTTAGTATTGGGGGTCAAAGCTCTTTCGAACTCAATCAGACCAATGTTAAAACTATTTATATCAGAGTCGGCAATAACTGGATTCATTCCCAGTATTATAACCGGTGTCACGCTTCCCGGGTCAGTCACCGGAGAAACAATTACATCAGAGCCAATCTCAAGGTCAAGTGCTTTTAGGGCTAGGTAAATAGCAGCTGTTCCGGAAGACACCGCATCAGCCAAGCCCCCACCTTGAAATTCACAAAATTTCCTGGTGTATATTTCCTCGTATTTTCCTTGATAGCCGAAATCCTCACCATTACGCCAGCTATCTTCAAAAACTTTTTTAACGTAGTTCAATTCTTGTCTGCCAAATAGTTTTCGGTATGGAAGTGGTTTAGCTCTTACTTTTGGACCGCCATGAATGGCAAGTATAGACTTATCCATTTTATCCCTTAGATAGCTCCTTTTAATCCATCATTAACCAGCATCTGGGAGGCCAGCCAAGCTTAAAGCTGTTAAACTATCCCCCTTCGCCTCAGAAAGTTTTCTATCCTTGTCCCCCTTAACCAGCCGTAAATCTTCTTGGCAACGGGATACTCAAAGTAATACCTTCGACACCTTATGCGTCCTATGAGTCTCAGTAATTTAGTAATCGGCTTCCAGCGTGGGCGAACACCTAACAGGGTAGCGTAGAATACTAAATTGGTCAAATCTCCGGAGTACTTAACCCATGGATAGAAGGACTTATCATAATAGCTCTTTCTAGAATACTCGGAGTGGATATATGGACTACTAGCCCACTCATCAATAGTGGTTGGCTCCCTTAAGCCTTGCCTTAGGCACTCCAAATATAATTGTGACCCTGGATAGGGGCGATATATTTGTGGTCCGAACATATAGAAGGAGTAATCTATTTTTATAATTTCCTCAATTAATTGAAGGGTTTGTTTATAATCACTTTCCTCTTCATCGGGCAATCCTATCATAAGCGAAAAATTAGCCTGTATTCCCACCCGGCTCAGGCACCTTGCCATATTTAGGGTATCCCCAACCTTAATGTCCTTTTTTATCATATCCAGAATTTTCTGTGACCCCGATTCCGCACCCGTTCCTATTGTTTGACAGCCATTTCTTTTCAGCTTTAAAAGAAACTCTTCCGAGCCTAAGTAATTGGGGCGAAAATAATCGGAGCGAGCGTTGGCAACCCACTTAAAATTCAGTCCCTCCTTCTCTATACCCTCTATAAGCTCTCTTATCCTTTTCCTATCAGCAAAAAAATCTTCATCAAAAAACTCAATACGCTCCACTCCTAAGGCGATAGCAGTTTCAATCTCACTTAGCACCAAATCAACTCGGCGACTTCTATACTTCGTTTTAAGGATTGAATTTATGCAAAAGGTGCATCGGTGTGGGCAACCCCTGCTGGTTAGAAGGGGTAATCCATACTCAGTTAATCTAGACACCTCGCGTAGACTGCTACCCGGCTTCAGACTTTCTACCAATTTCCAGTCGAGAGGAGGCAGCACATTGACGTCTAAAGGCTCCCGGTCAGGAGTTAGGGTCACACTATTACCATTGGTTTGAAAGGCTAGCCCTTTGATGCTAGCCGGCTGAAGGTTACCTTGCTCAATTGCTTCAAGTAACTCAGAGAGGGTAAGCTCTCCTTCCCCTTTGACCACGAAATCCACGAACTTAGAGTTTGCTGTTTGCTCCGGGTATAGAGTTGGATGCACCCCGCCCCATATTATGGGAATAGAGGAATCATAGTGCCGCACAAACTTGGATATCTGGAGAGCATTAGGTATTTGGCTACTCATCACGCTAAGCCCAACGCATAAGGCACCCGGTAGCTCCGATTCTATCCTCTGGAAAAGGAGAGGCATATGCTTGAGATGAAGTGCATCTAGGATACATACCTTATAGCCGTTATTGACCAGCCACGAGCCTAAATACAAAAGACTTAGTGGAATATTGAATATGGTGGTTTCTTCGGTGAACCTAGGATTGATAAGAAGCATTTTCTTACTCATACCTATACAAAAATACCCTATCCTTTATAGAATCAAGTCTGCTTTTTAACGATCACATTATATATGACTAAAGTGAGTAAGGCAACGTTTACCTTCGCCATAACCGCCTAGTAAAAGCAATGGCATATATAGCTACCGCACTATGAATACCAAGCCAGGCATAGCCAACTTTTTAAAAAGGAAGCTCCTACCGTTTAGCTAGTAGATTTGTACCTTCCCCAGGTGAGTATTGTTTGAGAATAGAAGCGACATCGGTAGGGTATACGCGCTTCTCTCGTTCACTTATATCGTAAAGTTTAAAACCCCATCCCACCAGCCTGTTCAGATATTCTTCTGGTGGCGAACCAAAGCCGGCTAGTAGACTGGGCAATAACCACGTGATAATTATCAGTTCTTTATTTTTATTGAGTATATCTTCCATTCCCTCAAGAACTACCAATTCAGCTCCTTCAACATGCATCTTGATAAAGTTAATCTTGCCACCGTAATCCTCGAAAAAGCTATCCAGAGTTTGTAATTCAACCTCAACAATGTCTTGCCCAATATCAGGTACATTCTGACTTACCAGTGAATTAGCTCCAAAAGAGGTTCTATCTAAAAATAATTCTGCCTTCCCATTCTTGTTTGAAATAGCTTTTTTAACCGGGGTAATGTTGCCATATCTGTTTAAAGTTATGTTCTTTACCAGTAAATCAAAATTATGTGGCTCGGGTTCAAAGGCGAATACCATTCCCTTCTCACCGACAAGTCTGGCCATAATCAGTGTGAAATAGCCAATGTTGGCTCCAATATCCAGGCAGACCATCCCTTCAGTTACGACATCTTTCAACACCTTGGTCATCTGTTTAAAGAAAATACCTTCCGAGATTAAATCTTGGGTAGCTGGCCCCGTATCTCCAATATCAACGTACATCTTGTGCTCTTGAACTGGAACTAAAATGATTCTTTCTTTAGGTAGCAAAGCCTGATATAGAAATCGATACAACGGCATAACTAAGGGGAATCGACTAAGTCCTAACCCTGTATTCGTTAAAAATCTGGTAACTTTTATCAAGAATGAATACAGCATTTAACCCCCTTTTATAGAATCAAGTTTGTTTTTGATGACCAAATTATATATGACTAAAGTGAGTAAGGCAACGTTTACCTTCGCCATAACCGCCTAGTAAAAGCAATGGCATATATAGCTACCGCACTATGAATACCAAGCCAGGTATAGCCAATACCAATAATACCAGTTGCTGGCATAACAAAATAGCTGACCATAAGCACGGCTACTGCTATAAATCCACAGATTATCACCAGCTCCTTTATTCTACCGGTCACCCGCAGTATGCTGATATAAATATGATTAATGCCTAATGGTAGGCAGGAAATGATTAAAATCCATAGCAGGTGTAGCCCATTTGTTGAGTAGCTCTGCCCAAAGGCAAGCAACAGCCATTTGCCGACTAAGGCAAGAAGGATAACCGCTGGAATTAGTAACAGGAAGGTAAACTTGACAGATTTTATGGCATTCTCCCTTAATTTATCCTCAAAGTGAGAGCCTTCGGCAAACAGGGAGCGGGATACGCCACCGGGGATGGCAGAGAGCAAAGTGGCAATCATCCAGGCAATGTAGAAGTAGGCGTTTTGCCCGGGACCAAAAAGGTTGACTACTATTATTGGTAACACCATGGGGGGGGCGGCAGTAAAAAGCTGAGCCAAGTAGTTGCCACTGGAGTATTGCCACATACCTTTGATTGGGTTTAGATTTAAAGTCGGCACTGGCTTGTAGCCGTTCTGAACCTTGGGCACAAACACGAAGAGAGAAATAGCTAGGGCAATCCCTAGGGCTATAGCCCAGGAAGCGACTATGCTAAAGGAATGGAAAAACAGGACAAAGAGAAAGGGCAATGGAATTTTGATAAGGGAGAAGATAGTATTTTGAGATAGCACAAAGCCAGCTCTTCGCCTGGCAATGAAAGTGGTACCTACTAGAGGTGATAATGCCAATACTAATGTGAGGATGATGAAAGTGGTGGCAAAGATAGCATTTCCCTTAATGAAAGCCAGAGCCGGAGACCAAAAATCCACACTGACTAGAAAAATGCCGGCTATTACCAGGCTGATGAGACCGCTCAAGGTAAAGCAGGAGTTTATCAACTCCTGGGGCTTCTCAGCCTGGGGCAGGAAGCGAACAAGGGAGAAATTGAAGCCAAGCAGGCTTAGTGTGGCCAGGAGGCTGGCAGCGGATATTATAGCTGCGCTATAACCTACCTCTGACTCGGTATAGAACCTGGCAGCCACCACCCAGAACAAGAAGCTAAGGAGGCTGACGACAACAGCATTAGCCATGAGGTAAACGGCATTGCTGTAAAGGGGGGTGGTCAGAAACTGCTTTATCCGTTGTCGAGAGGTGAGTATATTTACCGCCTCGGTGATTGTCTCAAGGATATGAAGGTTAGGTAATTTCAATAATGGTTCCTAAGTCCTGGCTCTGTATGGCTTATGCTAAACTCTTGACAGTCCCTATGTCAAGCTGGGGCAGAGTTTGACACAGAAAAGACTTCATATTATACTCATTATTAATTTGAGCAAGTTTGCCGAGTAAAGCATGAAAGTAAATCCCCCCAATGTTATTCTACTAACTATTGATTGCCTGAGGTTTGACCATTTAGGTTGTTATGGCTACTGGAGAGATACCAGCCCTAACCTAGATAACCTGGCTTCAAGAGGAATGCTATTCTTGGAAGCAATATCCAATGGTGGCATGACATTCTATTCTTTTCCATCCATCCTGGCAGCAGCTCTACCACCATTGGAAGGAGCTGAACATAGAGAGATACTACAGCGAAGCACCACGCTGGCTGAGCTGTTGAAAAAAGCTGGATATTATACCGCTGCCTTTCACTCTAATCCATTCCTAACCCGATTTTTCAATTATGGCAAAGGCTTTGATACCTTTGAAGATGGTCTAGATAAGCTGAGTGTACGAAACCTGAAATTGAAGTTGGGGAATAAGCTGCGACCGTTAAGGGCGTTAAAATTTGGTAGCTCAGCGATTGAGTTTTTGGCTAAGCTGTGGAGGTTGTTCGATCATTTTTCCTCCCTTGTTGTGAACGGCTTGCCCTATACAAGAGGTGAGGAGCTAACCGGACAAGCAATTCAATGGCTGGCAGCCCACCGGGGAAGGTTCTTCCTCTGGCTCCACTACATGGATGTTCACCGCCCTTATATGCCATCCCCCGAATACCTCAGTCAATTTCGCACCCAGCCGGTTAGCCAGCGAAAGATGGTTGCTTTGTTCCACAAGCTAGTGGAAAAACCCAGCCAGCTATCACCGTCTGAGGTAGCCACGCTGGTTGATTTGTGTGATGCCGATATAAAATATGTTGATGACGCTGTAGGACTGTTGCTAGATAGTTTGGGGAGCGATTTGCCTAATACGGTAGTTATTGTCACTGCTGACCATGGCGAGCAATACGGGGAGCATGGGGAGTTTCATCTTGGGACATTATACGATGAGACAATCCATGTCCCCCTGATAATGGCTGGACCAGGTATAAAAGGTGGCACCTTGATTAAACAGCAAGTCAGCCTCATTGATTTAGCACCCACCATTGTCGACCTCGTAGGAATTGGCAATGTTTCAAGTTTCTGGGGGGAAAGCCTATTGCCGGTAGTAAAAGGTGAACGAGAGGCTACAAATGGTACTATAAGTACGACTTCTGTGTCAGGGGGGGCAAGGCTCATTGCTTACCGTATTCCTGGTTGGAAGTATATTCGGACCGAGAGCCTTGATGACAATGATGCTGTGCTGGCAGAGGAAGTTTATGACTTAAGAAGTGACCCCGGTGAAACAAGGAATTTGCATGGCATGGATGTAGAGGAAGCTAAAAGGTTTGAATTAGAAGCCAGAAACAAGCTGCTACAATTCAAACAACTTAAAAGTGAAGAAAAGATGGCTTATGAAAAGCAGAGAATAAAAGTCAAGCTTAAGAAGCTGGGAAAGCCGTGATTACCGGATTCTGGCATTTATGCCACCCCCGTTTATCTCCAGAAAGTACGACTATACCTTCCTCGTATACTAGTTATAAACTCAGGTAAATAGTTTATATTACTAGTAGATTGACACCCCTCTGGTTAATGAAATATAATTAAAGATGGTTTTAAGCGTCTTAAGGAGGGATGCCATGGGTGAGGAAGAGAAGAAGTTTACCACAGTTTCTATACCGGCACCGCTATTTAAGAAGATTGAACAGCGGATTAAAGGGACAGGCTTTACCTCAGTGTCCAGCTATGTTACCTATGTGCTGAGAGAGGTTGTCTCCGAGGAGGAAGAAGAGGCTGAGCCGTTCACCAAGGAGGATGAGGAAAGGGTTAAGCAGCGACTGAGGGCGCTGGGATATATTGATTGAGGAAAACTGTGCTAAAACCACATGGTGGCAAGTTAACCAACCGGGTTATTACTGGCGAGGAAAGAGAAGAAGCACGGGATAGGGTAGAGGGGTTACTCTCTCTAGACATAGCTGAAGAGCCAGCTAAGGAAGTTCAGAATATTGCCCACGGTATCTTCAGCCCTTTAGAAGGCTTCCTCACCAAGCAGGACTATTTGGCAGTAGTCAGGGATGGCAGATTAGCCAATGACCTACCTTGGGCTATACCTATTGTTCTGGATATTTCTCGTGATAGTGGGATAAGGGGCGGGCAGGATGTGGCTTTAGTCTACCAAGGGAAGCCAGTAGCCATAATGCATGTTGATGAAGTTTATGATTATGACAAGAAGGAGCTGGCAGGCAAGGTCTTTGGCACCACTGATTCTGGGCATCCTGGGGTAGCTAAGGTTAAGGATATGAAGGAACTCCTTGCTGGCGGCAGGATTGACTTGATTGACGAGATAGATATTACCTTTTCCAGGTATTACCTTAGACCGGCGGAGACTAGGTTCTTGTTTAAACAGAAGGGCTGGAAAACAGTAGTCGGTTTTCAGACACGGAACGTGCCCCATCTCGGTCATGAGTATGTGCAAAAGACAGCTCTCACCTTTGCTGATGGGTTGTTCATAAACCCGGTT
>SDBT01020064.1_pt1 | contig 10462 bp, 18 predicted proteins | sample 2277101 | NCBI WGS metagenome assembly SDBT01 (sample SAMN10404973, study PRJNA504765) | marine sediment metagenome | isolation source: marine sediment core GS10_PC15, 103 cmbsf | place: Arctic Ocean: Southern Knipovich Ridge | collected 2010
GCATTTAGCTGGTAGGATCTTCTCGAACGATAATAAAGACGCGGCCCGTAATTTTCCTCCCCTTCATTTCAACTGCAAATCAACCCTAATCCCGATAAAAGCAGATTCACCGAAAGCCGCAAGGATCGACGACGATTTGGGGTTGGAGGTTGCGGCCTCTGGAACTGAACGTGAGACAATTGTGAATTCAATCCAGTTTTCGGATTCGCAAGTATTGCAGATGTTGGCCGATGTTCAATTGACCCTGACATTCCAAACGTTCCTATTCGACCGGAAGATTTTCTCTAGGGGTCAAGCTGTACAGTGGGCGTCAATGAGAGCCTTTGCGACTGTCGATGTTGAAGAGTTGGATAGATTCATTGCAATTCGTCAACGGGATCCTGCAGAGTTCAAGGAAGGAAGTCTGACCAAAATACAAATCACCCAGGGGGTCAAGGCTATAGCAGGTGATCTACTTATAGATTTGATCGGAGCCCCGGCCACTCCCGAATTTCATGAAGACTTTAATCTGTTTTTACTCCAGGAAACGACATCCCTTCAGACCTTAATTTTTGATAAACAAGAATGGACCAGGGCTAGAGCCGTCCAATGGGCCAGGGATCACGATTTTCGTTCGGATAAAGTAGACGAAACCGCGACCTCCTTTAGGCTGCGGCAACGTGCCCCCGGAGAATTTATAGATGGTTCTTTAAGAACAATAGATATAACCAGAGGCTTGAAGGCTGTTATAGGGAGATTAAAAAATGCCAAATAAAATTAGTTTCGATTGTAAGATTTTGCTGGAAGATGAATTGAAATTCCAAGCTGAAGATTTTGAGATTCCACAATCCAAAATAGAATCTATCATAGACTCTGGAGAATCTACTGAACAAGTATTGGAAACTGGTGCTTTTTTAAAAGACGGGATTCATTTTAAAGTTGACACTGAGCAAATGCAATCATTCGTTCAGAACTTTAAGGATCGCGTATTAGGAACAGACCCACCCGTAAACTTTGGTCATGAAAGAGGGGGTGAGGCTTCTGGATGGATAAAAGATTTATTTTTGGACCCGACCAAGACGAAACTGTTTGCAATCATTAAATGGACTGCATCAGGTCTTGTAGCATTAAAGGGTCTTACATGGCGCTACGTAAGCGCAGAGTTCACTAATCGTTTCGTTGACGGATCTACCGGTAAGCAATTCGGGCCCACATTGGCTGGTGTGGCTTTAACGAACGTGCCTTTTCTCCGGCACATGCCTCCCGTTGTAGGTCTATCTACTGAAAACGATGAGATAGAACTCATTCAACAAACCCTTGACGATGAAGGAGATAATGCAATGGACAAGGACCGAGATGGTATTTCGATCCAGGATCATAACGCTGCCGTCAAGGTGCTAACTTTGGCAAATGAGAAGCTCACTAAAGAAAATAGTGAGTTGACCATAATGTCTGAGGAAGCATCTAAACTTAAGAGCTCAAATGTAGAAATCAACAAGGAACTTTCTGAACTGAAAGATAAAATCGATCAGCAAAGGAAGGAAAACGAATTCGATAAACTCTTAAGCGAAAGTAAGGCATGCGAAGCTCAACGTAAACCATTCATGGAAAACAAGATGACAGAATTCATCAAACTAGCTAAGCCGATTAACTTAAAAGGTGTCGGTCATACTGGTAATGGTGATGACGATAAAGTCGATAAATTCAGTGATCTTCCTAAAGGCGAGAAAAAGATGTTTGATCAATGCCTACGCGTCAGCATGACCGAAGAAGATTACATGAAACATCGAAAGATTCCTGTTCAAACCATGAGTGTTGAACCCGAAGAGCAACTAGACGCATAAGGTTTAATGCGCGAATTTTAACCTTTAACAATAAGGAGCCTTAAAATGGCAGCTTTAACTGGTGCTGATGTAGTAAAGCACAAAGAAGAAGCCAGGCTCGTTTCGTTACCTGTTCTCGCTGGTGCTAATATTTTCAACGGCGCCTTGTTAATGATGACTTCTGCTGGATTTGTGGATTCTGCCGCACCCACAGCAAGTTCATTTTTTGCAGGAATTGCCACCGAAGATGTTGATAATACCAGTGGTGGAAATGGTGATGTAAGCGTGAATGTGTTTCAGTCTGGGACACATCAGATGGCGATCTCAGGAGTCGCGGTCACCGATGTTTTCTCGGAAGTGTTTGCTGAGACCGATAACACAGCAGACGTATCTATAGGCACAGGTCCGGCAACTACGAATGCACAAAAATGTGGTCAAATTGTGAATTTAGAGAGTGGTTTAGCGTGGGTGGATATCAATGTCGGTATCGCACAACCTGAACTTGCAGCTTAACTTTTAACCTTTAAGGAGATTGAGAAATGGCTTTAACACCAGCACAACTCGATCGAGGGTTGAACGCTAAGTTTCAGCAAGCGCTTGCCCAAGATCTTGATGCCCGATTAGTGGGCACTTTTATGACGGTAACATCTACTGGCCGTCAGGAAAATTACGGATGGTTAGAAAATGTCGGAACGTTGGAGGAAGTTATCGATGAAGTTTCAATCGATGGCGTCTTCAAATCAAACCAGACAATTATCAACAGGACATATGCGAAAGCTATCCAAGCCCCACAAGATGATCTGGACGATGATCAAGTCGGTGGGATTTTTCAACGTGTTCAAGACTTAACCGTTCGAGGTAGGATGTTTCCTCAGGTTCTTCTAATCCAAGAGATCATTGATAACAACAACTCGTATGATAACGTTGCATTTTATTCAGCAGCACACACAACTGGAGATAGCGGGGTACAATCTAATCTTTTAACTGGAACAGGAACTACACTGGCCGAATTAAAGACAGATTTTGATTCATCACTTCAGGCGATGTTGGGATTTCAAGACGGATCTGGAAATCCAATTCACGAAACTGATATTTCAATTAGGCCGTTGGTTCTTGCACCAACTGCATTGTTTGGACTGTTTCGTGATCTGCAGAACGCGGCATTAATCAATAACACTACGAATACCATTCAAGGTGCTTTTGATTTAGTTTCGAGTTCGAGGTTAGTAGATCCAGATGATTGGTTCATGTTCAACACGGCAATGCCCATCAAGCCATATGTATGGCAAACGAGGGCACCTCTTGCTTTCACTAGACTCGATCAAAATTCCGACATCGGTGTTTTGAAAGAACGATTCGTGTGGAAGATTAGGTTGCGTGGCGCGATTGGACCAGGTTTCTGGCAAATGGCAGTGAAGACTACGAACTAAGAAGTAGGCTTTAGAATTTCTGTGGGGGGCGAAAGCCCCCTGCATTTAAGAGGTTGGAATGGGTCGATTAACTGATGAACGCGAACTTTATGAGATTGGTCCTGACGGGAAAACTATACTTAGAGTCGGGGTCGTCGTTATTTCTGACAAACGATTCGCTGAATTGCTTTTTCAAATGCGATTGACGAACAACACATTGGGAATGTTGCTCGAAGAACAAAGAAAAACAAATCTGTATATGGAACACATGACAGACCTCGGTATATTCAGTGATGAAATAATAAGGAGAACATGACATGGGATTTATAATTACCGACGGCACCGGCACAGGGACATCTGCAGAAGTTGATAAAGAGAATCGATTAAGGTCGTTTGTCGACACTAGGACACAGATTGCATTTGTTTCGGAAGAGAAAGAACAGGCATTTGTAATCAATACTGGTCAACTACCAGTTACGACAACAAATGGTTTAATGCTATTTATATTGAATACTTCACAAACCAAATCGATTCACATATCAAATATATTTCTCTCGTGGACAGGTGGAAACACAAATCACGACAGGGTTTGTTTTGCACAGCTCGCAAGTGGTATTTCTACGCCGACTGGAAATGAAGTTGTGAATGTTGGCGGGAATCTGAATTCTGGTTCTGGGAACCGTCCAGACGCTACGATATTGCACTGGGACGGTGTGGGAACTGGCATGACAGGATCAAGTGGCGGGGGTGTGGCTGCAGACGCGTTATTTGGTAGAGGATTCACTCAGATACCGTTTAATGATGCCTTTATCGTCAAGTTCAATGACTCGATAGGAATTAATTTGCAAGGTGAAGAGGTCGGAACAGCAGCCATAGTCTTGTCCATGTTCTTTATTGACAATTAACTGAGGAGTTAAAGTGGCGCTAAAGGTTCTATTGTTAGATGGTCGTGGTGGCGGTAATTTAGCCAATTTCGACGAACTTGGTGCCATGTTGGTGGCCCCAAGAGCTGAACCACCTACGGTTACTGAAGATCCAAAAACAACCTTCAGACAATTTTTTACGAGCGATGGAACTCCAGCAGGGGCCTTCGATATGCGAGTCGATGGTTCTGTTACGGAACAGGAATTTATGATAAATGCAAATTCCATTGCTGACAGATATATAATGTCAATTTCTTTTGAAATATCTGATGCCTTGGCTACCCTAAATCAGTTTGGAAATATCGGAGCATTAGTAAATGGTGTCAGATTGTTTTACGAAGCGACAGAAGGCATTGTGGATATTCACCCAGGCATGATATCCAATTGGGATTTTGTGAGATTGTGTCATGGTCAACCAGCGTTTGGAAGCGGAACCGATGCATTTAGAGCAAGCAATGTTGTAGGAATGAGTGAAGGTTATATACCGTTTTTAAATTTCAGACAGGTGTTTGGTTATGAATGGGGTCTTGTTTTAAAAGGAGGAACAAACCAAAGGCTTGTTTTAACCGTGAGAGATGATCTTACTCTTGTCGACGGTTTTAATTGCATTGCTTATGGATTTGATAGAAAGAGGGAATTATGAGCGCTTTAACTGAAGCCACAGACAGTATATTGCGATCATTTCGCAGAACCAGGCCAACTGATATCAGGACAGACGATCAACTTAAAACAGCATTCATTAATTCTATGGCCGATAAAAGCGTATTTATGAGGAATCTCAGAAATCAGGGGTTCACCGAAACCGATATTAAAGTTATCATGGAAACACCGGGATTCTCGTTATGACCAACAATCAAAGAAGGAATGGAGATAAATGGTGGATAAAGACTATCCTTGGATTAACCGTTGTCCTTGTAAATGCTTCAGTAGTTTTAACTGTTTACGTGTTCACTACTTTTCCAACAAAAACATGGGCCATTGATAAACATGAAATAATTGTTTCCAAAATCACAGAGAAGATGCAACATCAAAAGGAAATCAATGATCTGAAACTAGATTTCATCAAGGATTCAATAGGAAAGTCCAATAAAGAAATAGAAATGAATCGGAGAAAACTAGAAAAGACATTGAAGCAAAAGAGGAAAGAAAAATGAGATTCCTAGTTTTTGATCCATTAGGTTTTTTACTAGTCGACGTCACTGATCCACCAGGTAATATTGCACAATATATATTCAGTGATTGGGATCAAGACCCGATTGGATCTTTACAAATAAGACCACTGGGTGGTGGTCCCGATCTCGCTGCGAGGAACGATCATATAGCACGAGGTGTAGCAACAAAATTGGTGGGCGGATTCATAACTGAAGACACAGCTTTAGCTTGGAGAAATAATATGTTAGCTAAATATCCAGGTAAATTTTTGTAATGGCTTTATTGCAACAATTTACATTTGTTGATTCAACAGGGTTAACCCTGATTACAACTACCGGCACTATAACGTTTAATCAATTGGATGCTGGCCGGGTGTATGTAAGAGTCACAAGGACTGTTTCACCAGGACCTTTTGATAGTTTAGGATTTCACGCTACAGTCGGCGTAACTAATCCACCAGCAGGATCAATTCTATATTGGGATGCAAGGATGGCTGTAGCATTCGGTCCAAATGGTGCGATGGCTGGTATCAGAGATTCCTCCGGTTTAACTGTTGCAGCCCTGCAAGAATATAATGAGACCTTTTTTGATGGTGTGGTTAGAGATTGTGGAGTAAATCTTTCCCCAGGTTCAGGATTTAGTTTACTCAATATTTGGTTCAACTATCGAATGATACTTGATGCGGGTCCGATATGGACCGTGGAGGCTCATGTTGACGATGGAACACCCCAAGAGCAAATAGCAACCTGGACTACCATGAAGATTGTTAATCCACCAGTTTGTCATAATCCACTTACATCAACTAATTTCTTCATGGTAAATAATGCTCAAGATAGTTTCGATATATCGAGAATGAACTTCACTGACGACGGTATAATAACTCCACCAGCCGCAGATGGTGGTATGCCATCGGGATCAAAGTGGGCTGCCGCCGGAAGGTTTGGTCTCAGACCAATCAATTCAAGATCATTTAAACCAAGGGGAGGGTTCGGATAATGGCTGGATACGCAACTGCAGCACAAGTTCAAAGCGAATTCAAGACTACAGTTTTTAGTCCAAGTTCAGCAGTAACAGATGTCGAACTTGACGAATGGAGCGACCAATTTTCCAGAATGTTGGATACATATCTTGTAAAAAAATACGCTGTGCCAATAACCGGAGTCGATCCTTTGTTGGTAGTATCCCTTTTGGTTCGTGGATGGGTTGCGGCTCGGGCAGCCAGAATTTTAAACGCAACTGTAGGTATTGGAGAAGGAGATCTCAATAAAGCAGTAGCTTTGGAAAAGTTAGCGGAAAAATGGTTAAAGGATTTCAAAGCTGGATGTATTGAATTGGAAGGAGCGACTGAAAAGGATAGATTGGCTCCTAAATCATTTAACCAACAAAACGCAATAGATCCGACTTGGGAAAAAGGTGTGGATCAATGGTGAATCATGGCAGACTTTATATCCTTTGATGCTGACATAAGAAGTTTTGAAACCTTTGTAAATGAGGTCATTAAGGTTACTGGTGATCTTCGTCTTCCGTTCATTCAAATTGGAACAGATATCTATAAATCAAATAAGAAGTTGTTTCTTTTAAAGAGCAAAGGTAAGTTTATAGATCTCGCTCCGAGTACAAAACTAGCCAAGACCAAAAAACTTGGATCACCCTACCCTATCCTCAGAGGTTTTACTGGTCGTCTTGAAAAATCAATTACAAAAAACACAGATAGGAATGCAGTGTTCGAAGTTTCTAAAACGAGTTTTTCGATTGGCACGAGAGCCAAATCAAAAAAAGGATTCCTATATCCTCTCGCCTTGCAGGAAGGGACTCGTAAAATGCCTGCTCGCCCGTTTCTTTTTATTGATCCTCCAAGGGTCAAAAGATGGACTCAGATTATTAGGAATCATTTCGATGATAGGTATCAAGAAGAGGGCTGGACAAGTTAATGGCTAAACTTGATACAGAGCGATTATTGAAACGTTTCAGAACTGTTCTGTTGGCAGATCTCGATCCTAAGTTAGCGGCCATAACTGCTGAGTACGCTACCGAGGATGCCGCGGAATTTGGAGGATCAATAACTCTAGAAACGGTAGATTCAGATGCCTTTTTTTTTAATTCATCCCCTGTGGCGCTAAATTTTAATTTATTTATTTTGATAGGTGTCCAGGCAATTTCATCTGAGTCCGTTGGGCCTGGAGTTGTCAAGGGGTATGAAATATTTGTGACTATTGGTCACACTGGACTTAAGAATAACGATAATCATAATTTAATCGAAAGTAAGATTCTAAGGTATACCAGGGCAATCCAAGAGGTGATAACTGATAAGTTTGACCAAATAGCGGCAGGCTTTTCATTCACCGGGGTGTCCGAATTACCTGCGAATCCAGAAATCCAACTCGAGTCAGGAGAAACCCTCAGGGTGTCCGGGTTGGTGTTTTCAGCCACAATTGCATAAAGGAGAAAAACAGCTAAATAAACTTTTAACGATAGGAGAATAGTAATGGCGTTTACAACTCCCCGACAGACTTTTAGTATTCACGCCATTGTGCCTTTTCGCCGGTCTAATGAATTACCTTTTGGAATTATAAGGGTCGTTCAAGGCGGTGAAATTGCATTAGATGGTGAGCTTATTGATTCATTCGGTGGGTCGAATCGTTTTCCTTTTGCTTCCGAGGTAGCGGATATTGAGTCTGAATTTACATTCACAGCCAGTGAATACCCAGACTTCATGTTCGAGATATTCTTGGGAGCGACGATTACTGAAACTGCTGCAGAAGCTAGTGGTAATGCAAGTTCGATTACCAACAAACTAGGCACATCTGTTTCTGACGGAACAACAGGGGTCGCATCCATTGCGGTTGATACCCCAGCAGATTTAAAATTTGGTCGTTACGTGATCAAAGCTACTGGTTCAGATACGGTCGCCGTATTTGCGCATAGTAACATTGATGCGACAAAGGGAACTGATCTCGTATTCATTGACGATGATATGAAAGTGACCGATTCGGATCTCACTGTGCCAGGCACAGGTGGAACCGTTGCTGTCCCATCTCTTGGCATAAGCCTAACGGGTGGTTCAGGAGCGATTGCTTTCGTAACTGACGATACAGCATTCTTCGACATTAGACCGATTCATACAGGGCGAAGTAATATCGCGGTCGGTGCATTGGGTACTTCATTTCCTGAGTTCGGCGCTCGTATGGCTGGTGCCAAGCGCGCTACAGGAGAGATTTTTGAAGTCCATGCTCCAAGAGCGGTAGGGTCAGGTATGCCAATTGGTTTGACAAGAAGTGAGTTTGCAGAACCGGAATTGACTATGAAACTACTACAGGATTCAGCACAAAATATAGTTTTCGAAGTAGAAGCAATTGTAGGAGAAGTTTAAGTAATCTCTAATTCCGATTTTCGTGGTCTATAGTTTTTAAGGGCCGCTCTTATCCAGTGGGATAAATTACCCTCTGTGTATAGAGCGGCCTTTTGTTTTAAAACTCCATAATCATGATTAGATAATCTAAAATAAATCTTCCTATTCATATCGTTAGGATTTTTTGTTTTAGGTATTTTTTTCAATCTAATGGTTGACATGGATGGACCTCCTGTGTCAGTACATCTTGGGTACTAACATGATAATCTGGAGGAACGCAAATGGAAAATGAGGAAACAATTATATTGTTATTAAAAGAAATAGATCACAGAATATTTTGGGATGAAAAGCGTGTTAGTTCCAGCAGCAAAAAAGATCGTATTTTATATAGGCTTCAATTTTTGAAGGTTCTTAGAAGTGTATTTCGTGGCGCTTGGGAACAGAAAGGATTGCAAAATGCAGACGGAAATCAATGATTTCAAGGATCGATCCAATCAGATCGTATCGATATTACTGAATGGTAAAAAGTATCGACTGAAACGATATACCATGGCTCAGGAAATTGCCCTTAAAAACCTATTCGAAGGTAATTTAGAATCATGGCAAAAAGGTTTAAATGGTCTTGACGGTGAGACCTTGATTAAATCCCTTTGGTGTTTTCTTGAAGATAAAACTGAATTCACGAATTGGGTAAAACTCGCAGAACAAATATCAGGCGACTTAAGTGAAAAGATGAATATCCTAGAAAGTCTTTCAACTTGCATAACTGCAGGAATGCCTGATGTTCAGGAAGCTGTAAAAAAAAGGGCGGCGATTGCCAAGAAACAGGCGTTGACCCTTCTTCGGGGTTCACTGACTGGGCCTGGATCTACCATTCCCTCGCCAAAAAATATGGGTGGACAAGGGCAGAAATCCAAGACTGCACCTACTACGAAATAGACGAGTACATGAGATGTATCGCTCAAGATACGCATGACGAGAATATTTTCTGGGTTAGGTTGCACGGGGGAAAAGTAAGGAGTAGGTTTAATTATAGGAAGCATATCGAGCACATGAAGTCTAAGGCTCTTTCACCCGAAACCAAAAAGAAGTTGGACTCTCTCGGTGATAATCTTTTAAGGAAGCAGGCCGAACTTGGCAGACAACGAACTAGTAATAAACATAAACGGTGATGCTTCCGACTTCAATAAATCCGTAAAAGGTATACAAGCAAACCTCAAAAAGGTTGCCGCTGTAAGCGGAGCGGCGTTCGTTGGTTTAAGCGCTGGTATCGCTGCCACAGTCAAACAATTCGCCAAGTTCGACAATGAACTTACCGCCGTTCGTACCTTATTGGATGAGTCTTCTTTTTCAACTAAAAGCCTGGACGAGGGTTTCGAAGATTTAAGATCAGGGCTTTTGGCAGTTGGTTCAGAGTTTCCAGTATCTATCGAGGGATTAAACAAAGCATTATTTGACACGGTTTCCGCTGGGATTGAAGCGAGTAAATCTGTTGAGTTTGTTGCAGTTGCTGCCAAATTAGGCGTGGCCGGTCTGACTGATGTTTCCATTGCAACAGACGGCTTAACAACAGCTACGAATGCGTTCGTTTTGTCTGCCGATCACGGTTACGGTTCGGCGACGATTAGCCAACGACGCAGGCTTCCGCGGCTGCCTTTCGCGTATGCGCGTGTAGGCCAGCTTGTTTTCCGGGACGAGCATCAGCCGTGCTTTCAGGGAGTTTGTGAGGGGCGTCGATTGGCAAGCGATAGCCAAAGATTCGTCGATTCCTATTTTGATCGTTGAGGGTGAGAAAAAATCTATTGCCGGCGCTCTGCACGAGCTGCC
>SDBT01020065.1_pt1 | contig 10462 bp, 13 predicted proteins | sample 2277101 | NCBI WGS metagenome assembly SDBT01 (sample SAMN10404973, study PRJNA504765) | marine sediment metagenome | isolation source: marine sediment core GS10_PC15, 103 cmbsf | place: Arctic Ocean: Southern Knipovich Ridge | collected 2010
GTTTACATCAGTTACAATCAGAGGAAGTGTTGGAAGTCCAGTCACATGTTCTGCAGAATTAGTTTGTGCAGATATGGATAAGGATTCGACAATACAAAGTAATGTGGCACTTCCAGATTATCAACCATTTACTTTTGTATCTGGAGATATAGAGATTCCTGAAAATAGTTCTGTATCAAATATTATAGACAGCTTTGAATTGACAATAAAGACAGGGACGGAAATTAAGTATGGAGTTGGATCCAGAGTTGGCAAGAGACCTAGACCTGGTGGATTTAGTTATTCATTGAGATTTACATTTAAGTATCTTGATGATACATGGATAGAGGATTTTTTAGGCGCATCTTCAGGTCCGCTTGATGCAACACCATTTACGCCGGCTGAAACTGCATCTATTGTTTTAGTATTATCAAACACAGCAAATCATAATATTGAGTTTAAATTGAGTCCGGGACGATTTGATGGCCTTGATGAAGATTTAACGCTTAATGAGATGGCTGCAGAGGACTTTACTTTCATTGCCGAATCAATGACTGTAACAGAAATCAAGGCAGCAGCTTAATTAAAATAAAGGAGATGGAAACGTGAAAGAATTGAAAGAAGTACCAGGATTAGATCCTAAAGATGTAGTGAAGATAAAAAAGTTTAGTTATGGGGACAGAGCAGATTTGGGTGAATTGTGTCTTAATACAAGTAATCTAACTTTGCCACAGCAAAATCCCACATTTATTGGAAAAGATAAGGATAAAAATATGCTTGAGATAGCTAAGCAAATGGGGATGCAATTTAACTTTAAAAACAATAGGCTTTATACTTTGGTTTTTGGAATTGCTGAGGCACCTTTTTTTAAGGATGGTTTAAGTGTTGAAGATAAGTTAAAAATTGTAAGAGATTTGGAATTTGAAACAGGTAATTTCCTTTTTGAAGAAATTAGTAAAATTAATAATATGGGCGATTTGACAGAAGTAAAAAAAAAATAAAGTGGGTCTTTAATGGAAGAAGTACGGATACTTGGGCATTAGAGATTGTCCAGGAAGCTTTGCTTTGCAAGATGTGGGGATGCAGACCTTCACAGTTAAGGGACGAGCTTGCAGAAGATATAAGGAATCACAGTATTGCTTTCGAGGAAATCATAAAGAAAAACCCAATGATGATGTTTATGTAGGAATATTGAACAATGGCACTAGAATTTGAAATAGATGTTGAAGGGAATGCGAAGAAAAAGAAGAAAGATTCTGCTAAAGAGGTTTCTAAAGGCATGCAGTCAGTTCTTCAGGGCCTTGGAATAGGATCAGGAATTGGAATCATTGTCAATATTCTTAAATCATTCCAGCCATTATTATCAATGGTCAGTTTATTGATTAAGGAAATTGCTTTTATGCTTTCTCCAATAACTGATGTAATCTTGACTTTGTTATATCCTGTGTTGCTTTTATTGAAGCCCATAGTGTTTGCTGTTAATCAGGTTATGCTGCCATTCCTTAAGCAGGCCATGACATTTATGAGGGAAGGAATAAAGGAAGGGGATCCAAGTAAAATAGTTGCAGGCACATCCACAATTCTTTCTGGATTAAATGCTGTAATGTTGTTTATCTCCGGGGATTTGATTAAGATGACCAGTAATTTGTTATTGACTATTGTTGCTGGAGTTGTAGGATTATTTTCTTCAACAGCTGCTAATTTTATCACTAATGAAATAATCCCTGGATTGAATAATATGATTGATAGCATGACTTCTTTGGGGATGACTTCGATGGCCATGAATGTTGTGGCATTGGGAAAAGCTGTTGGAACAAATACTGAATCATTTAGAGAGAATTTTATTGGAAGTTTAGATAAGCTATTCCCTAATCTATCTGATGATTTTGTTAAAGGCCTTACTGAAACTTTAGATATTGTCCAGATGGAAGGATATTTCAAGGGATTCTTAAAGCTTGGTGATACTGCTAGTGACTTGTGGACAAATTTCGGATCCGAATCCTCATCATTTATTGATAGTGCATTTAAATCCATTATAGCATCTATAGGTGGAGCAGAGATACCAATTTTTAGTGAGGCTCAAAAAGATTCATTAAGTGATAAGATTAAAGCTTTTGCTATATCAAAATTTAAAGAAATGAAGCAACAATGGGAAGCGTTAGAAACTGGATATTATCTTGAAGAAGTTACTGAGGAGATTAATAGGGCCTAAAATGACAGCATCAGCATTTGCAACTCTTTTTAAAGGAGTTCTACAAGGGTTAGGCATTTCTACAGGTTGGGGTTTAATCCTGCAAATAATAACAGCAGTCAAACCATTAATGCAGGTTGTTGGTGGATTGATTAAGATGATAACTATGTTATTGAAGCCAATATCAGATGTGATCACTACTCTCTTATATCCAATTCTTATGCTGATGAAGCCCATAGCGATAGCTATACGTACTATGATGCTGCCCTTTTTACGATTATCTTTAAAGGCCATGGCTGAAGGAGCTAAGGCTATTGTTTCTGGGGATTTGTCAGAAGGATTAAAACTTTTAGGCATGGGAGCCTTGGATATATTGAATGGATTAAGTCTTGTTTTGTTTAATATCCAATTTGAAACTATAGAAATGTTTGGAGAGATTATTTTTCAATCATTATTATTTATTGTTGGAGTTATATTTCCTTCATTGAAAAATAAGGCTAATGAGTTTATGTCAGGATATAATTCAATAACTGATGATCTTCAAAAGCATATTAATGATACAATGATTAAAAATATTGCTGAAGCAAATGAGGCAGTTGGAGTCAATATTGGAAATTTTGAGGATAAGGCTATGGGTGCATTTTCTGATTTTTTTACAAATGATAGCAATAGTATAGAAAATCAATCTGTAGAACAGATCCTAAATCATACTGAAGCTACTGAAAAGACAATAAAAGAAATTATTAATGGTGGAAAAGGTCTTGTCAATAGGTTTGGATCATGGACAGGAAGATTAGAAGAGGCTGCTAAAGAAGAAGTTGAAAGGATTTTTGCTATTGCAAGAGCCAAAGCAGCTGCGGCTGCTAAGAAGTAAGGAGGATAAAATGGTAGATGTATCAATAAAAAATACTGCAGGGCAAACATTTACATTCCAGGATGGAGATATATGGAAAGTAAGTTCAGATGGTTCAACTCAGGTGGATATAACTCCAATGCCAGGAGCAGGACCGGCTGATAGTATAGGGATTGATTTAGGTGGTTGCCAAAAAGTCATTACAGTAATTGGAGGGCTTACTTTGGCAGCATCAACAAGGGTCAGTGGAGATACAGTTACATCAATCCTTGATCAAAAGAGATGGATTGAGGCTTTGGCAGACGGAATGCAGGAAGCATTAAGATTCAAATCAAATTATGAAGAAAAATCTATGGCTAGTGGAGATGGTACAAAGGCAAATACTGATACTTATGTTATAATTAGCAGATATCATTTTGATGAGGAAGAAGGAAGTCCATCATTAATTCCTTTTATGATGGTATTGAAAGTTATTGCAGGACCTTAGAAATGGCAAAACCAATATTAGAATATTGTGAAGTGAATGGCACTGATGTTAGTGCGTATGTCCAGACATGGAAGGTAATCAGAGCTATGGATAATAAGATTAGTAAGGCATCCATAAGGTTTAATCATAAAGTTCTTGATGTCATTAATTTTGATTTGAGTAATGCCTTCCATACGATTGAGATTTATAGAGGAGTTAGTGCAGGTAATGAAAAAAGAATATTCAAAGGAGAGATATATGATTTTTCTTTGACTGGTGCCAATATAACTGGGCTGTGCAGAAGTGAATATTATAAGTCTGTAAGGGCAGAAATAACTAAATCTTTTGATAAGGATATTGATACAGAGGCTGGAAAGATAAGTGCAATGTTTATTACTTTAATGGAAGATTATGCAGGTTTGACAGTTGATTCTAGTTCTGTTCAGGATTCAGGAACAGTTCATATTTTGACTAAATTTATTTGCAATCATGCAGATGTTTTTGAAAGATGCCAAAAATTGTCTGAAGCATTGGATTGGCAGTCTTATTATAATCCTGAAGATGACAAAATCTATTTAGAGCCAAGAGGATATTCTACTTATGCTACAATATTGGAAGTTGGAGTTAATGTAATAAATTCTCCAATGTGGGATATTAAAAAAGATAGTATGATAAATTATTATGCCATTATTGGGGGAGAGGATATTGTAGAAACTGAAGAGACCTTTGATGGTGATGCTGCTGAAGATACATTTACTTTAGGCAACACGCCAGTAAGTGTTAGGATGGAAGTTGGAGGCACATTGCAGACAGGAGGAAATGAGGCAACAACTGGCTCTTTTGATTATCAGGTTGATATTGAAAATAAGCAAGTTAAATTTGAAGCAGGATCAGTTCCTGGAATAGGTGTTGGGAATGTCAAGGCAATCTACACCCATACTCTTTCAAGGCCTGTAGTCCAGTTTGATCAAGAAAGCATAGATGCTTATGGGGAATTTAAGAAAACAGATTTTGTTATTGAATTAGTGAATGTCAATGACTTGACTGAATATTCAAATCAGATAATAGCGACATACAAGGATCCTTTTATCTCATCTAAACTAATTGTCATTGATGCTGAAGATTTGTTTCCTGGATTGCAGGCAAGATGCAAGGATTCTGTAAACAACATAGATTCATTTTTGTATATAACAAGAGTTGAAATGAATTATCCTTATAGGGGAGATGTTGTAAATGTCGGGGATGAGGATATCAGGATTAAAAACTTTGGGACAACAACGACTGATAGGATAAGAAGGTTAGAAGAAGAGATTGGCAAGAACCCTAAAAAATTGACACATGTATTCTTGTCAAAGAGATCAATACCATTCAAGAGAAGATATTTGGAATTGAGAAAAAGAAGTGTGGAAACTGCTTCAGATGTTTTTATCTTGGGGCATGCTGATTATGGTATTCTTGGAACAAATAAATTAGGAGATTCAGGTTTTGGGTCATATAGCACAGAAAAGGTTATCCAAGGCAATGATAATTATGTGGAATTGTTTTATGATACTGATTTCAAGGATGCAGCATTGACAACTGCAAATTGGGATACAACTAATAAGAAGGTGGTATTCTGATGGTGGAAACAAAACATTTGATGGGAATCTTAATCCTAATTTCCTTATTGGGAATATTTGTTGTTCAATTTGGGGATGATGCAAAGATAAAAATCACAGAAGATTATTCAAAGTTCTATAATCTGATTGAAGGAAGATGGAGGCTATGTGGTACTGAATACAATAAATTATTTGAAGGAACAAAACGAGTCTATAGATATGCTTCAAAAGTAACGATGTGGGAAGAAAATGTGGGAAATATAACCAAGAAATATAGGCATACACCTTATAGAAGAGTGCATTGCAATATTACAGATGAATATATTTTTGATGGCAACATTAAAGATATTGAACAATTCCCAGTTAATAATAAAAAAATATTTGAAGGCTGTAAAGGTTTACTTTATCGTTATGAAGTGCATGACCTCAAATATGATGGACCTACTAATTATAGGGCAACTAGCCCGGCATCTTTTGGCTATAACATGAAGGTGACGTGGGATGATGGATATAACTGGGCTCACATATATCAGAATGGAAAGTTAAAGGTGCAATGGAAGATTCCTGCTGATTATTATGAAATTAATGTGAGATTGTTTGATCCTCATAATCTTTTATTGGATTTGAATGCGCCTTTAAATAATTCAAATTTATCATCTTCAACAATAGATTTTAACTGGACTGCAACAGATTCAGTAAACGACACTTCATTTACTACGCATGCTTATCTTGATAATCTGCTGAATGAAACAACAACATCACCTAATGGCACATTAAAAAATATTCAGATTACAGGTATTCCAGATGGATTGCATGTATGGTTTGTGAATGTTACAAATGGCACGTATATGAATGTTTCAGTTGAATGGAATTTTATTGTTGATACAACATCTCCAAACACAATCACTTTGGATTCTCCTGTTGAGAATTACAATTCAAGTTCTGCGAATGTGACATTTAATTGGACTGTAATTGACAATGTCGCTACCTATCTTTTATGCAACATAACCTTGGATGATGCAATAAATAATTCAGCTTATATTGTTGCAGCAAATGATACCAGGCAGAATTATACCATTGAAAATATCCCTGATGGGAATCATCCAATAAATGTAACTTGCTATGATTGGGCATTTAATCTAAATACAACAGAGATGAGGAATATAACTGTGGATACGACTAAGCCAAACAATATCACTTTAGATGCACCGGCAGAGGGATATAATTCAGACAGTTCTTCAGTAACATTTAATTGGACTGTGTTTGATAATGTTGCAGGTTATCTTTATTGTAATTTGACTTTTGATGGGATAGTCAATAATACAGCCTACATAATAGCAACAAATAGTACAAGGCAAAACTATACTGTTGATGGAATATCAGATGGGGATCACGAAATGAATGTGACGTGCTATGATTGGATGTTCAACAGCAATGTTACTGGATTAAGGAATATTACTGTAGATATAACGGCTCCAACATTTGTATTAAGTAAGCCTGCCAATGGCACGACGTGGACTGCAACCAATGCTGATTTTAATTGGACTGTGACCGATGGAGTTAATGACACAAATCTAACTTGTAAATTCTATCTTGATCACGTCTTGAATGAAACCAGGAATTGCGGGAATGGGACTTTATGCAATATTTCTGTGGATGGTTTGCCTTCCTCTGGAAATATATTATGGAATGTAAATTGTACGGATGGATTGAACTATGGCAATTCATTAGTGAGATTATTGTATAGGGAAGATTCACCAGTTTATTCAATTAATTTTACTCTTACTGCAAACATAAGTGATATTTATTTCCTACCCAATTTGAGTTTATTTAATTGGACAACGTTTAACATTACAGATTACAATATCACTGCATGGAATCAGACCACAGGAAATAGCTTATTTAAAGTTCATAATAATGGTACAGGATCTTCACAGATTTATATGGCCTTGAATGATACTGCGCCCAATGATCATATTTACAAATGCGGAACTTCACCAACTGTTACTTATATGATCAATACCACTAGAAGGTTATTGAGTACACAATATATTCAAGTAAATTCAACCTGGGATGTATGGTGCTTTTTGGATCTGATTGAAGCCAATAGCACAGTTGAAAGAGAATTCAACATGACAATATAAAATGGCAAAAGGAAGAAAATTTACAGCGAAGGTAGCTTTCCCTACTGTGGTTTCAAGTGGTGTTTTTTATCAAGATGGAGTTACAATAACTAAAGCAAAATTGTCAGCATCACATACCGGAGATATAATATTCTTTTTGTCAGCAGATAATGGATCACATTGGGAGCAGGTTACAAATGGCGTAACCCATACATTTACAAATACAGGAACACAATTAAAGTGGAAAGCTGTTGGGAGATTCCCGGCAGAATTGACAAGATTGGAGGTCAATTATAATCCTTAGGAGGAATAGAAAATGGGAAATGGAAGTTTGCATACTAATTTAGGAAAAAATATAGTCATAGGATTGGCTTATGGTGTTGGATCATATTCAGTGCCAAGCAAGTTTAAAGTCGGAATATTAAATGATACACCATTGGTTACAGATACGGATTTGGATGTGCCTGTGCCAATAACAGGAACAGAGGCAGTGGATGATTGCGGGACTGCTGATTGGGCGGATTCGGCAGACATGACAACAGCTTTGAATTCTACAACATTTAAGGAAGGAACTAAAAGCTTGAATCTAACTAAAGATGCAGCAACTAGTGCTACTGTCAGTTGTGATAAAACTACAACTTCCAGGGATTTTACAAGCAAGACCTTATTTGTTTGGCTGTATATTAAGAATGCTACAGCTTATGCAAAGCTGGCTACCACTGATTGCTTGACTTTGAGATTTGGAAGTGATAATGCAAATTATTATATTTACACGAGAGATAAAGCAGATTTGGCTGTAGGTTGGAACTTGATTTATTTTACAAGTGCAACTGCTGATGGGGATCAAGGTACGCCAACAATTGCTGCATGCGATTATAGTTATCTTGCTCTGAAGGCAACTGCTGCAGCAATAACCTGGAGCGCCGGGGATTTCATAATGGATGATTGGAAATTGGCAAGTGCAGATGATTTCACTAAAACATTTATGACATCCTATCCTACATTGGATACGACAAACCATGAAATAGAATTAAGGTGCCAGTTATTGACAACAGAAGCAAATGGACATGATCTAAATGGTTTTGCTTTGTTCAATACGGATGCGCCTGATCTTATGAGTGAGGAAGATACTCATACTGCTGAATCAAAATCAGACACGGATGAATTTATTTATATAGTAAGAAATCGAATAGAATAAGGAGGAAAAGAAAATGAAAGGACAAGAACTACCGATAATACCGGAACCAATAGTAATCCGGATGAGTGTGCAATCTAAGAACATCACAAAGCACATTCCAGACTTTGATTATTCAGAGTTGGCTAATTGGTTTATTGAAAAAAAGATGGTGATAGGCGGAGGGCATATCATAGAGTACCTGAATAAGAAAGCAAATGGCACATTGAAAAAGCCAGGATATCATAAGATTGAATCTATTGATATAGTTCAGGAGGAATAAAAATGGCTACTGAAGGAGATTTTCCAAAATCGGATGGAGATATATTATATGCAAGTGAGGCCAATACTTTTGCTATTCCAATTGGAGGTGTAGTTGGATGGTTTAAGACTATGGCAAATACTCCCGCATTAAATGCCAGATATGTTGAGTGCAATGGGCAGACATTGAGTGATGCTGATAGCGTCTACAATAATCAAACAATCCCTGATTTAAATGGGAGTTCTGGTGACCAAAGATTCTTAAGAGGTAATACTACTTCGGATGATGGTGATGGAAGTTCGGCAGGCGGAACTGAAGAACATAGCCACGTAGTAAATTCGGGAACTGCGGGGTCGGGTGGAAATGAAGTAGGTTCAACATCTACTCAAAATTCTGGAACTCTACCATCTTATTATGAATGTGTTTGGGTTATGAGGATAAAATGAACATCAAGAAACTTATCAAAGATTTGACAAGACCCCTCTTCAAGGAAGAGATAGATATTTGGATTGATAAGCTTGCAAAATGCACATCTGATTTGAATTACTTTAGGGATTCTTATGAGGAAGTTCTTGAAGCGGAAGAACAAGCCAAGAATGTGCTGGATAAATATTGTGAGGACAAATTTAAAAAGATTCCTAACATAGCTTACGAACAGAAAAGGGAAATAAGAGGTGTGTATTATTCTGTGAGTTTGAATGAATTGATAACTCCAAAAGCTTATGCTGTGATTAAGTTTATGAAAGGATTTCAATTCTGTGATAACATGCTGTTGAATGCCAAGAGTTTAGGTACCAAGGTAGCACAGACATTGACTTGGGATTCTGATAACAATCTAGACAAGTCTGGAGATTATTATTTGTATCCTGCTGAAAGTCTGGCCAGAAAGAAATGTGATTGTGAAGATCATGCTTTTGTTGAAGCCTCCTGCCATCCAAATATTGGTGTGGCTTATGGTTATGCTAAGAATATTGGTTGGCATGCTTTCAATGTATTCATCCACAGTTTTAATCTCTATGTTCTTGACACTGTAGGCGATTCATCCTATACTGAATTGTTCAAAGACAATGGAGATTATAAAATCAATTTTATTATCACAAGAGATAATACATATAAGGTGACTGCAGGAACGAGCTTTGGGAAATTGGCCGGATGGTAACTATAATTAAGGAAGCATTCAAGGTAACCTGTGCAATAATAATCTTATTAGGATTCTCATTTGTATGGATGATAGAAATGATCTCTGGGAAAAGAATAATATGAGAAATATAGATATTATCAATAATATAGATGATATGTTAATGGTCAGCAAGGAGGAAAGCAAAATGGCAGATAAACAATGGTATTTAAGCAAAACTATGTGGGGCGCAGTTCTAGTAGTTTCTGGGGCTGTTTTAAGTGCAGTAGGTTATCCAGACCTTTCAAAGATAATAATGGGTCTAGGGGCATCTATGGGCCTTGTAGGGTTGCGTGATGCTAAAGGTAAGTTAAAGTTCTTTTAAAGGCTAGAAAATGGATCCTAAAGTTTTGGAAGAAATAATTAGAGATTACGATGTTATTAGTCATTACTGCCATAATTGCCGTAGGACTGTAAAGAAATATCTTATCAAGGCTCATGTCCTTGAGTATGATCAATTGATGGCCCAGTACAAATGCGAAGATTGTGGAGATAGAAGATTTTATGATCTGAATGTTAAAAAGAATTAGATGCCCTGATGGGACAGGGCAATGGATGGGATAATTATCTTAATTCTTTCTGTTTTAAATGTGTTATGAATGGCTGATAGAGATTAGAAATCAAGATAAAAAGCTTTAT
>SDBT01020067.1_pt1 | contig 10462 bp, 14 predicted proteins | sample 2277101 | NCBI WGS metagenome assembly SDBT01 (sample SAMN10404973, study PRJNA504765) | marine sediment metagenome | isolation source: marine sediment core GS10_PC15, 103 cmbsf | place: Arctic Ocean: Southern Knipovich Ridge | collected 2010
TATTTTTGTTGTTTTCGTTGGGCTCCTGCCCACCTGCCTCTTGGTCCATATTAGGACCCGGAGCCATAGGATCTTCCATGCCAGGCTCCATAGGAGCACCAGCTAATCCAGGCATACCTCCATCCATCATAGGATCTGGAGCAAGTCCAAGTTCCTCAGCTTCGTCAACGTCCTTCTTAAGCTGCTTCTTAATCTTCTCGATCTCTGCGTCAGTTAAGTCGAAGTACTCTTTGTACATATACTCACGCGAGAATAACGTAGACTGCTGTAGTGCGGCAACAACACGTAACCTCTGCTCATCGATGTCATACTTACGCTTCTCAAACATATCGCTTGGAGGCGGAAGACGGATGTGCATAGCGTTAATAAGTGCCCCTGGGAACCCCTTAATCTGTAGGTGGCGCTTAGCTAGAGTCTCAAGCCCAACCTCAACCGCATGCTGAACACGCATAATGGTTCTAGCCCATTTAACGTCTAGCTGCGACAGGTTGGCCTTGCGCTCAGGGGACTTATCCTTCTCAACCAGGAAGTCCTTGGGGATCTTCAGGACAGCTAAGAGCTTATCTCTGAAGTACTTAACGTCATCTACTTCGCCTAGGTTCTGGGCTCCAGGTAGAGTCTCAATCTTAGTACCTGAGTTAGCGCCCCTAGTAGCAACGAAGAAATCCTCGTCCGCAGACATAGGATTATAACGAGCATCGATAGTATCCTGACCTGTGTTGTAGAACTTCTCCTTCTTAAACTTCTCTTTAATGCGTTCGATGTACTGCTCAGCCTTAACCGTAGGCATGTTACCGATGTCCACGTAGAAGATCCTACGCTCGGGAGCACGCTGTAGACGGTAGATAAGCATTGCGTCTTCCATTAATCTTAGAGCACGGAAGATACGCACAGCTAGGGCAGCTACGGACTTACCATACGGGTAAAACGCTGGGTCTGAGGAGTGAAGGCGGAAATGCACTAACTGGTTCTTATCAAGGGTGATATAGTCATTACGACCATAACTACCGCTCTGTCCACCGAAAGCGAAGTAAGCGTCCTTCTTGGGGATCTCCTGGAGGAAGTCGGTCAGGTAACCGTACTCGTTCTCAACACGAATGATGTAGTTCGGATTAAGCACCTTGAGTCTCTGGATACCTGCCGAGGCGTTATTCATATCCAAGACGTGCTCAATGAAGCAGTCTCCGTACTTAACAGTATTACGGAAAATGTCCCATAGCAATCTACTAAGGGACACGGCCTCGAACAGCTTCTCTACTTCTTCGATCAAGAGCACGTTATCTGACACGATCTGCCAACGCTTGCCCTTATTATTCATCTGAGTACCGTCATCGGCGTAGATATCGAAAGCTGCTCCTACCTCTGGGTACTCGTCCATCTGCTCGTATTCTTTATAACGGTTCTTTCGGTTAATCTCAAGCTGTGGAAGGTCCGGCATGCGGTTTCCACGAGTTACTCCAAAGCCTGTAGACTGACCTCCTCCAACGGCCTTAACGACCTCTCTGTTGGTAATGGTGTCACCAGCCAGAGGAGCCATCGCTGTGTCCCCAGGCTGCGCCTGAGTGGATACGTAGGGCTGTGCTTTAGACGCTGTGAAGCGAGAGAACCACTTGGCAAGACCACCTGTGGGAGTAAACCAAGAGCCACTAAAAGGAACACGAGATGCTCCCCCTGCAAACTCAGTATAGCTCTCGTCTAGCTTGTCCTTATCCTTTACTTCCTTAGGATCCATTGGAGATCTTCCTTAGTAACGCCACCATAAGCAGTAGCCATTGGATATTGCTGTAATCGTTGAATCTCTGGCATGGGTGCTACTCCACTAACTTCTGAAAGTATTCCCTGGGAAGCACCCATGGGTGTCGTCTCATATAGGTGCTTCATAGCAAACGCAGCGAAGCATAGAGACATCACCAAGTCATCGTGGCAGTTCTCGTCTGCCTTTACTTTTCCATTTTCATCAATGATAAAGGTCAGAAGCTCCTTAGCAGTTCTGATCCCATTCACCTTAATCTTATTAAGACGAACAAACTCTTCCATTAACGCGATAACCGAGTCTCTAACGCCTCCCGTGATCTGAATACCAAACATATTCGGTTTAGTTAGATCCTGCCACACATTTTCGTACTGGATCTCAGAGAATAAGTACTCGATCAGGTTATTACCAATAGTATTACGCTCGGGTATTACGTATGCTAGATTATATAGTGTTCCCTCGGTTGCTATCACTCTTGCGAACTCGTTAATAGGGATTTTGTTAGAATAAAACTCAGCAGCTTGATTACCCGTATACAGGTTAATTACGTGGAAAGCTGAATAATCCCTCTCTCGACCAATGGAAGTGTCGGCTGCAAGGACATATTCGTGTGCTGGATGAGGCTCCTCCCACACCTCCATGCGCCCGTGGTACTTCTTGTATTCGGGCTCCACAGTATGCTCATGGATATGCTTAAGGATACTACCTTCGACGTAGGTCTCACCAGTACCCAGGAACTCACACTCGTACTCCTGAAGCCAGGTTCTGTAGGGAATGTTGGCTCTAGTGGTCTCTTCCCATTTATCGACATCAATACCAGCCTCCAGCATGATCTTGTACATCCACTCGTATCCCTCAGCACGCTTGTACTCGGGATGATCTTCCCAGTTAATATCAATAGCATTAAACTTATTAGTGCCGTCGATAGCTCCCTGGTACAAAGAGTGGTAGAGGTTACCGATACCGTTTACCGTGGATAAGATAAAGGCGGAACCACCAGTGGAGATCGTAGGATAGGCTGCTTCCCAAATCTTAGAGATGTTCTCAATAAAGGCACACTCGTCGATAATCAGGAGAGAACCAGAAAGACCACGACCAGAGGAAGGTCCAGAAGGACGAGACTTAATGAAGGATTGTGTGGAGAGTTTAAGAGTGTGCTTGTTGTCCTCTACCTTGGGGGCTTGGAGCCAGGGAGGAAGCTCATCGTACATAATTTTGATCCGGGCTAGGACTTCAGTGGATTCTGCATCGCCCATGGACAGGATAACAACAGACTTGTGATGCTGGAATGTTATGAGCCAGAGAGAATAAGCGGCTGCAATTGTCGTACACCCTGCTTGTCTGAACTTACGGAGGATATTAAACCTGTGAGTCTGGACTTCATTAATAATCCTTTTCTGGAAAGGATACAGGTCGAACTTGACTAGACCTCGGATAGGATGGACCACATGGACATAATTCGAAAGGAAGTATACGGGATCCTTCTTACACTTTCGATATTCTTTTAGAGCCGAATTCTTGTCCATTATTTCCTCGAAAAAACTGGGTGGATGTCCTATCATAGGCCAAAGGAGAACTCATGGCGAATCCAAGACATTTTGCGTTTATATGTACTAGAGGGGGAGGTTTTACTCCTACGCTTAAAAAGCTCCTCGTGGACTTTAAAAATGCAGGAATAACTCCCAAGGTTATAGTAGATAGTAGTTCTATCTTCGATGGGTACACAAGAGCCATTAAAGCTACCCCTCAAATTACCGATGAATCTGTGATAGTATTCTGCCATGATGATATTCACTTCAAGGATGAGACAGACTTTTTACTCCCTACCCTCCTATCCTCAACTCCAGAAGGAACAGGCTTCATAGGGGTCGCAGGGACTACTTTCCTGGACTTCGAATGTATATGGTGGAAGCAGCAGTACTGGAGAAAAGGGATGCACAGAGGGCAAGTATGGCACCAGCACGACCCTATCCCTACAGAGTCTAGGACAGACTATGGGCCTCCGGGTCCTGTAGCGGTTTTGGACGGTCTTTTCCTGGCTATCAGGGGAAGAGCACTAAAAATAATCAAAACGGAACAACCCGAGACCTTTGAGGGTCCTTGGGATTTCTATGACCTTTACTACACAGCCCAAGCTCACGAGGCTGGACTAACAAACAGAGTAATCAATCTATCCATTTTTCATGAGTCTGCTGGTGAGTTAGCAGGCAGAGAGTCTTGGCATAAGAACCGGGCAGCTTTCCAAGCACTCTATATGGGACGATTGCCCTTTACTGTAGTACCGGAGAGAAACAATGAACAAGATCTACATCAGCGGACCAATCACAGGAAAGGAGAACGGTAATGCTCAAGCGTTTAAGGATATGGTACTTAAGGTTCATTCTATGGGCTTGGGCATTCCTGTCAGCCCGAGACGACACCGCATTCCTCCTTGGCTCAATCTTCCAGACGATAAGGATGAAATTTGGAGAGTGATGATGCGGGAAGCAGTTATCGATCTTATGATATGTGATTCGGTAATTATGCTAGATGGCTGGGAAGGATCTAAGGGTTGCGTTATTGAACTAAAGTTATGCCGTCTTCTACACATTCCTGTTATTAGCGAACGATTCGAAGAGATCTATAACCCGGGGTATGACAATGGACTTAATAGTATGGTTGTTGATTTCCTACGGTATAACAGTGACGATGACGGAGAACAAGATAGGAGCCGTACCCAGAGCAGTCTTACCTAGTCTCTTTGGTTGTGCTATGTGCTTTGGCTTCTGGACTGGAGTAGGTCTAGGATGCTTTTGGATGTCTATAACAGAAATCCCCCTGCTAGATGGATTCATAGCAGGGGGATTCAATTGGTTTATGCGTCTTGTCGATACTGGTCTTACCCGATCAGCGTCACCCTAGGATGAACAGACGGGACAACAGAATCAATAGCGAACAGGAACTCAGTCCAAGCTTGCCCATTGTAATCATGATCATGATAAGTGATACCGTCCATCTTAATATCACCGATTACCACGCAAGAACGCTCTAAGAAAACCTCAGGAACATCGTCCCCAATTCGTAGAGCATCAGAAGCACCAGGCCACTGCTTAATCGTAGTATTCATCATGGTGAACTTATCACAGAAGGCGACGTTTACATTAGTTCTCCTAGCTGAGTCCTCACCTGGGAAGTACTGGCCGACTTCAAAGTGGCTGTTCTTAATCACTACTTCCTTACAAGTAACTCCACTTGAGCCTCCGCCTTCCCAAACAACCACCGCACCAGTAATATTAGCCTGGTAGTCTGGATGTAGATTAGGATCACAACCAAGCTTTACAGTGCAGCCGTTAATTTCATATATTCCTCTGTGGTTCCCGGCCATAGTGAAAGCTGAGCCACCACCACCACTCTCAAGGCAAACGTCTTCTACATTTAAATCCTGAAGAAGAATATGGCCTCTGCCAGTAGTCTCATCCTGCTCATTCCATCGACACACAACCTGAACGGCAGTACGTCCACAGTGCTTAATGTTCAAGCCCTTCAAAAGGACAGCAGGAGCGCCATCGTCTAAAGTGCCATCAGGTAGAGTACCGAGGATGCAATGGAAGTAGAAGGCATGCTCATCATCAATACCATGAACGCTTCCTCCATCACAAATGAAACCATAGGTTCCTCTTGAACTTCTTCCCGCACTAAAGTTTTGATGACCCCATCTATTTTCTTCATGACCAATGGCATTCTTAGCGTTGTAAAAAGTGAACTGACCATCTACTTCGCAGTTAATAATCTCAATATCTCTATGGCCTTGCCACTCACCTTGGCTTACTTTAGGATTTTCAGTTTGAAGGATAGCAGCAGTAGTATGTCCTACAGGACCACGGAAAATTAGGTCCTTTAGAGTGATTGCTCCCATCCACTCAAGGTAAGTACGTCCACCTGCAAAAATAGCCTTGTTATCAGGATCCGCAGAGTACAGAAGAAACTGAGGATCTAGACCCCAAGTAATCTCATGAGGTTGAATCTTGGTTGAATTCTTAAGACCGTAGATGATCCTAGTACCGTCCCAATGGCTAGGGTCTGCAATAAGAGGATCTACATCATAAGTACGAGTCATACGAAAGTTTTCGTATGTACCAGGCATAACCGCAGCACGTTCCCCAACCATAGGACGATGCTGGATAAGAGGCTGGCCATTCTTTGAAGTACTGGACCAACGGTCAGCACCAAAGAGGTAACTCAGGATAGGCTCTCTCCACCCCTTCCTGTAACCTGGAGGGTCAGTGCTTACGTCATATACCTGACCTGTAATCATGTCTACGAACTTATCGGTATAGACAGTAATATCTGGAGGTATTACGGGAGGGCCACTCATCGACTCAGCCACCTGGGCACTTCCACCCAATACCAGTTGTCTAAATGCTTGTTCATATTCTCCTTGTGCTTTATCAAGTTTGACTGATCTAGGCTTACGGGCCTTTACGGTATCCCTAAGAATCTTAAGATCAATCGAAGCGGCACCTATCAAGGTGTTAAGTGTAGGAATCCAATTGTCTTCCCATACGGAAGGGTTTCTAAGTATTGTGTTTAACCCAAGGATCAAAAGCGAAAGATCCTTGTGATGCTCACTAAGAACTCCTCTAAGGTTAGCAGGAAGTTCTCTTTGTAGTGACAGGAACGATAAACTAACTGCTTTAACTAATGCGGAATTTAACATAGTCAGCATCCTTGTCTACAATGTCGAACAGGCTGTAATAGCCATCTAATCATTAGGATTATACTCCGTAAGCAGCCTTCAAGTTGTGATGGGCTGCGGTAAGCTGATAGTGGTTCAGGAACTCACTAAACACTACAAGCTCCAGTAGGAAGCAATCGTGCATGTTGGACTCTTCATCCATGCTCAAGTTCTGACGACCGATGGTAAGGATATTACCAGCACCGAATACATTCTCATTTCCTGCGGCCTGGTGGAACGTGTCAGGACTTCCAGCGATTTCAGTGCCATCTACCCAAACATGGGCGTTGCAAACTAACTCAGCACCCGCGCTCAAGTTCATAGTGTAGATAACAGCCTTCTTAGCCCCCTCAACGGAAGCCACCTTACCTGTAGCCACTACACCAGCATCCTCATCTTCGAACCCGATGTCTCCACTGGTATTAGCATTCTGGACAGACCGAGCAAAGTGAACTCTACTCTCCGTCGCTGTAGTGTCAGATCCGATGATAAACTGAATATCGTTATCAGCATCGGCTGCATCCCATTCTGCGGAGGTTGCGATGACTGCCATAATGCAACAACCCTTATTAGCTGACAATTCAAACCCATCGCCAGCGACAGTCATAGCAGACAGAGTACCTGATCCAGTAGCGGAATCAAAGAATGCTACACCACTTAGAGCAACGTGACCAGCAACGCCACTAAGACCAAAGGTCAGAGCAGATGTCACTAGGGAAGGAGCGTTTGCTGCCGTCGAGGAGAATACTACTGCATTACTCTCACCTAGCGTACCCTGAATGAGGGCAGACGTGATAGCATCACCAGCACCAAGAACTGTATTGTCGGTGACATTGGGACGAAGGTGAAGGAACACTGACCCGATTCCGGACATATCATGACCCGACTGGCCTTCATCTCCTCTAGTAGCAAGGGCGACAGCCTTTTTGTTGTCGCTTCCGCCTGCATACACCCACGCCAAGTGTCGCGCACGAAGGGAATTAGGGTGGAACCCTGGATTTCCTCCAAACCCGGCAGATTGATCTTCTAGTTTACGAGCAGCATCTAAGTTTGACATTAATCCTTATTCCTTTTTAATATACTTCTAAGACCTTTCTTGGTCTTCTTTTCTTTCTTAGTAGTCTCCTCTACGGGAGTCTCATCCTCATCGACTTTAGCCTTAGCAGCCTTTCCGCGAGGAGGCAACCTAGTCCACTTTCCGCTGTTTTCCATTTTATTATCTCTTCGAAGATTCAGTCGAATCGCCTATGATGATATAGTATTCCTACACCCCACTTAAAGGATTTAAATATGCCTGCACAACATGAACTAGACAAGGTCTACCTCTCGATGGCTTTTACTTGGTCCCAGTTATCCAAGGCCAAAAGAGCCAAAGTAGGGTGCCTTATTGTCAAGGACCGTCAGATTATCTCGGACGGTTATAACGGTACTCCTAAGAATTTTCCCAACGAGTGCGAGCATACTGAAGAAAGCGTTGGACGAGGCCACCCTTCTTTGGGTAAAACCAAACCAGAGGTTATTCACGCGGAATCTAACGCAATCACCAAACTAGCTAAATCCACCATGAGTTCGACAGGCGCTACCTTATATACCACTCACATGCCCTGTTTTGATTGCGCAAAGTTAATTATTCAGGCACAAATTGATAGAGTTGTCTGCGGACAGTATTTTACATCTGAACCTGGTACTGAACTCTTGAAAAGAGCTTGTGTCAGGATGACACTAGTAACGGAGCAATAAAATGGCTATAATCGCACGTAAATTGAATTTGGAGTTTATTAGAGGAGAAATGGGAGAAGAGGCGTGCAAGCTCCTTTTGTCTCTCGAAGCAGCAGTTGGAAGACTAATGGTATTAGGTCAAGAAGCGGAAGACCATGCGGCGAAGCCCGGTTTTAATTTCGATAACTACAACCAGCGCTTAGGGATAGCACAGCAACAAGTAGGACTTATCCATGCCGCACTATTAGACATAGAGCAAGAGATCGATATACAGGAAATAAGCGAGAATGGTAGCTGAACCTTTTTTTATTGCTCAAGTATTCTTCTTCCTCTTATGGATAGTGGGAATGTGGTCTACTGTCTCTAAACTAAACCAGTATAAGGAATTAGCTGCCGCAGAAGGGACGACCAAAGTAAGCCACTTCATGATCAAAATCTATAAGTTCAAAATAGTTTCTTGGATCTTCTGCTTCTTCCTCAATTACTTCGCAGGGACCTTTTCTCTGCTGATACCCTGGTTAACGTCATGGATGTGATCCTAGAGCTACACGGTGGACCAGATGACCCAAGGTCTATTGAGTCAGGTCATGCTCCAAAGGTTTATCTGTCTTATTATTTTCCAAGATTACCTGTTGAATCCTTCGATCCCTCCGGGTATTATGACATGGAGAAGGAGGGCGGCAGAGTCCTAATTTACAAGCGGGAGGGAGCCGTGTCTAAGCCAGGTGCCATAACCGTCTACGCTTACCAATTGGAGAAATAAGGATGAGATTTGAAGAAGGTACCACAAGACCTGATAATGATCCTGAAGGGGTCAATCACCCTAGCCACTATAACTCTCATCCTGCTGGGATAGAGTGTATCGATGTTATTGAGTATATGTCTCTTAACATCGGAAGTGCTGTTAAGTATCTCTGGAGGCAAGGGTTGAAGGGAGTTGAACACCAGGACACGGAGCTTAAAAAAGCTATCTGGTTTATCGAACGAGAATTAGACTTAAGGAAGAGACAAGCTGATGCTAAAGCGGACGGCCCATCAAAGCCTGAAACGGAGATATCGTAATGGAATACGTTTACTGTTTTATGGCCGCGTGGCTATTCATTGGTTGGATAGGTGCTGCCATTCTCACTAATAAAGTTGCATCAGACAAAGGAACTGATCTTGGAAAAGTAGTTGCCGTCATAGGTCTTGGCCCCATTACTCTCCTTGCTTCTTTCCTAGCAGAGAGGAAACGTTAATGTCATATAAAGCAATAGAGCAGTTCAAGCCTTCCGAAGAGGTGCCCGAGGAAGAATCTCCTAAAGAACGTATCAGCATGGTTGAGCTTATCCGTAAGCACAATATGCATTCCGGGGAGGCTATCCAAACTTGGACGGACCTTGACGATGCTACCAGGAGCAAATACTTGGATATGTACAGTATCTCTCATGAGGACCCCATAGAGGGGTTTACAGTGGATGGTATCCATGGAGAGGTAGACTATGGGTTCGAAGAGGCTCTAGTGTGGATAAAGACAGCTTGTGAGTTTCCTGCCCAATGGACTGCTGCTACAGGATCTCTTGTGAGTCAGTTTGTCACTAAAGCTTGGAAGCGCTTGGAGGAAGCAGAAAATGTACATTAGTGAGCTTAGAAAGATGCTTGCCCAGTATGAAGGTAAAAGAGAACTAGTATTCCTTTATGACGGACAAGTAATTGAAATCCAGTGCATGCGAGATTGCAGGAATGATGATGCTATCTTGGTAGACATGAAGAAACTTCCCCCACCAAAAACAGGAGACTAAAATGGAACTATATGGTTTAATTGTTGCAATTATTATTCTTTTCTCCATCCTGATTACATTTGTAGCATTCCTTTGTTGTAGTAAGGGACCAAGAGTGTTTACCACTAAGAGTCCCGACGAATACATCGATCTAGAAGACGAAGAGATGAAGAAGTGGGCGGACGAGTGGAAAGAGACTGACATGAAGTGGGAAAGAAAATGAGATACACAGTTTACTGGTGGAACAGCGTAACCGAGCAGTGGCTTGTCCGTAGTGAGCATATGTGGCGTTGGAGCGCACGTAGCGCGGTCTCTAAGCTCCTCTTTCATCCCATGGGTGACGGAGACTACAGAATCCACGACTCCAGCCACGGGCACACTGAGGAGTTCTCAAGGTACACAATCAAGTTCGGATATGCAGACGCCCCACCAAAAGCATACAGGAGTGAATAATGGACAATGACAAGGAAATAGAGGAGCTTCTAGATGGAACGTAGAAACCTACTAAAAGGCATT
>SDBT01020068.1_pt1 | contig 10461 bp, 8 predicted proteins | sample 2277101 | NCBI WGS metagenome assembly SDBT01 (sample SAMN10404973, study PRJNA504765) | marine sediment metagenome | isolation source: marine sediment core GS10_PC15, 103 cmbsf | place: Arctic Ocean: Southern Knipovich Ridge | collected 2010
GGAAATGCATTTTGAATTCGCTCAAAAAAGGTGAACGCACCACATCGTAAATCAAATGCCGGTCTTGTTAATACAACCGGTTCAAGATTTAATACCTCATGATTTTCATATATGTAAATTTTTCTCATAAGCCAAGTACCTCGAGTATATACTCATATCCTTGTTCTATATAATTTGCACCATTATTACTATCAATTATAATATTATAAATATTCCGTCCAAAATCTGAGCTAAAACCAATCCTTGTAATTGAACTAAAACCACTAACTAACTGATAAGATACAGGATTAAACAGGGGATCTAAATTGATTACACCACTGAATTTTCCTTTAGTTATTTGTTTGACGGCTTCATCAGATAATAAACCATTCTTGTTAATATCATTTTCAGAGATTATCTGCACACGTTGTAATAGTTCCGGATCTAAAATATCTTTTTGTGTTTCCCAACCAATAATTTTATTAATCGCACTAAATTGTCCTCGTGATATTAACGATTTTAAGAAATGCTGAGCCAATGGCAAGTGGCTATTTTCTCTTGGGAGAATTATCAATAACGATCTGATACCATTTCCCATTGTTGATATTTTTTGGAATTTGTTCTCCGGTTCTTTAAACCGAAATCTCTGCCACCACCAAAATGCGATTTTTGTTTTTAAAGATATTTTCATTTGCTAATAAAACTTTGGCGAAATTATGAAACTGCGTAGTTTTTACCATAGGATATTATTGATGTTCCACAAAAAAGAGGATTGGTATGAAACACCAGAAACCCGGTAAATTTCCATTTACGCGCGGGATTTATCCCGATATGTACAAAAAACGCTTATGGACTATGCGGCAATATGCCGGATATACATCAGCCGATGAATCGAATAGACGGTATCGCTACTTATTAGATGAAGGTGTAACAGGTCTTTCAGTCGCGTTTGATCTACCTACTCAAATCGGGTATGATTCAGATCATCCTATGGCAGAAGGAGAAGTGGGTAGAGTTGGAGTTCCCATTTCCTCAATCGCTGACATGGAACGGTTATTTAGTAAAATTCCGCTCGATAAAATATCTACGTCGATGACCATTAATTCAACAGCTATTATCGTGTTAGCAATGTATATCGCTGTAGCGGAAAAACAAGGTATATCCGCAACCAAGTTACGCGGAACAATTCAAAATGACATTTTAAAGGAATATGTTGCGAGAGGAACTTATATTTTTCCACCAAAACCATCTATGAGAATTATTACCGATATGTTCGGTTATTGTGCAAACAATTTACCAAAATGGAATACGATATCTATTTCCGGATACCATATAAGAGAAGCAGGTAGCACAGCAGCACAAGAAATAGCTTTTACATTGGCAAATGGCATTGCCTATGTACAATCAGCTATAGAAACCGGATTAGACGCTAATATATTTGGAGAGCGGTTATCATTTTTCTTTAACACTCACAATGGCTTTATAGAAGAAATTGCCAAATTTCGAGCAGCTCGTTTCTTGTGGGCAAACATTATGAAGGATCGGTTTAGAGTTACTAATCCAAAAGCACAACTTTGCCGTTTTCATACACAAACAGCCGGTTCAACCTTAGCTGCTCAACAAATTGACAATAATATTGTTAGAACTACTATCCAAGCCTTGGCTGCCGTTTGCGGTGGGACTCAGTCACTACATACCAATGGCAAAGATGAAGCACTTGCCCTGCCGACCGATGAATCGGTCAAACTCGCTTTAAGGACACAACAAATCATTGCACATGAATCCGGAATTACCAATTATCCCGATCCGTTCGGTGGAAGTTATGTTGTTGAAGAATTAACTAATTCATTGGTGCAAGATGCACAAAAGATAATTGCACAAATTGATGAAATGGGTGGTTCAGTTTCAGCAATCGAAAATGGATGGATCCAAAACGAAATTGTTAAAAGTGCCTATGATTATCAAAAAGCAGTGGATAATAAAGAAAAAATCGTAATCGGTGTAAATAAATTTATTGAGAAAGAATCGGTTAAACCGGAATTATTAAAAATTGACATCAAAGCAACAAAAAACCAAGTTAAACTACTTAAGCAATTTAAAAATAAGAGAAATAGTGAAAATGTTAAAGTGAATTTAAATTTGCTTTCAGAAAAGGCAAGAACCACTCAAAACCTATTCCCACAAATTATTAATTGTGTAAAAAATAATTGCACACTTGGTGAGATCTCTGATATTCTGCGTGGAGAATTCGGTGAATATCATCAGAATTGATTATTACTTATTGATTAAATGGTTTTAACTTCGGCAAATTTTATATTAATTAAAAGATAGAGGACGTTAATGAAAAAAATACTAATCCTACTTGCAATCATCTTCATGGTATCTTGCGCTAAAAAAGCCGCGCCTGCGGTTGAAGTTAAACCTGATGATACTGCGATTACAGAAACAGCTCCTACTGATGAAGGTATTGTTGTAGAACCATTTAATGTGGATCTTGGGGAAGGCACGGTTGTTCCTGATTTTGTTGAAGAACCATATATGATTAAACGAAATGATTATTTATCAAAAATCGCCAAGAATGAATTGGGCGATTGGCGTAAATGGCGTGAAATTTATGACCATAATCGCGACATGATTGGAGACAATCCTGATAGAATATATCCGTATCGCTTTTTACAATTATTAAAAGCTGCCGCAGTTGCTAAAGATTGCCAAGTAGAATTTTATAATTATACAATTGAATCCGGTGATACTCCCTGGAATATGGCTCAAAACGTTTATGGCGACGAATTATCTTGGATAATTATCTACATGGATAACCAAGAATTGATTGACCGTAATGGCGGAATTATTTATCCGGGTATGACTTTCCAATTACGAAAGAATTTGGATCCGTGTAAATAATTTATTGCGCAATAAACACAATACGTTTTAACTGATAAACAACCCAATAAACGCATTGCGTTTATTGGGTTGTTTATCTACAAAATCAATTTTTACATTTTCAATTTTGATCCAAAGATTTTTTCTTTTTTAAAGAAATAAGGAAAGAAAGCCTTCATAACATTGACATTTCTGTTGACCATTTTTATTTTTATATGGTAGAGAAAGGAGTATTGTCTCATCATTCGTAATAAAATTGATTCGATTATTTTTGAATATGAATTGCAATTAGTTTAATAAATTACCATATGGAAAATAAATTATTAATCTTCATTTTATTTATTTTTGTACAAGGAACTTCAGCCTCAGATGTTCAGGAATCAACACAAAATTTTATAATTTCATCTGGAAGTTATGGTGGAAATTATAATAAAACAGGAATCATTATTTCTGAATTGCTAAATGAAATCAATGAAAATTTAGTTTTCACAGCGGTTTCCAGTACAGGATCAATTGACAATATTAGTAAATTAAAAAAACGATTTGCCGATTTTGCAATTGTGCAACGAGATATTTTATTAAATAATTTTTACGCTGATAAAAACGGAATTAAAAACATTACGCTTATTTTGCCGTTATTTCAGGAAAAATTTATTATTTACACACACTACGATGCTCCGATTCCTTTAGATTCATTTAAGCAAATGACAAATAACGCATCACAAAACTTAAAAATAGGTGTTACTAGTAAAAATGGAACGACATATAAAACATTTGTTTCTATGTCCGGGCTTCTAGGCATTAATATGAATAATATTTCATTTGTTGTCGAAGATTATTCTATTTTGATTAAGAAATTTAAAAACATGGAAATTGATTATTTCATCACATTTTCTCTCCCAATAGAAGAATTAGAAAACAGAAAACGAATTTCTGTCGTTTATTTTAATAAGAAACAAATTTTACTTTTAAAAAGCAGAATGCGACAATTATCTGAATCAAGTTTTGATAATATTAATCATAAAACACTTGGAATATGGTCATTATTAATTGGGCTTGACAGTAGTATTAAAAAAATAGGTGAGCATGAAATATTGAATCATTTGCAAAAAATTATCCAACGAGATGATTTTATTTCAAAAGAAATACAAAAAACATTAAAACAGTTTAAGCAAAACAAAAATTGGCGTTATAAATACCTCGCGAATATACCGGTAAGTCCATATCTTTTAAAGACTCTGGGGTATCAAACAAATAAATTTCAAAAAATCTTTCCATTTATTGCAACTGTTTTATTAATTATTTTCAGCTTTCTGATCTTCAGCAAATCAAATTTAATACGAAGATTGGGGTGGACATATATTTGGACTCGATATAAACATATATGCATAGGAGTGATAATAATTATTGTTCTATATTTAGCTTGTATCGAAATTATTGTTTTTAGCGAAAATCAATTATTTTTAAAAACGACTATTAAAAGTCAGGTTTTGGACATGACTCGCCTTGATATACATTTTTGGAATGCTGTTAGAATTTTTACAAATAACGAGGGCGGTGTATTTCCGTTATCATTATTAGGGAAAGCAATGGTTTCCGCGTCCGCATATACATTGTATTTAGGCGGATTCTTAATAGTTTTTTTAGAATTCTTTATGCATAAATTAGTCATCAAACGAAAGAAAGGTCTTATGAAAATAACTCACAAAAATCATATCATTATCGCGGGGTGGAATGAATTTACTCCACAATTTATTGAAGAATTACTTTTGGCATGCAAGAATTTCCACAACAAAATAATTAAAATCGTTTGCATTGCTCCAAATCCAGAGGATATTACTCAAAACAATGATTACATTAATAACCTGGAACAAAAAAAGGTTATTTCGTTTGTAGATGGATATATCAGACATAATAATACTTTAGAACAATCAAACGCTAACCTGGCAAAAACAATTGTATTGCTTGCAGACGATGGCACAATTCATTCAGACGAGAAAACTCTATTACGGGCATTGTCTATTTCTAAATTTTGTAAAGAACAATCTTCATATGCCACCGCAAACCAATCAAGTAAACAGATTGGTAAATACTTTGAAACAAAAGAAAATATCAATACGGTTTACATAATTGCACAAGTGAATAACAACGAGTTTGTAGAAGATTTACGAAATGCCGGAGTTAATGGAATTATTAATAAAACAAGTATTATTGATGGTATTTTAATTCAGAGTATTTTAAATCCCGGTGTTTCAAAACTCATAAATAATATTTTATCTTTTAGCGATGATACGAATGAATTTTACACTGTCGACCTGTTTAGACCGGAGAATACTCACTTGCGAATTAAAACTTTTGATGAATTATTGTTACCACTTAGAAAACAAAATATATTACTTGTCGCCATTAGAATTATTTATCGTGATAAAAATGGGAATGAAATTGTTGACGAAGATGAAATACTACAAAATTTAAATAAAGATGGATTAACTCGTCAAATAATAACTAATCCAATAACCAAAGCGGAAACCAATCGAAAAACAGATGAGGATGATCAGCTTTTGGTTCTTTCAGTAGGGGCAAAAGAACTAAAAACGGGAATTCAAAATATAAATTTTTGATCATTGAAACCCAAAAAAAAGAATATATCTCTTACGCAAGAATAGTACGGAAATAATTGACTTGCTTCCTTCGGTTGGACCACGTTACACCCTCACCTTAATATACTTAAATGATGTTCAACTTAAATCCTTATAAAGAAAAATTATCTACCGATTATTTTGGACAAACAATTCAATATTATCCAAAATTAGATTCAACCAACACTAAAGCTTGGGAATTGGTTTCTGAAAATACTCAAAATGGAACGGTTGTAATTACTGACAATCAGTTAAAGGGTCGTGGGAGACAATCTAATAAATGGATATCTACTCCAGGTAAAAGTTTAACATTTTCAGTTATTCTATACCCCAATGCTCCACCAAATAAAATTAATCTCTATTCACTGATTACCGGTTTAGCGATAACCGATTGTTTAAATGAATATGATATTCAAGCCAAATTAAAGTGGCCAAACGATATTCTGATTAACGGAAAAAAAGCAGGCGGGATTCTTTGCGAAAGTAAAATAAGTGGTGGCGTAATTAAATCAATGGTAATTGGTATTGGACTAAATGTTAATGAAAGGATCGAAGAATTCCCCGAAGTCATTCGCAAAAACGTAACCTCATTAATGATTGAAAATGGAAAACAATATCAAATAGAATTATTATTAACGAATATTCTTAATCATTTAGAACATAGGATTAAAAACAAAGAAACAAATTTACAATTATTGGATTGGGAAAAACGTTGTGCACATTTAAATCAAACGGTAACTTTCCGTTCGGGAAACGAAAATGTAACCGGTGTTTTTATAGGTTTGTCTTCAAGCGGTCAAGCTATTATAGTAATTAATAATAAGGAAGTGATTTTTGATAGCGGGGAAATCGTAGATATTGACTATTGAATTTTGAGTTCATAATTTTGAATTATTAGTTTTTCTCTACGTCTTTGTGCCTTCGTTGTTATATTTTCAATAATTATGTTATTCTCGTTTTATTCGTTTGCTTCGTTGTTAATGTTTTGGTTCTTCTCTGCTTGTCCTTCGTAGGTAAACTCTGCGGCAATAATTTAATACCGATGTATCGGGGATGCTTTAATTTGTATCTCAAATTTATTAAACTCTGATTTCATGCCTTGTATTAACTCTTGGCTAATTTTCACATTTTCAGCTTTGGTAAGTCCGACTTTTGAATTGATTCCCAATAATATAACATGATGTTTTTCAGTATCTACGACACGAATATCGTGCCACTCCATGATCCTATCATCATTCTTCCAATTATTATCTAAATAAATTTTAACTTTTTGAATTACCGGATTATTTAAACTAATCGGATCAATATGGACTGTTGGTTCAATATCTAGTCTTTTATATAATATATATTCAACGTCTTCGGCAATATCATGTGCTTCAGCTGAAGAAATTGTATCATCAATTTCTATATGGATACTGACAAATTCATCTTTACCATAGCTGTGAACAGTTATGTCATGTACTCCAAGCACTCCTTCAATTGCAGAAACCACTTGTTTAATATCGTCAATTTCATCTTCTGCCGGAGGGACACCGATTATATCATCAACTGCTTCTTTTGCAATAGTGAACCCAGTCCATATTACAAATAACGCCACACCGATTCCTGCCCAACCGTCAACTGAATGATAACCGTATTTCCCTGCAATCATTGCTACAATCACTAATAAAGATGATATCGCATCTGCGCGATGATGCCAAGCATCTGCAAGTAGGGTACCGGAAGAAATTTTGTGCGACAAAAATTCAGCAAAGCGAGCAGTCAATTCTTTCAAAAAAACTGTTCCCAATATTATTATTATCATTATCCAAGAAGGTGAAATTGGAGAAGGATTTAATACCCTTCCAATTGATGATCTAATAAATTCAATTCCGGTAACTATCAGCAAAATTGCAATTATTAAAGTTGCAATATATTCAACTCTTCCATGACCGTAAGGATGCTCGGAATCAGCCGGTTTTTCGGCTTCGTGGAAACCCCAAATTACTACGCCGGATGATATTACATCAGAAAGGGTGTGGACAGCATCGGCAATGACGCTCACCGAACCAACAATAATTCCAATAATTAATTTTATTACGAATAAAAGTCCGTTGATAAATACGGAAACCCAACCTTGGAATTTGCCGATGCTACCACGATAACTCCGGGTGGCTACTTTTTCTTGTGGAACAAATCGGTTGGTTAATGATTCGAAAAAATTCATGATTCACAATTACTCGATTGCATCTAATCCGGTTATTTCTTTTCCAATTATCAAAGTATGCATTTCGTGCGTGCCCTCGTAGGTATAAACCGATTCCAAATTCATGATATGTCGCATTATTGGATAATCATCTGTAATACCAATTGCTCCTAGAATTTCACGCGCACTACGCGCGATATCTCTCGCCATAGCAACATTATTCCGTTTCGCCAATGATATTTGCGCAAAGTTCGCTTTACCTTGGTCCTTTAATCTTCCTAATTGAATCGCTAATAATTGAGCTTTGGTTATTTCCTCAAGCATATCAACTAATTTTTTCTGAGTTAATTGATAACCGGCAATCGGTTTTGAAAATTGTTTACGGTTTTTAGAATATTCTAATGCTGTTTCATAACAATCAATTGCGGCTCCAATTGCTCCCCAAGCAATGCTGTATCTCGCTTGTGATAAACAAGCTAATGGGGCTTTTAATCCTTCTGCTTTGGGTAATCTTTGTCTTTCTGATATCTTTACATTATCAAGAACTAATTCGGATGTAACAGACGCACGTAAACTTAATTTACCATGCATTTCCGGTGCTGTAAATCCGTCGATTCCTTTTGGAATTATAAATCCACGAACAATATTATCGTCATCCTTTGCCCAAACAATTGCAAGGTCGGCAATTGAGCCATTTGTGATCCACATTTTACTTCCGTTGATTATCCAATCATGACCATTTCTTTTTGCTTTTGTAATCATTCCTCCGGGATTGGAACCAAATTCCGGCTCAGTTAAACCAAAACAGCCGACAGCTTTTCCTCGGGCAAGCTTAGGCAGCCATTGCTTCTTCTGTTCATCCGAACCATATTCCAAAATTGGATACATCACCAATCCACCCTGTACACTGGCAAACGAACGCAGACCCGAATCGCCTCTTTCAAGTTCCTGCATTAATAATCCATACGCAACATTACTAACACCGGCTCCACCAAATTCCTCCGGAAAAGTAGAACCAAAAACACCGATTTCACCTAATCTTGGTATAATATTTGTAGGAAAAGTCCCTTCACGAAAATGATCCTGAATAACCGGCATAAACTCATTTTTTACAAAATCATGAGCTGTCTTTTGTATTGCCAACTCTTCTTCTGTGAGAAGATCAGTTATATTATAAAAGTCTGGACCAATATATTTCATTCTAATGGCACACGGATGTTGCTGATAAACGCAGATTTATATATTTAGATAGGACTAATCCAATCATTCTTATCTGTATATTATTTTTTTTCATTAGTAAAAATTACTCTTTTAAATCAAATTTATTTAATTCAATAACAAGTGCATTTTCATATACCTTTTCAAGAAAACTATAACCAAGTTTATTATAAACAATATAAAATGCTTTGATAATCTTTTCAGTTAGGTCAGAATGTAACATTGGTTTTTAGTCATTTTTATTATAAAAGCATATCAGTGAAAATCCGTCCAATCTATGTCATCCGCGTTCTATCGTGCTATTAATCCATCCATGAAGTTTCGTGCTGAGTGCTCATCGCAATTAAAAATTAATTCCTTTAATTCTAACAATTCAGAATCATTAAACTTATCGGAAGCTAATGAATTAAATTTGTTTTCCAAATCTTCCATTGTCATCGGTTCTCGAGGATCACCCTTTGGATATTCAAGATATTCCGAATATTTTTCCCCATTCTTAGTGGTAATCACCACTTTTGACGGTTGCTTTGCCGGAAACATCTTTTCAAATTCTATTGAAGGCTCACCTTTAATTTTGTCGATCACTTCAAATATTCTCGGATCATTTAATTTTTCATCAGAGAACGATTCTGTTGTTATCTTTTTATCAACCATTGCCACAGCTAAACAATACGGTAGTGAGTGATCAGCAGTTTCTCGGGATTCAGGACGATACTTTGTAGGATCAAATAATATATCATACGCTTGTGCAAATGCAGTTACTTTAACTTCCTCAATATCCGAATATTCTAAATTATTATTGACCATAATTTTCAATACACACGATATATGAGTATGCGTTAAAGCTTCGGTTGGGAAAGCTTTCATGCTGCACTCGAGGATTTTATAATCTTTTCCTAAATTACCGATTAATGCATCGACATCCCATTTCCACGATGAAACACCATCGCGTCCTTCCATATCCGTAGGATTTAATTTTTCGTCTTTTGCATTCCAACCAATAAATGCGTCCATGAATCCTTCTTTACCTTCAAAAACTTTTTCAGTTCCGGAATACCCTTTTTGAGCCATCAAGGCAGCTAACACACCTGATTGCACTGCCATCGGGTCAACCGTATTTTTCATCATCGTTAATACACCGGCGGTTGGGCATCCAATTGTATGATTATGACAGCCGCTTATTCCAATGGCATTTACCATTTCATCTACCGTCAATCCTAATATTTTTCCCGCCACAATTGGCGATACAAATTGCGTAAGTGTTGCATGATGCCATTTGCGTTCTCGGACGCCCGGCTTTGCAAATATACATAAACGTTGTTCGAATTCATATGCTAATACGATTGCAACAATTACATCTTTCATAGAGGCATCTACTTTTTCAGCCACTGTCAATGCCGCCGGAATAATATCTGATGGATGGCTGGGATCTTCTTTCCAATAAATATCATTAAAGTCTAATGCTCTAATCATTAGTGAATTGATCAAAGTAGCATTAACCGCAGGTAATTTATCTCCAAACACAAAAGTTGTTGCTTCCGGTGTTCCGCCCATTTC
>SDBT01020069.1_pt1 | contig 10460 bp, 5 predicted proteins | sample 2277101 | NCBI WGS metagenome assembly SDBT01 (sample SAMN10404973, study PRJNA504765) | marine sediment metagenome | isolation source: marine sediment core GS10_PC15, 103 cmbsf | place: Arctic Ocean: Southern Knipovich Ridge | collected 2010
ACAACCTGGGAGCGAGAGGCTTACGTAAAATCATTGAAGAACTTATGATGGATATTATGTATCATTTGCCGACATCAAAAAAGACAGGAACACTCAAAATCACGAAAAAGATGGTTGAGGAATCTGAACTAAAGTTTCAAAATTTAAAATATGCAGTAGGAGAGTAATATGGCATCCAATGACAAAGCAGAAAATATTAAAAATATTTCTTTAATCCCCCTGAGAGATCTTGTCATTTTCCCATCGACTCTTGTCCCTTTTATCATTGGGAGATCATCATCTATTGATGCCTTGGACAAAGCCAATGAAAAGGACAAGATGATTTTCCTTTCTGCCCAGATGGATGCTTCTATTGATAATCCTCATCCCAAGGATGTGTATTCTATGGGAGTGATTGCCAAGATTATCCGCTCGGTCAAAATTGACGATAAAAACATCAAAGTTATCGTTGAGGGCAAAAAAAGAGCTCGCATTCTGGAATATCTCAGCACGTATCCTCATTACCAGATCTTGGCGAAAGAGATCAAAGAAATTGAGAATGACAGCCCAGAAGTCAGAGAAATATTGAATACGGTGCTGTCTCTCTTTGAAGATTATCTTAAACTCAGCCAGCATGCCAATTTTGAATCCATCATTCCCGCATTGAATGAAAATACACCAAACAGAATTGCTGATATAATCGTCTCTCATCTCTACTTGCCTTTAGAAGAGAAGCAGAATTTCCTGGAAACCATCAACACTCTTGAGAGGATCCAACGGTTAAAATATGTCCTGGAAAATGAAATATTCAAAATTCATACCAAGCTCAAGAAAGAGGGCAAAAAAATTCGTCGAAGACCTCCAGTCAAAATACCGGGACAGAAGGTTTTTCCTTCAGGTTTCAATTTCAAAAAGGAAGACCAACCTAATGAGATTGCAGAGTTGAAAGAAAAGCTGGAGAAAGCCAAGATGTCAAAAGATGCTGAAGAAAAGGCCAACAAAGAAATAGAGAGGCTGGAATCCATGCCTCCCATGTCTGCGGAAGCCACTGTCAGTCGAAATTATTTGGATTGGCTCATCTCCTTACCCTGGAATAAAAAATCGAGAGAGAAACGGAATATCGAAGAAGCAGAAAAAATCCTTAATGAAGATCACTTTGGACTGGACAAAGTCAAAGAGCGGATTTTAGAGTATCTGTCCATACGCCAATTGGTGAAAACTCCAAAAGGTATCATACTTGGATTTATCGGCCCTCCAGGAGTAGGCAAGACCTCGTTGGGCGCCTCTATTGCCAGGGCGACAAACAGAAAATTTGTGCGTTTGTCTCTCGGTGGAGTTCGAGATGAAGCAGAAATTAGAGGGCATAGACGAACATATATTGGCGCTTATCCCGGAAGGATTATCCAGATGATAAAAAAAGGAGGCACAAAAAATCCAGTGTTCCTTTTAGACGAAGTGGATAAAATGAGTGTCGATTTCAGGGGAGATCCGGCATCGGCGCTTATGGAAGTTCTTGACCCTGAGCAGAACGGTAATTTTTTGGATCACTTCATTGACACAGAATTTGATCTTTCAAATGTGATGTTCATTGTGACGGCCAATATGATCGAGCCCATTCCGCGTCCGCTCGTCGACAGAATGGAAATCATACGGATACCAGGTTATACGGAGGAAGAAAAGCTCCAGATAGTAAAGAAATTCCTGCTGCCTAAACAGATAAAAGCTCATGGTCTTAAAGAAAACAATTTGAAGCTTACCGATAGGACAATACGAAAACTTATTCGTGAGTATACAAGAGAAGCGGGAGTGAGAAATATCGAACGAGAAATTACATCTGTCTGTCGTAAAGTTGTCAAAAAGGTTGTCACCAAAGATAAACACTATAAAGAAACCATCACTCCTAAAAATATTGAAAAATATCTGGGTATCCCGCGGTTTCGTAGATCTAGCATCGATAAAAGAGATGAAGTCGGAGTAGCCCTGGGAATGGCTTGGACAGAATTCGGAGGCGAACTTCTGACTTTCGAAGCGATGAAAACTTATGGAAAAGGCAATTTAACCCTAACAGGACAACTCGGTGAAATCATGCAGGAATCGGCTCAAGCCGCGTTCAGTTATGTGAGAGGAAAGACGTTTGAGTTGAATATTGCAACAGATCTGCACAAAAATTACGATATTCACATTCATGTCCCGGAAGGAGGGACGCCTAAAGAAGGGCCTTCTGCAGGAATCACACTCGCGACATCCATCATCTCACTTCTTACGGGAATACCTGTATCAAAGAAGGTGGCCATGAGTGGAGAGATCACATTAAAAGGGAAAGTTCTTCCTGTTGGTGGAATCAAAGGAAAACTTCTTGCTGCACATCGAGAGGGCATTAAAGTGGCCATTCTTCCTATAGACAATAAACCTGATTTAAGAGATCTTCCTAAAAATATCAAAGATGACATGAACATCAATTTTGTAGAACACATGGATGATGTACTCAAGATAGCTTTGACTAAAGATATATCTGAAGTCCTGAAAAAAGAAAAAACATTACTGCCTGAGGAAGAACCTCAGAAGCCTTCTGTTACGCATTGATCGATAAAAGTCAAATTCCAGGAAGAAGGAAGGCTAGTAGTTTCAAGAATAAACCATATGTGAGGTATTAAAATGAAAGAATTTAATTTAGTTGATTTAGAAGAAAAAGATTTTAAAGGCCTTGTCCATATTGCAGAGGAGATCGGACTCCAAGAAGATGACATTAAAGATACTAAGAAACAGAATCTAATTTTCAAGGTACTCGAAGCTCAAGCCAAGAAGAACGGGCAGTTGTTTTCTGAAGGTGTTCTCGAATGCTTAGATGATGGATTTGGTTTTTTGCGTGCTCCGGAATTCAGTTATCTTCCGAGTCAGGATGATATCTATGTTTCGCCTTCCCAAATTAGGAAGTTTCAACTTCGAACGGGTGATACAATTTCTGGAATTGTACGGCCTCCAAAAGATGGAGAAAAATATTTTGCTTTAATAAAAATCGAGGCGATCAATTTTTCACACCCGGATCATGTGTTGGAAAATAGGAGAAATGTCTACTTTGAAAATTTGACTCCTCTGTATCCCTTTGAAAAGATCATACTCGAGGACGGGCTGCCCAAGAACCTGAATGCCCGCGTTATGGATCTGCTAACCCCGATAGGGAAGGGCCAAAGGGGTCTTATTGTCTCTCCTCCACGTGCAGGGAAAACGACTCTTTTAAAAACCATAGCCAAGTCCATTGAGAAGAATCATCCGGAGATATTTCTGATTGTCCTGTTGGTTGCGGAGCGGCCTGAAGAAGTGACAGATTTCCAGAGAAGTATAAATGGTGAAGTTGTAGCCTCAACATTTGATGAACCACCAATACGAAATACTCAAGTAGCCAATATTGTTTTGGAGAAAGCCAAAAGACTCGTTGAACTGAAAAGGGATGTCACCATATTGCTCGATAGTGTCACTCGATTGGCTCGAGCTCATAATGCGATCATTCCTCCTTCGGGTAAAGTTCTATCCGGAGGAATCGACGCGAATGCCTTAAATAAGCCAAAGAAATTTTTTGGATCGGCCCGAAAAATCGAAGAAGGGGGAAGTCTCACCATTATGGCGACGGCCTTGATCGACACAGGAAGCCGTATGGACGAAGTCATTTTCGAGGAGTTTAAAGGAACCGGAAATATGGAAATCAATCTCGACAGGCGTCTGGTCGATAAAAGAATATTTCCGGCCATCGATATTAAACGTTCAGGCACACGAAAAGAAGAACTTTTAGTTTCCGATAAAGACTTGGGCAGAATATGGGTATTGCGAAAAGTACTTAGTCAGCTGAACGAAGTGGAAGCCATGGAACTCTTGTTGGATAAAATGGGACGAACAAAAACGAACGCTAATTTCCTGGATGCCATGAACAGGGGGTAATAATTCGGTTTAATCCTTATGGCCCTAACAGCTATTGGAAGATCTGCTTAAAGAGCCAACGAAGAAATGTTAGAGTATAGACAGAAAGAAGAACCCAAACCAAAATCGTAAGTGTTTCATTTAAACGTTTGAAAAAAGGGGACCGCACTTTCCTCTTTCGATTCATTTTCGAAATAACAACAAACAACACCAAACCTAAAAGTAAATACAGCCATTTTCGCATCTGAAAGCACACTCCTTATTGACCAACCCTAGGCGGTCTATGGCATTATTGGAGAAAGAAAAACGTTAGTCAAGGGGAGCATCAACGGCTGTGGAAGAAATTTTGCATATGCTGAAAGAGAAAAAGTAGGGACTTAACGGTTTTTTAAGAGGTCCGTTATTGTGCCTCCATCCGGAGTCCGGAAGTTTGGATTGATTTTGCTCAATTCCCGCCAAATTTTTACTCCCTCGTCCTGAAATCCCACATCGTAAAAGAGCACGATTCCCTTGTTATAATGGGCATGTTCGTGGCGTGGATCCACCTCTATGGCTTTATTAAAAGAGGCAATGGCTTCGGTTGGATTTCCTGCCCGGCGGTACATGGTGCCAAGGTCTGTCAAAACATTGGCATTGTTAGGATTTATGGATAAATATTGATTATAAGCCCTAATGGCCTCCTGGTATTTTTTGGCATCATAATACAAATTGCCTAACTCCATCCATGCTGAAGCATTGTTTGGATTACTCTTCAGCTGCTGTTCCAGAGCAAACATCTGGGCTGAATTCTGGATGGGCGCATTCATACCAGGATTTTGTGAAGCTCTGCCAGAGTCTGATTTATATGCGTTGTAGATGTTTCCCCCAAAAAATCCGATCAACAGAGCGATGAGCCCGATAATGAGAGCCGTATTTATAGAAACAGTTTTGATTTCGACTTTTTTAACATTGGTCATAAGGCCTCCAGAGCAAAATATTTACGAAAAGATTAATTTCTAATTTTATAATATTTCTCGATTCCTTTCCACTGCAATATTCTCTTAAAAAGTTGACCACGATAGAGAATCTCGATAGAATGCAAAAATTGATACTTGAATAATACCGTTTGCCTATGGGAGAACATCGCATGAAAAAAACACTTTTTGTTCTATTTGTCTTTTTATTTGGCGTTTGTGCATCAGCAGAAACCATTATTAATCCTTTTCTTTTTAATGGGTTAAAGTATCGGAATATCGGTCCTTCTCGTGGCGGGCGTGTGACGGCTGTCGCGGGCATATCTTCGCAGCCGGAAATATTCTATATGGGGGCCAGCGGAGGAGGAGTCTGGAAAACAACCGATTATGGAAAAAGCTGGAGCAATGTCTCCGATGGCTATTTCTCGACGGGTTCAATAGGAGCCATACGTGTTGCCCCTTCAGATCCGGCCATTATATATGTGGGCACAGGATCTGACGGAATTAGAAGCAATGTTATCACAGGCCGGGGTGTCTACAAGTCGATTGATTCCGGAAAGACATGGATGTTCTTGGGCCTCCGTGCGGTCGGACAGATAGGAGCCGTAGAGATCCACCCTGGAAATCCTGATATCGTTTTCGTGGCCGCTCTGGGACAGGCTTTTGGCCCCAATCCGGAGCGAGGGATTTTTCGCACTTTGGACGGAGGGAAAACTTGGGAGAAAGTCCTTTTTATCTCTGATCAAACGGGTGGAATTGACCTTGAATTAGCCCCGGACAATCCCAATATTGTTTACGCTTCTCTATGGCGGGGTGAACGGAAACCATGGACCATCATCAGTGGGGGACTTGAAGGCGGTATCTATAAATCCTCAGATGGCGGTACGTCATGGAAACAGGTCACAGAAGGGTTACCGTCCGGTTTGCGTGGAAAAAGCGACCTGGCGGTCTCTCAAGCCGATCCCAGACGCGTCTATGTTCTGATGGAAGCTCCGGAAGGGGAGGGGGGGCTCTACAGGTCGGATGACTACGGAGAGAGCTTCCAGCTCATATCGACCTATGCTCCGCTGCTGGACAGACCATTCTACTACTGCAATCTGGATGCCGATCCTACAAATGCAGATATCTTGTATTCCAATGCTACGGGATTTTACAAATCTGATGATGGAGGAAATTCATGGAAACGACGGTCCACGCCTCACGGCGATAACCACGATATGTGGATCAATCCCCATGATCCGGATATATTTATACAATCGAATGATGGGGGAGCCAATGTGACACGTGATGGAGGTCAAACATGGTCCACACAGAACAATCAACCTACGGCCGAACTTTATCAGGTGGCCGTGGATGACCAGTTCCCTTACTGGATTTATGCCGGACAGCAGGACAACTCCACTATCATGGTGCCGAGTTTACCGCCTTATTCTCCTTCGATTGGTGCCGCAGGTTTCTGGCAGGCCATTGGTGGTTGTGAAACCGGACCCGCTGTACCAAAACCCGGAAATCACAACATCGTATATTCCAACTGTAAGGGTCGTTTCGGACGTTACAACAAACTGACCGGCCAGGAAAAACAGTACTATGTGGGAGCGGCTAACCTCTACAGCCACAATCCTAAAGACTTAAAATACCGCTTCCAACGTGTGTCTCCCATCCATGTCTCTCCTCATGATCCAAATGTGGTTTATCATGCATCCCAGTACCTTCATCGTACGACGGATGAAGGCGTTACCTGGGAAATCATATCTCCCGACCTGACAGCGAATGAATCGGATAAGCAGGTTATTTCAGGAACACCTATCACCCGCGACATTACGGGCGAGGAGTTTTACAGCACAATCTATGCTGTCCAGGAATCAATTCTGGAAAAAGGATTGATCTGGGTGGGTGCAAACGATGGACCTGTCCATGTGACTCGCGATGATGGAAAGACATGGGCCAATGTTACGCCTTCCGATATGCCTACCGGAGGCCGTATCCAGACGATCGAACCATCTCCTCACAAACCCGGTAAGGCTTATTTTGCCGCTTACCGCTATCTGCTTGGAGATTGGAAGCCCTATATTTACAGGACAACTGATTATGGGAATTCCTGGAAGAGGATAACGACAGGAAAAAATGGAATTCCTATCGATACACCCACCCGGGTAGTCAGAGAAGATCCGGATCGTGAAGGGCTTCTATATGCGGGCACGGAATTCGGGATGTACATTTCCTTTGATGATGGAGAACACTGGCAGGTGTTTCAACTTAATCTTCCTGTGACTCCTGTCACTGACATCAAGGTTTACAGGGGCGATCTTGTTTTGTCCACCATGGGGAGGTCTTTCTGGATTCTCGATAACATTACACCTCTCCATTATTTTTCCGAGGACATAAAAAACTCTCTTTTTACTCCTCGCGAGACCTATAGAATGCGGTTCCGGGCTTCTCGGGGTTCATCCGCAGCTCCGGAATATCCTTCTCCTGGAGTGATATTTGACTATGTCCTGGCAGAAGAACCAAAAGGAAATATCGTCTTCGAGATCCAAAATTCTTTAGGACAAAAAGTGAGGACCTTTTCAAGTGCTGCAGGTCAACCGCGGTTGAAAAAGACGGTGGGGGCCCATCGCTTTCTTTGGGATATGAGAAGGGAACTGTTTGTAGAAGAAAGTACAGAGACTCAATCCCGTCGCCAGCGGCGAGGGCCTTTGGTTATACCTGGCATGTATCAGGGTATTATCACCATTGGGGAATGGAGTGATCGTGTCCAAGTTGAGATTCTTATAGATCCCAGGGTAGCTGCCGATGGATTAACGCTGTCAGACTTAAAAGAACAGGAACAGCTCAGCCTGGATGTTCTGAAACTTCAGGATAAAGCGCGAAATACGACCAACCGTCTTGAAAAAGAAATAGAAAATCTAACTGCAAAAACTGGAAAAAAAAAGCTTTCTCGCAGGGAAAAAAGCTTAGAGGCCAAACTTAACGAGATTAAAGCTAGATTAGTCACGTCAAAAGGCCGCTACCCACAGCCGATGATCTTGGATCAGATCGGCTACCTCGCCGGCATGCTTGACCGTGCAGACCAAAAACCGGGACGTGACGCTTATATAAGATATGATGAGCTTCAAGACGCCTTAACTCAGTGTGAGAGGGATATCTCTCAGGCCCTCAAACAGTAAAATTAAATTTATCAAAAATCGAAATCAATTTCTAAATCACTGAGGGAGAACGATTGATCTTGCAACAAACATAAAAAAGAGGTATAATTAACCAAAATAAAGTAGTAATTGTACAAGTGAATTGTTTATCCCACCAGGTCAATAATTTCTTTTGACAATCACTTCTTCATATTTGAATTAACAATAAAGGATATCAAATGGAATTTTATAAATTAAATCTCGATTCCCGTCTTCAACAGGGAATTACAGACAATAGCTATACGGAGTTGACGGATGTTCAGGAACAGACACTGTCTAAAACCCTACAGGGAAGAGATGTCGCGGTGCAGTCACAGACTGGAACGGGAAAAACAGCGGCGTTTTTAATCACAATAATGGAACGTCTGTCGAAAAAAACATCTCCAGATCATAAATTTGCGCTAATTATTGTTCCCACCCGGGAATTAGCCGTTCAGATCGAAAAAGAAGCTCTTCAATTGTGCCGGCATATGAAATGTGCGGTAGGAAGTTTCTATGGCGGCGTTGGTTATACCCGCCAATTAGAGTCTTTGCGAAAAGGTGTGGACATTATTATTGGAACTCCCGGGCGTTTGTTGGATTTTAGCCAAAAGGGCTATTTACAGTTGAAAAATGTTGAAGTACTTGTGATCGATGAGGCCGATCGAATGTTCGATATGGGATTTCTTCCGGACATCACAAAACTTATTCAAAAAATGCCTTCTCAAAAGTACAGACAGAGCATGCTGTTCAGTGCCACTCTAAACCGGTTTTCAAGGACTGTTGCCTATAAACACATGAATGATCCGGATTTTATTGAACTCACTCCTGACCAAATGACCGTTGATACAATTTCCCAAGAACTCTATCATGTAAAAAGCCATATTAAATTAAATCTTCTGCTGGGCATCCTTAAAGCTGAAACTCCTCAAAATGCATTGATTTTTACAAACACAAGACATGTCGCTTTCCGCCTGTCCCAAAAACTCAAAGGCAACGGGTACAGGTGCCAACATCTGACAGGTGATCTTCCGCAAAATCGGAGATTAAAAGTCATCGATGACTTCATAAAAGGGAAATTTTCTCTACTTGTTGCAACCGATGTGGCTGCGCGCGGACTTCACATTGACAATCTGGATATGGTTTTTAACTATGATATTCCCCTGGACTGTGAAAATTACGTACACCGGATAGGCCGCACGGCCCGTGCCGGAAAAAAGGGCAAGGCCATAACATTGGCCATTGAAGGGACAGCCAGTCACCTCAAAGCCATAGAGTCTTTCATCGGGATGAGCATTCCCGTTCAGCCGGAAAATTTTGACCTGATTGCCAATGACAGAAGTTATCTAGACCCTCACAGGCTAAGGTCATCAGATTATAATAGATCCAAAAATGAGAAACGTCCCCATTATAAGGGGAGAAAGGCGTATCGCTCTTCACATTCCCAGTCTCAGACATACGCGAGATAAATCACAAAATATTGAAAAGATCATCTCCAAAAGAGTTGGCAGGATTTTAAGGATTCTAGGGGTCTAGGGGTCAAGGATTCGAGCAAAATATGTCCATTTTGAATGAAAAATACTGCATTTATTTGATTTCATTAAATATGGATTCGACAAGTCTTGCGTGGTTTTCTTCAAATGTCTTTTGTATTTCATCTAAGCTTTTTCCCTGTTCAATTTGAACCTTAATCTTTCCCTGGAGCTGTTTCATCTCTTCAATATGGTGCTTTATTGTACTTCTATCTAAGGGTTCACTGTGTCCGCTGCAGAATTTTTCCGCATCTAAATTATCCAGCATTTTGGCAAGCGTTTTGACATGGGCAAAAGAGTTCCCGCCCTTATAGGAGTGGATGAGCTGGGGCCTGCCCATAAATATCTGATCTCCAATAAAGGCTGTTTTTTCCTCCGGAAAATACACCACTATATCTCCCGTTGTATGGCCAATACCATAATATCTCAGTTCAATTTTTTGAGTTCCTAGATAGATATCGAGCTTATCACTGAAGGTGATAGAAGGCAGAAAGGGGGCCAATTCCGGATTTTCCCAAGCTGAAGGTTTTCCATTGCTCCTGGGGTGTAAAAATTCTTGTCTGCAGTTTTCATGAGCGATAATGGTCACGGTTTGAGGGAAAAATTGATTTCCCATAACATGGTCTCCATCGCTGTGTGTGTTGACGATATACTTTATGGGTTTATCTGTAATCTTCTTTATTTCTTCCACTGTCTTATCCACAGACTCTTTTGTCTGCTTTGTGTCGATCACAAGGACGCCGTTGTCACCGATATAAAATCCTCCATTTGCTCCCCGCCCACCAAGAATTTGGTATAACCGGTCTGAGATCTTCTCGAGTTCGAGGGGAGCGGCTTGTCTTTGCTGAGTAAATGAAGACAAACTCACCAATAAAATTGAACAAAGAAGGATTGATAAAAGTTTATACTTTTTTTTCATT
>SDBT01020070.1_pt1 | contig 10460 bp, 9 predicted proteins | sample 2277101 | NCBI WGS metagenome assembly SDBT01 (sample SAMN10404973, study PRJNA504765) | marine sediment metagenome | isolation source: marine sediment core GS10_PC15, 103 cmbsf | place: Arctic Ocean: Southern Knipovich Ridge | collected 2010
TTGCGTCTGGTCCTCTTCTGTTACAAGTACCGTATTCACAATGTCTTCAAGATAGGTTTCAATCAGTTTGCGATCTACCCCGTGATCGATCAGCCGGCTGGCTTTGATCAGATAACCCAGGTCAAGGGGATTGTGATAATCCATTTTCAGCAGGTAGTTGTTCAGATTTACCAGAAGAAGGAACTGTGACTTATACGACGGGTGCAGGATAAATGCTTTCTCAAGCTGGGCATATGAGTCCTGATTTCTATCCCCAAGCATCAGGTCGACCGCTGAATTAATGTACAGCATGCCGATCATCTCCCGGATCGTTAATCCATATCCTGCAAAATAGTATTGTTCAAACAGATTTCTTGTACTTATGTTGCTGAAGGTGATGTCGTCAATGACTCCCTGCTTGTGGATGAATTTCACGAAGTTGATCCGGGTCTCGTGATCGAACATGAAGAACTGATAACCAGGCTTGGTTGTCTCAAAAGCGATCTGCTGGTCGCCAGTATAGGCAACAATTTTGATATATGTGGGCAATTCATAGATCTCATAAGGGATTCCGAACTGATCCAGGATAAAAGAATATATGGCCGCCGCTGTAAAGTAATTGTAGTTCCCGAATCTGAACAGGTCATCGAAATCGGCTTTATACTCATATGAGATAAGCAGGGCCTTGATTACATATCTCTTAATGCGTTCAATCTTGTTTTCCTCACTTAGCTGGTCGAATTTTTTACTCCGGATATTCCTGATGATCTCATCCACCCATTCGCGGTACAGTTTTAGTTCCCTTTCATCGGTATCGGAATTAATGGCCGCGATCATCGACAGGTAATCCGGGTTCCCGTCGAGGAAATCCCTGAAGGAACTTTTTTCCAGTTCAGAAAAATAGACCAGTTCATTTGCCCTGAACAGGGTGTCAATGCCCGGGATTTGTGCCCTGGAATTTATCAGCACAAAGAAAAGTATCAATATCAGAGTTTGCGATCTTTTCACCACATCCTAAAGATAATAATCCTGCAGGCTTTCTGCGAAGTGCTGAATAATCTTTGTTTGCATCTGGGCAAAATTTGAGTAATTTTGTTTACAGTAGCTATAAAACTAAAACCCTATGGACAAAATTACTGTAATTGGTGCCGGTAATGTCGGTGCAACATGCGCAAAGGTAATCGCGCACAAAAATCTGGTAAAAGAACTTATCCTTGTAGATATCAAGCCAGGAATTGCTGAGGGAAAGGCCCTTGATATCTGGCAGACCTCTTCAATTAATAAATTCGACACAAGGGTCATTGGGGTAACTGACGATTATGAAAGAACCAAAGGCTCGGGTATTGTAATCATTACATCCGGAATTCCCCGGAGCCCGGGAATGTCAAGGGATGATCTGATTAAAACCAATGCGGGCATTGTGAAGGATGTGACCCTGAAAGCGATTAAAGCTTCTCCGGACGCCATCCTGATAGTGGTTTCAAATCCACTTGATGTTATGACCTACACTGCCCAGCTCGCATCCGGAAAATCAAGCGATAAGGTATTCGGCATGGCCGGTATACTGGACACAGGAAGGTATAATGCATTTATCGCAGAGGCACTGGATGTCTCTCCCAACGATGTGAGTTCACTGCTGCTTGGCGGTCACGGGGATACCATGGTGCCACTGCCCAGGTTTACTTCGGTTGGAGGTGTACCATTGAGTGAACTGCTGAGCGATGAGAAAAGCAAGGCGATCGTGGAAAGAACCCGTAAGGGAGGGGGAGAACTTGTCAAGTTGATGGGTACTTCTGCATGGTATGCACCCGGCGCTGCAGCTGCCCTGATGGCGGAAGCCATTGTAGATGACCAGAAAAGGGTATTTCCCATATCAATTCGCCTGGACGGTCAGTACGGCCAGAAGGATGTATATCTGGGAGTCCCGGTGGTTCTTGGCAAAGACGGAATCGAGAAGGTTATCGAGCTCGAATTGAACAAGGATGAAATAAACGAGTTTAATGAATCGGCAAAGGCTGTAAAATCCGTAATGAAGGTACTTGATGACATGAATCTTTTCTGATAATTCCTGCCCCTTTCAGTGCTTCTTAAATAGAAAATTATATATATTTGCGGGTTCAAATCAAAAACCGCGCAGGAGCGCTGTATATAATTAAACCAGAACCAAATGCAGAATAAAGGTGCCGTAAGAATGTTTGCCATTGCACTGGCCGTTGTATGTGTTTACCAGTTGTCTTTTACTTTCGTAAGCCGGAAGGTGGAAAGGGATGCCATTGAATATGCTGGCACGGATTCAACGAAAGTGTCGACTTACCTGGATTCCATAGCCAATGAAGTGGTTTACAACATTCTTGTAAGAAAGTATACCTACCGTGAATGCCAGGAGCGTGAGATTAACCTCGGACTCGACCTTAAAGGGGGAATGAACGTTACACTGGAAGTATCCATGATCGATATGATCCGTTCTCTTTCCAATTACAGTACCGATACTACTTTTAACCGGGCCATAGCCCTGGCAAAGGAATATCAGAAAGACAGTCAGGAGGATTTTGTCACCTTGTTCGAAAGGTCCTTCGAGGAGATCGACCCCAATGCACAGTTGGCCGCCATCTTTGCCACCCGTGAACTGAGGGGGGAAATCGATTTCAATTCATCCAATGATGATGTGCTAAGGGTAATACGGACTCAGACCGATGGTGCCATGGACAATGCCTTTAATGTTCTGCGGACCCGGATTGACCTTTTTGCTGTTGTACAGCCCAATATTCAGAGACTTGAAACCCAGGGTAGAATCCTGGTGCAATTACCGGGTGTCAAAGAACCCGAAAGAGTCCGCAAACTTCTGCAGGGGACAGCCAATCTTGAGTTCTGGGAAACCTATGAGAATTCTGAGATCTATCCCTATATGCAGCAAGCCAACACACGTCTTAAGGAAATTCTTGATGCGGAAAAGACATTAAGGGAAGCAGAGGAAAGCGCCGGCAGAATTGACGTGGAAGCAGCAGCAGAGGAGGAAGTTATTCCCCTGCTTACTGAACTCGGGCAGCCTGCTGAAGAGTCCGCCGAGGATACTCCCGGGGAGCAGCTCAGTTTGCTCGACCAGCTTACAGCAGACAGTCTGCTCACCGATACAACAGCATTGACACTGCAGGATTTTATAGAGCAAAATCCCTTGCTTGGGATACTGCAACCCAATGTAACCAGGGAGGGACAGTTTGTCCGGGGTGCCGGCGTAGGCTATGCCCATTACAAGGATACCGGGAAAGTCAGACTTTATCTGAACATGTTCCAGATACGTGCCCTGTTTCCGAGGGATGTACGCTTTCATTGGGATATGTCTCCTTTTGATGAAGCCGGGAATTACTTTGTGCTCTATTCGCTTAAGGTGACAGGACGGGATGGCAGGGCGCCGCTTGATGGATCTGTTGTCACGAATGCCTCTGTTGAATTCGCCCAAACAGGAGGGGCTCCCACCGTTACCATGGGGATGAATTCCGAAGGCGCCCAGATATGGGCTCGTTTGACCCGCGAGAGCGTAGGGAAAGCAATTGCCATTGTACTGGATGAATTTGTTATTTCGGCTCCAACTGTAGATGAGGAAATTCCCAACGGGCGTTCCACCATTCGGGGAAACTTTACTTATGCTGAGGCAGAAGACCTTACCAATGTACTGAAATCCGGAAAACTGCCTGCACCGGCGAGGATTGTGCAGGAAGCCATTGTTGGTCCCTCGCTGGGACATGCAGCCATCAAAGCAGGACTTAACTCATTCTTGCTTGCCTTTGCCGTGGTTTTGCTTTACATGGTGTTTTACTACAGCCGCAGGGCGGGACTCGTAGCCGATATGGCACTGATCGCCAATATGTTTGTCCTGTTCGGGGTGCTGGCCTCTCTGGGAGCTGTTCTGACCCTGCCGGGTATCGCCGGTATCGTCCTGACGATCGGCATGTCGGTTGATGCCAATGTGCTTATATATGAAAGAATACGTGAAGAACTTGCCGCTGGCAAGGGTATGAAACTGGCTATCGCGGACGGATATAAAAATGCCCGCTCGGCCATCATCGATGCCAACGTGACGACCCTGCTTACAGGGGTTATCCTGCTGATTTTCGGAACCGGTCCCATCAAGGGATTTGCCACTACCCTGGTAATTGGTATTCTGACATCCCTGTTTTCTGCCATTTTCATAACCCGCCTGGTGTATGAGAGAATGCTCAGCAAGGGCAGCACAATCACATTTTCTACCAGGTTAACAGAGAATGCTTTTAAAAACATGAACGTCCAGTTTATCGCGAAGCGCAAATTATTTTATGTAATCTCAGGTACTGTTATACTGCTTGGAATTGTTTCCCTGTTTACAAGGGGACTGAACCAGGGAATTGACTTCACAGGTGGGCGGAGCTATGTTGTTAAGTTTGAACAGTCGGTCAACACTCAGGATATCCAGGGCAGCCTGGAGGCAGTTTTTGGTGAAGCCCCCCAGGTGATAACTTTTGGTGCTGATAACCAGATCAGGGTTACGACCAAGTTCAAAATCGACGAGAATGAGGTTGAAGTGGACGAGGAGGTTGAAAGACTTCTCTACGAGGGATTGAAACCATACATTGGAGATAATGTAGAATTTGGAACCTTCATGAGCAATTACCGCCAGAGCTCACAGAAAGTGGGACCGACCATTGCAGACGATATCAAGAAACAGGCGGTCTGGGCTCTCTTGTTTGCCCTTGTTGCAATATTTTTGTATATCCTGCTGCGATTCAGGAACTGGCAGTTCGGTATGGGTGCCATAGCGGCACTGATCCATGATGTACTGATTGTGCTTGGTATTTTCTCCATCTTTTACGGCATCATGCCTTTTTCCCTGGAGATTGACCAGGCCTTCATCGCGGCCATCCTTACTGTTGTAGGTTATTCCATAAACGACACCGTGGTTGTGTTTGACAGGATCAGGGAATACGTAGGCATTTACCGGAAACGTGAACGCAGTGAGATCATCAATCTTGCCCTGAACAGCACGCTGAGTCGTACCTTCAGTACATCGCTGAGTACATTCTTTGTATTGCTGATGATTTTCCTGTTCGGAGGAGAAGTGATCCGCGGCTTCACCTTTGCCCTGCTGATTGGCGTGGTTGTCGGTACCTATTCTTCACTGTTCATTGCGACTCCGGTTGTATATGACACCATACTGAAATCGGAAACAACCAGGGTACTCAGGGCCAAGAAAAGATCCTGATAAAATTTGCATTATAAACTGAAGGCATTACTTTGCACGTCCTAAGCAAACAATGCCTGCAGTAGGCAAATTTTAGCAGGATACATTCTATAATTAAATGCAGAAGCAAGTTGTTTCCGAATTTAAAATTCTGCAGTATATTTGCAGTAGATTTGAAAGATGATGTTTAAGGTGTTTTTATTTATAAGCGGACAGGAGATCATGATCATCGCTCTTGCCGTTCTTTTGCTTTTTGGGTCCAAGAAAATACCTGAAATGGCAAGGGGACTCGGAAAGGGTATGCGTGAATTCCGCAAGGCAGCTGATGATATCAAGCGTGAGCTGAATGAATCTGCTCCGGAACTGAAGAATGAACTAAAAGATGTCGGTGACTCGATTAAGAACAGCGCCGGTGATCTGGCAGATGATTTCAAGAAAATCAAGGATAATATAAAATAACATCCCTGCCGGCAAGCTATTCAGCTTTCTTACCCTTCAAGCTCCATGGAATACCTCCTGTTATTGTTTGGATTTGCGTTGTTGATCTTCAGCGGTAGTTTACTGATTAAAAGCAGTGTATCCCTGGCCCGACGCATGCATTTATCACCCTTCGTGATCGGACTGACCGTAGTAGCTGTTGGTACCTCTGCACCAGAGTTGCTGGTGAGCGTGACAGGGGCTCTGAAGGGGCATACTGATGTGGCCATATATAATGTTGTCGGCTCCAATATATCAAACGTTCTGCTCGTACTGGCCATTGCAGCAATGATCCTGCCCATTCCTGTCAGGACCAGAACGGTCTGGATCGATGGTTCAATAATGCTTCTATTCAGTTTGATAGCCTGGCTGTTCTTTCTTGATCTTAGGTTTTCAGCACGGGAAGGGGCATTGATCTTTTGCCTGCTCATCCTTTATGTTCTGGCTTCCCTGTACCGTTCCCGGCGGGAATCAGGGATGGGATCCGCAGTAGCTTCCCATGCTGTGCGGGCCGATGACCCTGCTGCTCCTGGTATGAAGATATGGGCAGCTGTTCTGGCGGTTATTGTGGCAGCCGGGGGACTAGCACTGGGAGCCGGCCTGCTTGTTGACAATGCAGTTATTGTAGCACAGCAGTTCGGACTCAGTGAACGGATTATCTCGGTTTCCCTGATTGCTGTGGGTACCAGCATCCCTGAACTGACAACCTCTGCCATTGCAGCCTTTCGCAAACAAACAGAGATATCCATCGGGAACATCATAGGTTCAAATATATTCAATATTGGATTTGTCCTTGGTGTAACAAGCATGCTGAAACCTCTGGAAGTGAATTCCTTGATCCTGAGTTTTGATATATTCTGGTTTGTCGGAGTGGCTGTTCTTCTGATCCTGATGATCATTATTCCACCGAAATATATCCTTGCAAGATGGAAAGGCCTCGCAATGATATCGGTGTATTTGATATATTTGTACCTAATCCTGAATTGAATATTTCAGCTATGATTCGTACTGCAAACATTACCAAGTCATTTGGAGACCTGCAGGTTCTGAAAGGAATTGATCTGGAGATCGGGAAGGGGGAGATCATTTCCATCGTCGGTGCCAGCGGTGCCGGGAAGACCACTTTGCTCCAGATCATGGGTACCCTGATGCAGAAGGACCAGGGAAAGGTCTGGATCGGGGATACCGACATTGATTCCCTGAGCGAAAAAAAGATGGCCCGGTTCCGCAATCAAAAGATCGGTTTTGTATTCCAGTTCCACCATCTATTACCTGAATTCACCGCTTTAGAGAATGTTTGCATCCCGGGCTTCATTGCGCGGCGTGCACGAAAAGAGGTCGAGACCAGTGCTAAGGAACTATTGTCCTTCCTTGGGCTCCAGGATCGGCTTGAGCATAAACCAGGGGAATTATCAGGAGGAGAACAGCAAAGGGTAGCAGTTGCCCGGGCCCTGATAAATGATCCGGCCGTAATCCTGGCAGATGAACCATCGGGAAACCTTGACAGCCAGAACAAAACCGAACTGCATGAAATGTTTTTTGTTCTCCGTAAAAAATTCAAGCAAACCTTCGTGATCGTGACCCACGATAAGGAACTCGCCGGTATGTCAGACCGCATGATCCGCCTTAAAGACGGGCAGATCATTTCCTGATGGCGATCAGATCTGTTAAATGTACGGACAAACCCCTGATACGATAAAAATCTTACTGGAAGAAAAGGCCGGGATTTATAATTGTCCTGCCTTTATCGAGTATGATCCCGTGCAGATCCCGCATTTATTCAGCGATCGTGAAAATATTGAGATTTCCGGTTTTCTGGCAGCCATGCTGGCATGGGGAAGAAGGGATATAATTATACGCAAGACACTGGACCTTATCCGGCGAATGGATAATAAGCCCATTGATTTTCTGATGAATATGCAGGATAGCGATCTGGAGGTTTTCAGCGATTTCAGGCACAGGACCTTTAGTGGACAGGACTGCATGTTTTTTATCCGTTCACTTCAGCATATCTATAAGCATGGAAAGGGTCTCTATCATTGCTTTCTTGAGGGATATTCGAAGAGAAACAACGTTCAGGACGCAATCCTTTATTTTCGAAAGATATTCTTTGAGATTGAACACCCCGAGCGGAGCCGTAAGCACATTGCCGATCCTTCCCGTGGTTCAGCCGCCAAAAGAATAAACCTGTTCCTGCGCTGGATGGTCAGAAAAGATCAGAATGGTGTGGATTTCGGGATATGGACAGGGATCAATCCGGCTGACCTGTTTATACCCCTGGATGTGCATGCGGGTAATGTGGCAAGGCAACTGGGACTCTTACACCGAAAGCAGAATGATTGGAAGGCAGTGGAAGAACTTACAGGGGTATTGCGGGAACTTGATCCAGCCGACCCCGTCAAATATGATTATGCATTGTTTGGACTGGGCATAAATAAAGATTTGTGAAATGGCAAATACCTGGTTCCGGTTTAAGCAATTTCAAATCCGGCAGGATCGACAGGGCTTCAAAGTCGGAACCGACGGGGTGTTGCTGGGAGCCTGGGCGGACGTCAGCGGAGCAGGTACCGTACTGGATGTGGGCACTGGCACGGGACTGCTGGCACTGATGATCGCCCAGCGTTGTAAGGCAAAGATCATTGCAATTGAGATCAGCCGGTCTTCGTATGAGCAGGCCCTTGAAAACGTCAATGCAAGTCCCTGGAAAGAAAGAATAACGGTATTACATTGCCCGGTACAGGACTTCAGTGCAGAAAAGAAATTTGATCTGATAATCTCCAATCCACCCTTCTTTCATGACTCCTTACATCCCGCCGACAGAGGCAGGATGATCAGCCGTCACGATATCATGCTCTCGCTTGAAGAGCTCGCCGGGTCAGCCGTCCGGCTCATGAATAATCCCGGGAAATTATGTCTGGTACTGCCAGTTGAGGAAAGCAGGGACTTTGAGCGCATAAGCTCCGGAAAGGGACTGTTCCTGCATCGTGTTCTTGAAATCAGGCCTACAGCCAGCCATACTGTAAAACGCTGGCTGATGGAATACAGGCTTTGTCGCGCTGAAACTGTAAACCATGATGAACTAAGCATAGAGCATGGCCACAGACATGACTATACCGATCAGTACAGGGACCTGTGCAGAGATTTCTACCTCGCTTTCTGAACATCTGAATAATTATTAACAGAATAAAGCATCTATATATCTTTATAAATATAATTAATTAACTTTATCAGATTATCTACAGTGAAAATGAAAAACAAATTGTAAATTACATGTTACACTAATGTCTAACCCTTAATTCAATGCCATGAAAAGTAAAAATTTTATTTCTTTGTTTTTGATAGCTTTCATCATTATGGCAATCAGCTGTAAAAAAGATGAAATTGCTCCGGAAACCGAACGGAAAGTTCCTAAAGCCACTATAAAGGGGAAAGTCTGGGCAGACCTTGATGTCGGAAGTAATTCGCCGGGTATGGAAGAAGCTCCTTCCGGGATCAAGATAATTGCCAGGATTTATGTACCGGATCTGGCAGGCGGTATAGAAGTGGAACGTGTTCCGAAAACCTATGTTAATTTTGAGGCAACAGTAAATAATTCTGGTGAATTTTCCATGGTGGTGGATGCCAGCACCGCGGGACTGGAAGTAACACTCATTTCAGATGATTTCTCATTCAACCAGAAGCAGGGTTTACATCCGGCCGACAGTAGTGTGCTTGCACCCATCCGCAGGTTGTATACGACTAACACCCAGCTTGTATCTGTAATTGCAGGCGGTACGTCTGTGCGGGATATTTTCTATAATACATCACGCTAACCCTTAAAACTAAAAACCATGAAAAGAATTCTGTTAATTGCCGGATTCCTGCTTCTTCTGGTCAATGTTAGCGTTTTCTCACAGTTATCAGACCGCACTAACAATGCCACTACACTAAAAGTAGGGACCAGGCCCATTGAGGGGGATATGGGTGTATACTTTGGAATATCTACCAGGGAAATAAAGCAACTTGTCGATGATACAGGTTATGTATACACCGGGATACCTCTTATTAGCTTTAAATACTATGCAACCGACAAATGGGTAATAAGACTGGGTGTCCAGGTAAAGATAAAGTCAAGAGAGGAATCAGGTCCCGTTGATCCCAACGTAGATGGATCTATGCTTACTAAAAGGGTTTTCCGGGAGAAAACTTCCGACTTTCTGCTGACCCCGGGATTTGAATATCACTTCACCAACTCGAACATTATCGATGTATACACAGGTGCTTTGCTGCCAATTGGTTGGGCCAGGGATGAATACTCGATACAAAGCTCCTATTATACGGGAGAGTATAACCTGTATACACGGACCAAAAGCGGGATTGTTTATGGTTACGAGTTTTTTGTCGGCCTCCAGGCCTTTATTGCCGATTTGCCCCTGGCCCTCGGTTTTGATCTAGGTTTATCCGGGCTCGGTGAGACACGAAATTATTACAAACATGAGTCTAATATCGCGATTGGAGGGATCACAAGTGACCAGATGTACTACACCGTTGATAAGGCGGCCATGGGAGTACGGTACAGGGAACTGACCTCGCGTGATTTTGAAGTTGAAGGGAACATCCGGATTACCATAACCTATTTCTTTGGTAAATAATCAAATACAATGAGATTATGAAAATTCGAATAAAACTAAACCTGGCCATACTGCTAGTCGGCTTCATTGTTTTTATGTCATCCTGTATCGGGACTTATACTACAAAGTCATCCAGGACAGCATCCTTCTACCCCAGTCTGGTTTGGTATGAGTTTAGTCGG
>SDBT01020071.1_pt1 | contig 10460 bp, 5 predicted proteins | sample 2277101 | NCBI WGS metagenome assembly SDBT01 (sample SAMN10404973, study PRJNA504765) | marine sediment metagenome | isolation source: marine sediment core GS10_PC15, 103 cmbsf | place: Arctic Ocean: Southern Knipovich Ridge | collected 2010
TTTGAATAAAAAATGTTTTGGTACCACAACTTCAATTACACCTCAAGAGCTTAAAATAATTCAATTATTACAACATCTTGAGATCCCCTTTTTGTTTCAACAAAAATTTCAATTAAGTGATCGGTATTATATTTTGGATTTTTTTATCGATGATTCTATTCTTTTAGAATGCTCATTTACATCCATGTACAAAGTGGATGTAGCTCTAAAATTAAAAGCACTTCAACTTGAAGCTAAATTTGTACAGCTTAAGAAAAAATACAATAACTCTTTTTGGGTACTATTTGAAGCTATTAAACCTATCAATACACACCTTTTGACAACTCTCCAGCGGTTAATGCCTTCTGTTAACGTTATCCTGACATCTCGAAATGAGCTTTTAGAAAAATTAAGGGGCATTCTCCTAAAACATCACAATTCAAATGAAGTAAATGCCTATTCATCAGTTTTATTCTCATTTAACTCTGTTAATGATCCAATTTTTGCTAAATATTGTACTAAATCTTTTCATAAATCATCAAAACAAAATTATTGTCCTTATAATATATCCAAGAATATCCATTACAAACAATTATTACAACAACCACAAAATTCGCCTTTCTCTAAGCATATCGGTCTATGTAATAATTATTCACAAAACATGAAAAAAAAATCTATCGAGAAAACTGAGGTGTTCAAGTCATGAATGACGAGTTAGAATTATTCTCCGACTTCTATGAATGTTCGCTCCAACTAGTTCCTTGGGCTAAAGGAACAGATCTACTTGAAGACATCTTAAAACAGATTGAAGCACAAGTAGCAACTCTATATCAGTTACTCCAATGGAAGCGTAATTACCTATTATTTTCCAAACCTACCTTAAGTACTGATCGAACTTTTGTTTTTTGGGTACACTCCTCTGTTGTAGATTCTGCTTTACTTTTAACAGGAGTTAAGGGTGGTTTCAAAATAACTCAAAAGAAACCTAATCTCCCTGATTCTTCTACCTATAAAGGTAAAAAACAAAATCCCCGTCCCCGACGGGTCCTACTGGACATTGGTTGCGATGATCCCGCTCTTATCAAAGCATTAACTCGATTAGGGCTAGAAGTTGAACTTGTTTGGCGTCATGCAGCTGATCTGTTGAATTATGAAATTATTGAAATCTGTACAGACCAGTATCTTGATATTTTAGTATCAACTAATAGCCAGTTACTGACTCCCCCCGAAGAATGGCTTACTTATCTCATGCCTCATAGGACAAGACTCTTTTTTCCACCTTCACAATTGTTACAAGATCCAGAAACTTTAGCTCAGACCATCTATGAACGTGCGTTTACTCAACTGAAACGAAAACAAACTACTAAGATAAATTCTCACCATCTACCATGTGATTCTGTCTTCAATAAAATTCGCTCGGAGTGAGAAGTAACCAATGATAATTGTTCGAACTGAGCAAACTTGGATCAAATCACATCCTACAATCTCAACCCTCTGTCATCTCTCAAAGAACCTCTACAATGAGAGTAATTACCTGGTTCGCCAGGAATATTTTAAGAATAAAAAACGGATCAGGTAACTTTTGACCAATTTAAAAAATATTTTGAATCTCAGGGACAAAAATAAGATGTTTCACACCTATAAAATCCAAGTTTATCCGACCGAAGAACAGGGGAAAATACTCTGGGATTTATCTGAAAAATGTCGCTTACTCTATAATTATGCTTTACAAGAGCGGAAAGAGAATTGGAACGAAAATAAAAACTTAATAAAGAAAGAGAGAGAATATATTGATTATATAGATCAACAAAACCAATTGCCTGTCATAAAGCAGAAATATCCTGAATATGGCTGGGTTTATTCTAAAGTCCTCCAAATGACCCTAAAGAAACTTGATGGTGCTTACAAATCGTTTTTTTCGTTAATAAAGAATGGAAATAAAACTGCCCGTCCACCAAGATTCAGAGGGAAGGATTATTTTTTTACTCTGTGTTATAATCAGAGCGGATTTAAATACCATGAAAATAAAATGAATTTATCACATAAACATCCTTCTAAAACAGACCTGACGTTTGAACTGACTTTTCGACCCAAAGGAAAGATTAAACAAGTAGAATTTTTTCAAGATTATAAGAAAAGATGGTTTTTAGCAGTTAATTGTGAGATTATTCCCTCTAGACTGTATCATGACAATGGATTGTATCAAGCGATTGATTTAGGTATAAATAATCTTGTTTCTGCGGTTAATTTACAGTCACGATTTATTCAAATAACTAATAAACGCCCTGACAATTATTGGCGAAAGAAAATAGTTGAAGTGCAATCCAAACGTGACCATTGTAAGAAAAAAAGCTCTAAATGGCACTGGTACAACCGTAAGCTAGCAAAAATGAAAAGAAAACAATCTAGTCAGTTGAAAGACTTTCAACACAAGATTTCTAAAGTGGTATTGACTAATACTAAAGCTAACACTCTCATTGTTGGCGATCTAGCGGTTAAACAAATGGCTAGAAAGAATAAAGTAAAGAAATCAAAGCACCAAAAGACATTGAACTATTCACTCCAAAATACTGGACACATAAGCAGGTTTGTACAATTCCTGACATATAAAGCAGAAAGAATAGGTAAGAAAGTAGTAAAAATTGATGAAAAGAATACTACCAAGACCTGCTGTGTATGTGGCTTGAAAAAAGATAGAAAACTATCTGAAAGGGCTATTAAGTGCAATTGTGGTAATCAAATGGATAGAGACTTAAACTCTGCTGTTAATATTATGAGTAAGTTCCTCCAAAAGAAAAACCTATTGCAGCGACCCTCTGTGAATGAGGAATCCTTCCTCCATAACTGGAAGGGTTTTCTGCGACACACAGCCAATGATAAAACGAAAGTTTCCCTTCGGGGTTCAGCGGACTCGCAGGAAGCCCCTTGCTTTAGCTAGGGGTAGTTCACTAAGATTATGTAATATTCTATAAATGAAATTATTTCTTGGGATTAGGTGATGAGAAATGATGTATTTTTAGGTAGATAATATCCTAATCGTTCTTTATAGAAATTTGATATTCGAATCAGCATAGCAGTTATCATCTGTAAGATTCTTTGTTTTTAGAGGAATTTAAACCTGTTTTTATCAAAATCGTACCTTTTATTATCAGAATGAAAAGCTTAATTTAAGCTGAAAACGTACTGAATTAAAGGATAGAAAATCATCAGTTAAGGAAGTGAGAGAAAAATATGAGTCTTGGACTTGATAGTCTCGATCTTAATATTCAAGAAAGCAAAATTTATGTTACATTATTAGCATTAGGACCCCTTTCGTTAGGAGAAGTCATAAAATATGCTGAATTTGCATTAGATGATACTATTAAAGCAATTGAAGGGTTAAGGGCCAAAGGATATCTACATGAGATAAAAGGAGTAGCTAATCGCTATAACGCAATTATTCCTTGGGATGATCTAAGATCAAGCACAGAAATAACAATTTCACAAATGGAGATATTGGCTGGTCAACTTGATGAGTATATTGCTCAAAAACTGGAGATAATCCTTGGTAAAATGAGGGAAGAATCACAAAAGATGTCTGATGGCTTAAGCACAGCTCAAACAGGTGTTAACCAAGTTGAAATGAAAGCGGAAGGAGATATTGAGGCTAGAATTGCTAGATTTACACTGGAAGTAGAACAAGAAACAGATCAGATAAAAGATGAAATTAATAAAACCTTTGAAACAAAAACAAGTGAACACCAAGGTTTGATTTCAGAATTAAAAGATGCTTTTAATCAAGAAGCCGAAACAATGAGTAGTGGATTTCAAACAGCAAATCAAAAGCTCTTGGAAGGGTACCAATCTGGAATAGATGAGAAAAAGAGTAATGAAGAGCAAAGAAATTCTGCATTGATTACACAATCGAACGAACTTGTTTCTAAAACAGAAGAATCAATTATACAGGGAATTCAGAATGTTCATAGTTCTATGGAAAATACTGGGCAAATTTTGTTTAACTCAATTGATGAGCGAAATAAAAGATTAGAATCCCATATTACTAATCTAACAGGTGAATTTTCTGATAAAGTAAGAAAAATTAGTGATAATAGTCAACTTAAAGCAGTTAGTGCAATTGGGTCCTGTAATGATAAAATCCAGGAGCAATTGACATCAAATAAGCAGGATGTAACAAGTGCATTTACTACAACCAAAGAAGAAATTGAAACCAAATCAGTTAATACTGCTCAAAATTTACAACAGACGGTTAATGAGGCTTTAGGAAGAGCACAAAACCAATTAAACGATATGTTGCAAAAAGCACAAGAAAACCTTACTCAAACTGTCACAACAGCAAAGAATCAGGTAGAAACCTCAATTAAGGAGTTCTCTGAATCAGTTAAATTACAAACCGAAAATGATATTCAAAAGATTATACTAAATACGGAAACTACATTTGGAGGACTTGCACAAGATGTACAAGGAATCTCTGATGGGTCAAAAGAGGAAATTACCTCAGTTTTAAGTGAGATGAATGTCGAAACAAAACAAAAAACGGATGAGGTTAAATCAACAGCCCTAACTGAACTTATCAGCATTATTGATTCTCTCAAAACTAGTATCAAATCAGAATTGGACGGCTTTAAGTCCACATTGATACCTCAAGAGAATTTTTTGAAGGAAAGAATCACTTCTTTTCATACAGAATTTACAAGCTCGCAAAATCAAGCAATTGCTAAATTTTCAACCCTGATGGAGGATTTTAAATCATCAGTTGCCTCCAATCACCAAGATCTGAGTGAATTGATTAGTGGAGAGAGAAATAATCTGCTAGAAAGCATTAATCAGTTTATTACTGAAATGAATAACCAAATCGCTAGTTATGATTCTCAATTCAACGAGAACCTCAAAGCATCCGCAGTCAAAAGCTCTGAAAAAATCATAGCAAAAACAACAGAATTTCAAGAAAAAATGACCTCAGTAGTAAATGAAATGAGTACTACCGCCTCTAATCAACTATCTAATACAAGTGAGCTAATTTCTTCTAGTATCGAAGCTGAAATAGGAACTCTAGAAACAGAACTTGCTGACTATGCCTCTAAATTTAAAGAAATGACAATAGCAAATGAGGAAGTATTTAAAAATCATCTGTTCTCTTTAAAAAAGCTAGGGTCACTTGTAAAAGAAACTATACATCCAGAAGTGCAAACTGCGCCAATAATCTCTAAAGAAGCCACCATTACGTATATAAGAGGTATGTTTTCACGAATGAAAGGTGGAATCACGTTATTACTCCCAAATATCAATGACATTCCACTCGATCTAATTTTAGCTTCAAAGAATCACCAGAGGGTCAGTGTTGTAAGTGTAATAGATATTGAAAAACATAAGGATTTGCTTAAAAATCTCTTCCAGAAACCAAATGTTAGAGTTAGAAGTGTCGATCAAACCAAATTCATAGGTGTTGAAGGATATTTAGCAGCTGATCGTGATGGGGAAGAAGTATTGATTGGAATAAAGGAAGACAAAGGAGAGATAGTAGCAATAGCTAGTGAATCAGACGCTTTTATCAACTTAATGGGTAAAATCGTTCTAGGTGATTATTTCCTAGCAAGATCACACGAGATTAACAGAACTGCTGTAGGAATGTAAGCAATACTATACATTCCTATTCTTATTCTTTCTTTTGCTTTACAACTGAAATATAAATTTCATAAGGAGGATTTAACTCCTGCTCTGCAGTGATTAATTCGTCTCTAAATAGATAAAGGCAGGAAATCAATACTCTTGCTCTAGTAAGTCTTTTCTGTTCTTCCGTGACTCCTTTTTCCTCCATCTTCTTAACTACTTTCATAAATTCTGCTTCTTTATTCTTATCCTGTTTTGCTATTTGTTTGATCACTTCCAAAGTATTTTTTACAATATCTTCAATAGCAACCCTATCTAAATCAAGTTCATAATCAAAGGATTCGAAATCAGCAAGTTCTAATCTGCGTCTTCTTTTTTTAACTCCCCCCACTTCTGCCTGCTTTTTCCTCTCGGCCTTAATCTTTTCAAGTTTCTTTTTTTCATCTTCCTCTTGCAAACCTAGCAATAGCTCTGCAAAAAATGCGTCTGGATTTGCTGACTCCGCAAGGGCAAGTATTTCTCGTGTGACATAGAACTCTAGCGGGATTTTAAACTGAAATGATCGTCGTGATGCACGAACAGCGATTTTTTCCTCTTGTTTCTTTTCATACTGAATAGTCATACTAACTTTCTTTTTCAAAATTCTAGAGGCGGAATAAATTGCCTGACCGAGGATACGGAAATCTAAACCCTGATCGAGCAATTTACTATAGAAATCAGGTAGAATTTCTTTTAACTTAAATTCTCGAATATAGGATACTCGTTCAGGAAATAAATCAGGGTTTATTAGATATATATAAGGCTCTTCAAGGAAAAACTGGCCACCATGACTGAATAATCTTATGTAATCTTCCTCCTCTTCTTCCTCCTCTTTTTCCTCCTCTTTTTCCTCCTCTTTTTCCTCCTCTTTTTCCTCCTCAGTATCAGATTCTAATCCACTAGAATTATCTATTTTAGTCATAGAATACTTCTCCTAAGAGTGTTATGAATATAAATACTATTTATGAATTAAAAGGCTTGAGCACGTTCAAGCTGTTTATCTTCACTCATTTGGATTGAAAAGACTGAACTTAAACCTTTAACATTAGTACAGCCGTAAAGGCGATCAGCCCATGCCATTAAGATGTCTCGATGACTGATTACCAGAAATTGAGCCCCTGGAGTTGATTTTTTTGATTTTTTAGTACCTTCCTCTTCACCGACACTTCTACTCATGCGATGTAACAATTTAGCTACTCGACGTACGTTCATAGGGTCTAGAGCAGCGTCTATTTCATCTAGAATATAAAATGGTTGAGCATCCACAGTTTGAACAGCAAAAATAAAAGCTAAAGCGGTTAAAGCCTTTTCACCTCCCGACATGGCTTCAAGTGATGCGACTTTTTTACCTGCGGGGTGAGCTTCAATAAACATGCCTCCTTCAAAGATATCTTCTCCTTTCTTTGGATCTTTTTCAAGGATAAGTTTGGCATCTCCGCCTGAAAGTTCTTGGAATAATAAACCGAAATGTTTATTGACTGATCGATAAACTTTCATGAAGATACTATATTTTTCGGTTTCAATTTCTTCAATGAAATCTAGAATGACTTGTCTTTCTTCTATAAGGATGTCTCGTCTATCTAGGAGCTCCATGTATCGAGAATTTTCTTCCCCAAATTCTTTCAGCGCTCTCATATTTACTGGTTCTAATCTTTTCTTTTCATCAGATTTTCTATTGATTTCACCAGATATCTTATTCTCATTTATATCTTTTAATTCTTCAGCATCTTTTGATAAAATCTCAATATTATTATCCAGAGCTTCTTCCTGCAATTTTTCAGTTTCAACAGCTGCTCGTTCACGCTGTAACTTTATTTCTGTTACTTTTTCTTCAAATTTAGCAATTTTTTTGTTTAGTTTTTCCTTATCATCAACTAACTGACCTTGATATTTTTTCTGAGTTGTCAAATCAGATTTTACATCTTTAATTTCCGTTGCTACTTCCTTTTCCTTTTCAGTTATTTCTTCAAGTTGTTCAGTGAGTTGTGTGTGTTGATCACTTATCGCTTGAAGTTCCCCATCTAGATTTGCACTTTCGACTTGAAAAACTTTTATTTCCTCACTTGTTTCAATTGATCGTTGTTCCTTTTCGTTTTTACTAGCTTCTAAGCTTTCAATCCTCGATTCTACCCCAGTGAGTTTTCCCTGTAATTTCCCTAATTGCTGCTCAACTCGATTCATCTTTTCTAAAATTGGACGAGTATCCGCAGCATCAAGTTTTGCTTCAATTTCTTTTGTTTCTTCAGCGATTTTTTCAATTCCTTCCTCGTACATTACCATTTCTTGCTGCTGTTCATCTCTTGAAGTAATTCGATCTGTTAGTTGTTGTTGTAATGGTTCTAATTCCTGTCTACTTTTATCTAGATTTTCTTGGTAAAGATTGATTTCATTATCTTGTTGAGTAAGGGATATATTGGCATTTTGAATATTTTTTTCAAGTTTTGTCAAAGATTGTGTGATTATTGATTCTAATTCAAGTAATTTCTTTTTATTTGCTTCTTCTTCTTTTAATTGTGTTTTATTAGTATTCAATTGATCCTTAGTTTTTGTCATATCGATTCGCAATTTATCAACAGTTTCTTGGGCGGAAACTAAATGAAATCCACCGAAAATTATTCCATTAGAGTAAAATACGTCTCCATCATCAGTTGAGACAGTTTGACCTTTTTTCCGCCATAAATTCGCAGCTTCTTTGAGGTCATGAACGATTTCATTCTGTTCTCGAATTTTGTTGACAATATTAGTAAATTTCTCATCTGTTTTAAGTTTAAACTTTTCTAAAGGAATAAAATTTGCGGCACCAATCGCATTTGTTTTTAATAATTCAATACAAGTGATAGTCGTATCAATTGTATCGGTTAGTATAGCGTTGGAGAGATGCCCAACTTCTGGAGGAAAAGTTCTCCCTTCGGTGTCCAAATGTTGGAATTCTCCTAGTACACCTTGAATTTCGCCAATATTCTTCTTATTACTAATGAAAGAAACAGCTGGATTTTCTTTTCCAGATTCAGATTTCAGAAAAGAAGAGATTGTATCAATACGAGCCTTCTGGACTAGATATTCGTCATTTAGCTCTCTAACCTTTTGTTCAAGAGAAGTTATTAATGAATCCAAGTTATCTTTTTTATCCTCAATATCCTCCATTTTTGAATTAGCACCAGTAATTTTTGCGGTATCTTCTTCTATAATTCGTTTAAGCTCTTGAGATTTAGTTTCACTTGATTGAATTTGATCAGTGTATTCTTTCTGACGTCTCTCATATTCTTTAACATTATTTTGAAATGCTGTTGCCATATTTTGAGATACTTCAAATGATACTTGTGATTTTGTTAAACGATCATTTTCTATCCTATAGCGTCTTTCTGCATCGTCATAAATATTTTTTATTTCATCATACTGCTGATTTTTTAATTCCAGATCATTTTCTATCTCAGAACGTTCAGTTTGAGTTTCTTCAATTTTAGCAAGTAATTCCTTTTTTCCTTCTTCAAGTTTTTCTTTTGTTTGAGTATCCTCTTCAGATTTGATCTTGATCTGATTTAATCTTTCTTCGAGTTGATTTATCCTTTTTTCATTTTTCCTAATGGTTTTCTTATTATATTCAGTTTTTTCTTCGATTTTAGTTTTCTCAATGTTCTTTTCTTCAGCAGAGGTACGTATTTCTTTAATCGTTGTTTCTAAACGGATCAGTTGATCTTCTAATGAACGAATTTTTTCAGTAATTTCTTCAATCTTTTCATCAGATTCTTGACGTTCTATAACAAATTTCTCTTGGTTATCACGGATCTCTTGTATCTCTTCATCAAATTTTATTGTCATTTCCTGATTTTTATGAAAGGCAAATGATATTAGGAGAGCTTTCATATGTTGAATCTCCTGATCGAGTTGAGTCCATTTTTCAGCGTCCTCTTTTTCCTTTCGTAATGATTCTACTCGTTTAGCAACTTCATTCACAAGGAGTTGAAGTTCATCCATTCTATGACTAGCTTCTTCCAATTCAACAAGAGAAGCCTTTTTCTTCTCATCAAATTGGCCAACTCCAGCTAGATTTTCCATTAATTGACGTCGCTGGATAGGGTTCATTCCTACGATTTCGCCGACTTGACCTTGAGCAATAATATTATAAGAGTTAATTACATCAATACCTGCAATTCTTAGCTTATCCAAAATATCCGTGCGTGTTGTTCGCTTACCATTTAAACGATATACACCACTTCCATTTCTTCTAAGCTCCCTACTGACAATCACCTCTTTTTCTTTGAGAGGTATTGCATAATCTGAATTATCAAAAATAATCTCAACTGTTGCTTTTTCAGCAGGTTTTCTTCCTCCAATTCCGTTGTAGATCAAACCAATCATCTTATCGGCGCGCATACTTTTCTTGGACATCATACCGAGGCAAAAATTTACTCCGTCAATGGAGTTTGATTTTCCTGATCCGTTTGGCCCTACAATCACTGTAAATCCTTTTGCTAGCGGCATTCTAACAGTACTTGGTCCATAAGACTTCCACCCAGTCATTTTTATCTCCTTGATATGGACCATATACACGTTAGTCTCCTTACTGATTGATCAAGATCATTACAAATGATTTTTTACAAAACACTAGCAAATTCTTCAGTATTATTACGCTAATTAAAGCCATTCCTTATTCAATAATCATTCATATCATTGTGTAAGTTGTGTTTTCTGCTTTATATATTATAAATTTATCAGTTTTCACGCATCACCTCCTCGAAAAGGTAGCAACGGAAAGATCTCATCACGAACGCCACGAAGAAACCTTCGAGCAGTGAATTGTAAAGTATCTGATTGTTTAATGAATATAAAAAAGT
>SDBT01020072.1_pt1 | contig 10460 bp, 6 predicted proteins | sample 2277101 | NCBI WGS metagenome assembly SDBT01 (sample SAMN10404973, study PRJNA504765) | marine sediment metagenome | isolation source: marine sediment core GS10_PC15, 103 cmbsf | place: Arctic Ocean: Southern Knipovich Ridge | collected 2010
CCGACGGCGTAGTCGCGCAGCTCGCCCGCCGCCAGCCGCTTTGCCTCTTTGGTTGCCGCCCGCGCCCTGAGCTTGTCGGACTCCTCGACCAGCGGGCAGACGATGAACGCCTGGCGCCCCTCCTCGAGGCGCCCGCGCAGGTATTCGTACGCACCGCCGCGCTTCTCCTCGTCCACGACCCAGGTCTTGACCGGGCGGCGACCCGCCGGCAACTCGCGCAGAGTGGTGACGTCAAGGTCACCGTAGGCGGTCAGCGAGAGCGTGCGCGGGATCGGCGTAGCGGTCATGTGCAACGTGTGCGGCGGCGCTGACCCGGCGCCGCGGGTATCAAGCGCCGCGCGCTGAGCAACCCCGAAGCGGTGCTGCTCGTCAACGACAGCCACCGCCAAGCGGGCGAAGCTCACCTCATCCTCGATCAATGCATGGGTGCCAACCACGAGGCTGAGCTCGCCACTTGCAAGCCGGGCGCGAGTATCCGAGCGCGACGCGGCGGATATCGACCCGGTCAGCAGCCCGATGGGCATCGGAGCGTTGGCCACCAGCGTCTCGAGCGTCGCGAAGTGCTGATCAGCGAGCGTTTCTGTCGGCGCCATCAACGCTGCCTGAAAGCCGGCCTCGACGGCACGAAGCATCGCGAAGAGCGCGACGACGGTCTTACCGACTCCGACCTCGCCCATCAGCAAGCGCTGCATCGGCCTGCGGGAGCCGAGATCCTGGTCGAGCTCGACAAGCGCGCGAGTCTGATCGCTGGTCAGCTCGAACGGGAGCGAGCCGATCCAGCGCTCGACCTCCGGACCGCGGGGGGCAAGCGGGGTGGCCACAGGCCCCTGCTCGCGCTCTCGGCGTCGGGAGACAAGCGCCACCTGGTGAAGCAGCAACTCCTCCAGCGCGAGCCGCTCCCGCGCCAGCTCAGCGTCGTGGACCGAGGCGGGGAAGTGCGCCGCCACAAGAGCGTCCGCAACTCCCGGCAGGCGCCGCTGCGCCCGGAGGCGGGCGGGGAGGGCCTCAATCGAGTCCGGGGCGAAGGCAAGGGCCTGCCAGGCCCAATCACGAACCCGCGAGGCACGCAGACCTTCTGACGCCGGGTGAACCGGGACCAGACCGGTTGTGTGCAGGCCCGCGGGCGGCTCTGGGGAGCGCTGCGCCCACGGGGTTGCTCGATCAGCAAGCCCGCCGTCGTGCTGCTTGCCGACCGGCGCAGTGTGCTCAGCTGAGTCAAGAACCTCGTGTTCTGAGACCCGAAAGCCTGCGCGATCGAGGCGGCCGCGCAACAAGACCCGAGTACCCGGCGTCAACCGCTCCACCAGCCAGGCCTGGTTGAACCAGAGCGCCTTGACCGGACCCGAGGGGTCGACGGCGTCGACCTCGACGATCATCAGTCCGCGTCGGCGAGTTGGCCGGGCCCGAGCCTTGTGGACCTCGACCAGGAGGGTTCCCTCCTCCCCTAGCTTCAGGTCTCCGGAGAGCGCCACGGCGCCCACGTCGCGGTAGTCGCGGGGGATGTGCGCGAGCAGATCCCGAATCTCGCGCAGGCCCAACTCAGCCGCGGTCTCCGAGAGCTTCGGCCCCACCCCTTTGAGTACCTGTAAGGAAGACAAGAGCCGCTCGGGCCGCGGTCGGCTCCGCAGCGGCGCTTTGCCCAACGTCGCAATCGTCTGCCGCTTGCCGCTGCCGAAGGCTCGCGGCGGGTCGCTGCCGGCGACGGCGTCGACCCACGCAACTGCCTCCGCCTGGCTCATAACTCAAGGCTAGGGCTGCCGGGGGCCAGAACAGATGCGGGCCCGCGGAAGAGCCGCAAGTAGCGCACAGGCGCGGACCTCGAGGACCTCGGGCGTACAGTTAGCAATGGATGGCTGAGATTTTCGTGACAGCCGGTGGCGTCGCTGCCATAGCCGGGCTCGCCTGGTTTTTCTTCGGTGCCCGGATCCGCCACGACGCCACGCTGGGCGACGGAGTTCAGGAGGTCGAGATCACGGTCAACGGCGGCTACTCACCGGACCTGATCCACGTAACCCAGGGCGTCCCGCTGCGTCTGATCTTCGACCGCCGCGACACCGGTGAGTGCACCTCGGAGATCGCCCTGCCTGACTTCGGCCTCAACGTCAGCCTCCCCGAAGGGGAGCGGACTGCCGTCGGCCTAACCCCTGAGGAGGCCGGAACCTTTCAGTTTGCCTGCGGGATGAACATGGTCTTCGGGACGCTCGTGGTCGACCCCGCCGACGGGAGCCTGCCGGGCAGCGACGGAGCGGGCGACGGTAACGGCGCTCAGGCTTCCAGCGTCGCCGTGTCTGCGAGTGCAACGGCCACATCGCCCGGAGTCACCTCGGCGACCGAGCCCGCCCCGATGAGACAGCTTGATGACGACACGAGCACGGGCTCAGAGTCTCGGCAGCAAGAGGCGGCGGAGATCGGTGACCGGGCGAGCGCGACGGCCGACCTCGAGCTGCAGGGCATGCACTGCGCGAGCTGCGTGCGGACAATCGAGGGCGCCCTGACCCAGGTACCCGGGGTCGCCGCCGCCCAGGTCAACTACGGCACAGAGCGAGCCACCGTCAGCTATGACCCGGCCCAGGTCGGGGTTGCTGATCTGGAGAAGGCGGTCGACGATTCCGGCTATTCGGCCAACGAACGCTCCGAGGACCACACTGACGCGGCCGATGAGAAAGACGAAGCCCGCGACTCGGAGCTCCGTGACCTCTCGCTGCGGGTGCTGCTCGGCGCGATTCTCAGCGCACCGGTCCTTTTCACGGTCGTTGCCACAGAGGTCTTCAACGCAACCTGGGTGCCGGGTCTGCTCACCGACCACTGGTTCCAGCTGGTCTTGATCACGCCTGTCTTCTTCTACACCGGGTGGCCGATCCACCGCTCAGGGTGGAGCGCGCTTCTAGCTCGGAGCCCAGAGATGAACAGCCTGGTGACGGTAGGGACCTCCGCCGCTTTCGGGTACAGCGTCCTTGTGACCGTCGCCCCGGGCCTGTTCCCCGAGGATCTGCAGCGGGTCTACTTCGAGGCTGCCGGGGTTGTCATCACGCTCATCCTGCTCGGCCGCCTGCTTGAGACCCGCGCGCGGGCCGGGACCGGCGAGGCGATTCGCAAGCTGATCGGCCTGGAGGCGCGGACTGCGCGGGTCGAGCGCGACGGCGCCGAGGTCGAGATCCCAGTGGCAGAGGTCAACCCAGGTGACCTGATTTCAGTCCACCCCGGTGAGAAGGTGCCGGTCGATGGCGAGATAGCCGAGGGCGACTCGACGATTGACGAGTCGATGGTCACCGGGGAGTCGCTACCGGTCACCAAGGGCGCCGGCGACCCGGTGATCGGGGCGACGATCAATCAAACCGGAGCCTTCCGCTTCCGCGCCACCGCGGTCGGCCACGACACAATGCTCGCCCAGATAGTCCGCCTGGTCGAGCAGGCGCAGGGCTCAAAGGCGCCCATCCAGGCGATTGCGGACAGGGTCTCAGGCTTCTTCGTCCCCGCCGTCATGTTCGTTGCGATCGCCACCTTCGTAATTTGGTTTGACACGGGCCCAGAGCCACCGTTCTCGTTCGCACTCGTCGCCGCTGTATCGGTGCTGATCATCGCCTGCCCGTGTGCACTTGGGCTCGCGACGCCCCTTTCAGTCATGGTCGGCACCGGCAAAGGCGCCGAGAACGGGGTGCTGATCAAGTCTGCTGAGGCGCTTGAGAACGCCCGTAACGTCGACGTGGTCGTCTTCGACAAGACCGGCACCCTGACCCGCGCCGAGCCAGCGCTGACCGACATCGTTACGACTGCCGAGCTCGATGAGGACACAGTGCTTGGGCTCGCGGCCAGCGCTGAGAGCCTCTCCGAGCACCCGCTTGCCCGGGCAATCGTCAACGGCGCCGCCGAGCGTCAGCTTGAGACCAGCGCCCCTGAGCAGTTCGACTCAGTCACGGGCAAGGGGCTTGAGGCAGAGGTCAACGGCACCTCGGTCCTGCTTGGAACGCGGAGCCTGATGGCAGAGCGCGATGTTGACGCTTCCGCACTCGAAGACCCGGCGGTCAGGTTGGAGGCTGAGGGCAAGACGGCGATGTTGCTCGCGGCCGACGGCAACGCAGTTGCCGTCCTGGCAGTCGCGGACACGGTCAAGGAAGGAGCCCAAGAGGCCGTTGCGGCACTACGAGAGCGCGGAGTCGAGACGCTGATGATCACCGGGGACAACACGCGAACTGCTGAAGCGATCGCCAGGCAGGTGGGAATCGATCGGGTGCTCGCCGAGGTTCTACCCGGCGACAAAGCCGAGGAGGTGACGCGGCTGCAAGGCGCGGGAAAGCTCGTTGCGATGGTCGGCGACGGGATCAACGATGCACCGGCACTCGCGCAGGCGGATGTCGGGATCGCAATCGGCACCGGTACCGACGTGGCGATCGAGGCCGCAGACGTCACGCTGGTGTCTGGGCAGCTGCGCGGAGTCGTCGACGCTCTGGATCTGAGCCGGGCGACGATGCGGAACATCCGCGAGAACCTTGTATTCGCGTTCGGCTACAACACGATCGGGATCCCGATCGCCGCCGGCGTCCTCTACCCGTTCCTCGGTGTTCAGCTGAGTCCGGTGATCGCTGCCACCGCGATGGCGCTGAGCTCGCTCTCGGTGGTCACCAACGCCAATCGGCTGCGCAGCTGGAAAAAGCCGAAGCTCTAGCCGGCAAGATCGGACCCGCAGCCGGCGAGATCGGACTCGCTTGGCAGCGGTTGTCGAGCGGACGAGCCCTAGTCCGGGGACGGCCCGGGCTAGCTCCGCGACTTCATCCACTCATCGTGGGGCGGCACCTTCTCGCCGACCACGTAGAGGAAGACGTAGATGCCGGTTTCACCGAGAAACTTGAACCGCTTTCGCAGATCCTTGACCAGCGCCTCGAAGTCGTCGTGGGAGCGGAGGTACTTCTTAAAGTCGCCAAACTCGTCTTCAAGATCAATGCAGGTCTGCGCGTTGTGAATAGTGGCCTCGATCTTGCGCCGGTTGCGAATGATGCCCTTGTCCTCGACCAGCCGCTCGACGTCCTTGGAGCCAAACGCCGCAACCTTCTCCGGGTCAAAGCCCTTGAAGGCCTTCTGAAACCCGTCCCACTTCGCCTCGACGATCTGCCAACTCATCCCTGACTGAAAGGCAGACTTACTCATCACCTCGAGGTAGTCCCCGAGCCCCTTTGGCCTGATCTTCTTAGGCGCTTCCATCGTTGGCTCTCCTTCGTATCTCGGCCCTAGGCCCGTCTCGAAACCCTAACCGCGCCCGCCCTGAAACTCGCCCCCATCAACACGTATCTGCCAGCCCTCGATCGCACCACGACAGACACAGCACAACGATGCTGAGTAGGGGAACGAGCGGGTCTGCCAGACCCCAAGGACACCAGGACAGGACAAACGCAACGATGCTGGGTAGGCAACGGACTGGCCGGCCACCCTCCCTGCGAGACCCCTAGACCGCTAAGGCGCGACCGATGCCGAGGCGGAGGAACGGAGGGGCCGGCGAGGGCCCCGGCACGAGGCTCCCGGTTTGTTGCGCGCCGAAGGCGCGCGCCTCGGGACGGGGGCCTCGGCGGCCCCTGCGCCCGCACTTGGGATCGGCGAGCGGCGCGCCTCGGGACGGGGACCTCGCCGACCCCTTCCGCCTCGCGCTAGCTACGTCGCTTTGGAGGTCCCGCGAGCGGCTTTGGTCACCTTGTTCGCCTTCAGGCAGCGAGCGCAGACGTAAACGCGACGCGGGCGCCCGTCGTCGTTGATCCGGACCCGCTGGAGGTTCGGGTTGAACCGCCGACGCGTTGCAACCATCGAATGGCTGCGCGAATTGCCGAACGCCGGCCGCTTGCCACAGCTGAAGCACACCTTTGCCACGGCGCGGGATGCTAGCGGGCCGGCACCGGGCGCTCAGCTGCCGGCGAGCCGGCGACGAAGAAGCGCCAGGCGCATCACGGCCTGAGCGGCGTCCCCGCCCTGGTCACGCTCCGCCCCGCCGGCCCGGGCAAGCGCCTGCTCCATGGTGTCGCAGGTGATCACACCGAAGGCACAGGGGACCCCGGTCTCGAGCGAAACGTCCTGAATCCCGCGCGCCGCCTCGCGACAAACGAGGTCGTAGTGATCGGTCTCGCCGCGGATCACCGCGCCCAGGCAGGCCACGCCGGCATAGGAGCCGCCGGATTTGGCCAGCCAGAGCGGGGCTGAGTCTCCCACAGCACCGGTTACGCAGAGCTTTGCCGCCAACGGCAACTCGAAGGCGCCGGGCACCTCGAACACGTCGATCCCGTCTGCGCCGACGCCGGCGTCGGCGAACCCGGCCTTCGCTCCGGCAACGAGCCGGTCCGCGAGCTCAGCATAAAAAGTCGTGACGCACACCGCCCACCGAGCGCCGACCAGCGCCTCGCGATCCGCGTCGCGCAGCGGCGTCGCGGCTCGCTCAGCCATCGCCGCGCGGATGCTCGTCCGCGGCGCCGGTCCCGCCGTCTGCACGATCGTTCTGTTGGTCATCGCGCGCAGCGTCACGCAGATGCTCGCTGTGGATGAGCTCCTCATCGAGCCCCACGCCTTGGTGATGGAGCCCGTGCCCGAGCCGCTCGCGTTTGACCCGGAGGTAGTCCTCGTTGTGCACGTTCGGAGTTGCGTTGATCGGGACCTGCTCGTTCACTGAGAGCCCGTAGCCCTCCAGGCCGACGATCTTCTTCGGGTTGTTGGTGAGAATGCGGATATTGGTCAAGCCCAGATCGGTGAGGATCTGGGCGCCAATGCCGTAGTCACGCAGGTCCACGGGCAAGCCCAGCTTCAGGTTCGCATCGACTGTGTCGAGTCCATCCTCCTGGAGCTTGTACGCGCGCAGCTTGTTCAGCAGCCCGATTCCGCGGCCCTCCTGGGAGAGGTAGAGGAGCACGCCCTCCCCCTCCTTCTCAATCTGGGCAAGCGCGGCGCCCAGCTGATCGCCGCAATCGCAGCGCAGGCTGTGAAAGACATCACCGGTCAGGCACTCGGAGTGAACGCGGACGAGAACGTCGTCGCGCCCTGAAACCTTGCCCTTGACCATGGCGACGTGATGCTTCTCGTCCACCAGGGAGCGGTAGCCCACGGCAGTGAACTCGCCGTAGGCGGTCGGCAGCTTGGTCGAGACGATCCGCTCAACGAGCTTCTCGGTCCGGCGCCGGTGGGCGATCAGCTCGGCGACCGTGACCATCTTCAGCCCGTGGCGCTCGCAGTACGCGACCAGGTCGGGAACGCGGGCCATCGTGCCGTCGTCGTTCATGATCTCGCAGATCAAGCCGGCCGGGATCAGGCCGGCCAGCCGCGCAAGGTCGATGCTCGCCTCGGTGTGGCCGGTGCGCTCGAGAACACCGCCGGCCTTGGCCTTCAACGGGAAGATATGACCGGGCTGGTGCAGGCCCTCCGGACCTGATTGGGGGTCGATCGCGACCTGCACGGTTCGGGCGCGGTCATGCGCCGAGACGCCCGTCGTCACGCCCTCAGCGGCCTCGATCGTGACCGTAAATGCCGTGTTCAGCGGCGCCTCGTTTTTTGCCGACATCAAATCCAGCCCGAGCTCGTCGCATCGCTCGGGCGTCAGCGCGAGGCAGACGAGTCCGCGGGCCTCCTTGGTCATGAAGTTGACCGCCTCGGGCGTTGCGAACTGTGCGGCCAGCACGACGTCGCCCTCGTTCTCGCGCTCCTCGCCGTCGCAGACCACGACCATCCGCCCACGGCGGATCTCCTCGATCGCTTCCTCGATCGGGGAGAAGGGCGACTCCGGATCGCGCGCCGCGGCTCTGTCTCGTTCAGCTTGCTCGCTCATCAAGGCCTGACTCAGTCGTCGAATCCTGGCATGAGACGTTCAACGTAGCGGGCAATCACATCCAGCTCGATGTTCACCGCGCTGCCGGCGTCGAGCTCGCCAAGCGTTGTGCGCTCAAGCGTCTCGGGGATCAGCGAGACCTCGAAGCCCTCCTCGGTCGTTGCTGCGACAGTCAGGCTGACTCCGTCGACCGTCACCGAGCCGCGCTCGACCACGTAGCGGCGCATCTCAGCGGGAATTGAGATCCTCACCCGGCGCGCGATGCCATCGGCCTCGTGCGAGACCAGCTCGCCCGTGCCATCGACGTGGCCTTGAACGATGTGGCCACCCAGCCGATCGGTCGGCCGCAGCGCCAGCTCCAGGTTCACGCCGTCACCGACCTCGAGCGGCCCCAGGGCCGTTACCTCCAGCGTCTGGTTCGCCAGGTCGGCGTCGAACGCGTCGGCGTCAACAGCGGTAGCAGTCAGGCACACCCCGCTGACGGCGATCGAGTCTCCCGGCGTGAGCTCGCCGGCAAGCTCGGTACTGACCCGCATCTGCGCGCCGCCGGCGCCACGCTCGAAGCGCTCGACTCTCCCGATACCCGCGACCAAACCCGTGAACACCCTCACCACTCTCGCAGTCGGGCCCGGACCAGCAGGTCATCGCCGCTCGAGGCAACCTCGGTGGCAAGCGCTCGCGGCGCCGCGTCGATTGCAGCGATGCCTTCGCCGCCGGCAACCGGTCGGGCTTCGCTGCCGCCGAACAGCAGCGGCGCGATGAAAACCCGCATCTCGTCGACTTCGTCGGCGTCCACAAATGAGCCGGCAAGCGTCGCGCCGCCCTCAACGATCAAGCTCGTCACATCTCTGCGGCCCAGCTCATCCAGTGCCGCCCCGACCCCGTCGGCGCCCTCGCCCTGACACGTGATCACCTCAGCGCCCGCCCTTTCGAGGGCGGCGACGCGCTTCGGTGCGGCAGCCGGTCGCACGATCACGAACAGCCTTGCCTCGGCAACCGACCCCACCAGTGCCGAGTCCACGCGCAGACGAGCCTCGCCGTCGAACACGACGCGGGTCGGTTGGCGCGGCGCATCCACCTCGCGGGCGGTTAGCAGCGGATCATCGGCCAGCGCCGTCTCGATTCCTACACAGATCGCATCGAACTCGGCTCGCCAACGGTGCCCGAGCACTCTGCTCTCCGGCCCAGAGATCCATTTCGCCTCGCCGCCGGTGGTCGCCGTGCGGCCGTCCAGTGTCATCGCCGACTTCAAGATGACGAGCGGTCGGCCCGTTCGCGAGTGTTTCCGAAACGGCTGGTTGAGGCGTCGCGAAGCCTCAGCCTCGGCGCCCTGCATGAAGTCGACCTCAATGCCTTCGTCGCGCAGGATCCCCGGCCCGAGCCCGCTCGCCTTCTCGCTTGGATCGTCAGATCCGACCACCACTCGGTTGAGCCCGGCCCTGACGATTGCATCGGTGCACGGCGGCTGGCGTCCGCGATGAGCGCACGGCTCGAGGGTTACGTAGAGGGTCGCGCCGGTGACCAATGCTCCGCGCTCGCGGGCATTGGCGAGGGCAGCCGCCTCAGCGTGCGGGGCGCCGAGCTCCGGGTGAAAGCCCTCGCCGATCACCTTCCCGCCGCGGACAAGCACTGCGCCGACCAACGGATTCGGGCTGACCATGCCCAGTCCCCCCTCGGCCAGCTCCCGGGCACGGCGCATGTGAAGCTCGTCCTGCTCGATCGCCACGTTGTCTGGCCGCTGGCTCGTCAAGGCGTCCTCAGAGTGCCAGACCCGCGGCACTCCCGGAATCGCCTCACCCGGCGATGATGGCCGGGTGTCGGATGCTGAGCTGATCCTCGTCGGCGGCGTGTTGCTTGCGGTCGGGATCGCGGCTGCGCTGGTTGCCGACCGCGTACGGGTTCCGGGCCTGCTGCTCTTCCTCGCCCTCGGGATGCTCGTCGGCGCGGAAGGCCTCGGCGGGGTCGAGTTCTCAGACGTCGAGCTCACCCGGACCCTCGGCACGATCGGCCTCGTGCTGATCCTCTTCGAGGGGGGACTCTCGGCGGGCTGGGGGGCGATCCGGCCGGTGATCCGCGCCGCGCTCTCGCTGGCGATCGTCGGCACCCTGTTGACCGCGCTGATCGCCGGAGCGGCGGCCGTGTGGCTATTTGATCTCGGCTGGCTCGAAGGCCTGATCATCGGGTCGGCCGTCGCGGCAACAGACAGCGCGGCGATCTTTGCCGTCCTGCGGGGCTCGCGCCTGCGACGCAAGCTCGCTCGAACTCTCGAGGGCGAGTCGGGGATGAACGATCCGATCGCGCTGCTGCTCGTAGTCGGCTTCATCGAGTGGATTGACGACCCGGGATTCGGTGTGGAGAACCTGGCGCTCAACTTCGTCGGTGAGCTCAGCATCGGCGCAGTGCTTGGAATCATCATCGGGATCGCCGGGCGAGAGGCGTTCCGGCGCATCGAGCTGCCGACGCCCGGGCTCTATCCGGTTGCCTCAGTTGCAGCCGCCGGCCTCAGCTACGGGATCGCCGAGACCCTTGGCGGGTCAGGCTTCCTAGCCGTCTACGCGACCGGGATCGCGCTTGGGACCGGCGTCGTGCCCGCCCTGCGCATCGTGACCTCGTTCCACCAGGGCCTCAGCTGGGTTGCCCAGATCTCCCTCTTCTTCATGCTCGGGCTGCT
>SDBT01020073.1_pt1 | contig 10460 bp, 4 predicted proteins | sample 2277101 | NCBI WGS metagenome assembly SDBT01 (sample SAMN10404973, study PRJNA504765) | marine sediment metagenome | isolation source: marine sediment core GS10_PC15, 103 cmbsf | place: Arctic Ocean: Southern Knipovich Ridge | collected 2010
CTCTGGCACGGTGAAGTGGCAGGCAACGCCTTCGATCAGCGGATCGTCGATGGCATATGTTGCCAGTTTGGCATCCGGCGATAACACGCGGAATACAGTCGAGCGCTTGAATATCAACTCAGGATCCTCATTTTCCGCGATAGAGAAATGAAGTATGAGCGTGGTGATGATGAGAGCAAGCAAGGCAGAAAAAGACGGTAACCAATTCATGATTTTCGGACCTATTCTCTGGATTAGAATAGTTTACGTGGGAAGGTACCTGCTGGAGTTCAAGCTGGCGATGCCGGCGCAATGAAATTCGGTAATAATATAGGTTCCGGAGTTGAAAACGGGTTCAAGCTGGCCGCCGAAATCTGGAGAAAAGAATAACAACGATATGTTCCCCGTCAGCACCTGTGAGACAGATTGGGGTAATTGAATAAGAGAGTGTTTCTGGCTCATCGTAGCCCATTGGGGAGCGAAGATGAGACACAGAGACGACACGAGGAAGGACAGCAGACCGATTCGGTAGCTTATGTCACTGTCCGATTTCCGGGGAGTAGCTCAGGCTATGACGAATGTGCAAGAGCTTTATGGGACCCTAAAAAAGATATACACCGCAAAGGGAGGCACATATGAGAACCGATCCAGCGCACTCGAAAAGACCAAGAACCTTTTGCCGAAACCCAGAGGCCGAGGTCCTTGAAAAATGAGCGCAGGTGACTATTGCGCCTCACGTTACGCTGCTTAAAATCGCCATCGAGGAAGAGCGCCAGATCAATATCTGAATTCCGGGAGCTGCACTCAATATGGATATCTTCGAAAAACTGCTTTCCGTTATAACGGGGGATAGCACTGCTGTTCTGCTTATCTCAGTCGCGCTTATCTGGTTCGTTCTTGCAGTTGTTGCACGTTGGATTTTCGCCAGGCTGGACTGGGCTGCTGGCCTTCTCGTGTCGGAAGTTCTGCACGTACTGCTGATCCCCGTGACTTGGATCCTGATTGGGTTCGCCGTGAATCAGATTACTGAAGAGGTCGTGGCGCTGGGGGCTCCCGGTGACACTGGCGCGGTGATCTCGCAGTTCTTTCTGGTCCCGATACGGCTCATTTTGGGCTTTGCGGTTGGGTACGTCGTATGGCGCTCGCTTGATCTGCTTAGAACTGAATATGCGGAGCGTAGGTTCGAAGCCTGGGGAAGCCACAGAACCAGAAATCTTACGGCAGTTTTCTTTCAACTGGCCAAGCCGGTTTCATTCCTTTTGATCATGGCTATGGTCGCTTGGCTATTCAAGCTGAACCTTTATGCTGCTGTGGCGGCAATAGGCGGTTTGGGTGTCGCACTCGGCTTTGCGCTTCAGCAAATTCTTGCCAACATTATTGCGGGTATTTCACTCGCATCCGATACGACGTTTGGCACGAACGACCTGATCCGAATTGGCAACGACCCGGATATTTATCAGGTCCTGAAACGGGGCGTCAGGATTACCACGGTCAGGAACATTGCTTCGCATGAGGTTGTTTTTCTCCCAAACCAAAAGCTGACAGAGGAGCAACTCGTTGATGTGACTCGCCCAAGCGACGATCTGCGCGCCGTAATTGATATCGGAGTACCTTATAGCGCCGATCTTCGTGACGTGCGCGGCATTCTCACGGACATAGCCAATGGCCACCCTCATGTTATCGGTGACTTAGAGGCAAAAAAGAACGCTATTCTTAATAAGGTATTCCGGCTCTATATCAGGGGTGTATTTCCGGAATGCAAATGGCATTTTGTCGAGCTTGCGCGCCTGGAGGCCGAGCATGATCTGAACGGGAAGGTAAGCCAATATATCAGGAAGCTGCAAAACTGGGCGGACTTTGTCGACCAGACCGAAGCGGGCGGATTCGATAGAGAAGAAAGACTGTGGCTTGACGAAATTCATCGTGAGCTTTTGGACAATGCGATCGAGGTGGCCAATCTGACTACCGAGTGGCAGGTGCTGTTCCGCAACTGTACCGCCAGTCTCAAGCCGAAGGGGGCGCGGTTCCCAGGCTGGGCCTCAGACGACGGGGAAATTCCAGCGAAATGGGAACCTGAAGAATCGGATGTCGAGGCAATATGCCGGGCAGGGTTGAAAAGACGTTTTCACAAAACGAAAAAAGGCAAATCAGAATCAGGCGCTGAAACTAGAAAACGGCTTGGAAAACTCGCCGCTGATTTGAGTTCACTATCAGAAAATATTACAATATCTACAGAAAAAGAAATTCAAAAATCAATTTTCTCTACAAAAAATAGAGGAAAAGGAAATGCTTCACAGAAATTTTTCGACGCTCGCTTTTATCCAGCAGATCTTGATAGAAACAGTTTAGTTAGAATTTCCAAGAAAGGAGGAATGAAGGGAAATTTGGGCCAACTAAAAAGAATTTGCGAATACAAACCTAATGTAGATTATAAATATAATAAAGGAAGAGAGATATCAAAAATTGATAATAATGGAAACAAAAGTATTTGGTTTTTCAATACACAATATCCTGAGCTGGCCTACGAGTATATTCACACCGCGTTTGCTGCCGCGCATTTGCTTTCCGATCGCGCCAATATTGACCCCGAAGAACGTAGCAATAGAAAGGATTACAAGGAAGCTGACGACGACGTAAAATCCATCAAATCGACCTATGCTTCATTGGGGGAGGAGTATGTGGCGATGCTGCGACATGCGGCTCATTGGATCGTGAACGAGGAACGTATAGCGCGTCCATTTGTCAGAGATGCACAGAAAAGAGAATTTCATGAAAAATTGGGCAGCAAGGGCAAAAAATCCGGTTTCAACATAGTTTTGTGCCGCACCCGGCAGGAAGACACATTTATCAGCATCCGCGCCAGCGAACATATCGTCGATCATCCGGTCTGTGCTGCCTATGCCGGGATGATTCTCGACGACGACGAGAAGCGGGATCTCGTTGCGACATTCAAAATGTGGGGAGACAAGATTTATCAGCTTCTTGAAAAGGTGGATGGCATCCAGAAAGAGTTGACGCGAGCCAAGTCGACGACGATCGACACCAGATTGCGAGAGCTGGCGACATGGCTGAAGGAGGATTTCAAGGATCCTACACCGGGGTGGAAATTTCCGATTGCCCCGGTTGAGGGGTTCGATGACTCATCTATCCATGTGACCACAAAATTTTATGTCGATAATGTCCGGATGGAGCGCTATATGCGCCCGTTCAATACCTATACACAGATGCGTCTGCGCATCGCCGAGAGGCTCGTAAATGCCGGTATCATCATCCCATTCCCGCAGCGGGATGTTCACATCAAGACGATTGGAAGCGCTGGTTCTGACAAAGAGTTCGACGCCCGCGATGTGCTGAGTAGGAAGCCTGAATCAAAACGGAAAACCTGATAGCGATAATGTCCGGATCAGTCCTCGATCACCATTTTGTTCTTCGCAGCCAGGCCGTCCTATATTTGAGAAAATTGGAGGACGGCCGGTTATGAATTGCCGCCCGGCGCTTCTGTAACGTGAAGCGCTGGGCGCGTCGTATCAACGGGCTATCCCACTTCGCGGTTAGCGAGGCGGAGTTCCGGATCGATCACGCCTTCGTCTCAACCTCTGTAGCGGGATCAGTAGCAGCCTGCCGCTACGATCATTCAACACGGGATGGGATTACTGATCACTCAGCAATTGTTCTCAGTCTCACCGATTTCTGAGACTGTGAACGCCGATCCGCCTTCCGGCTTCTGCTCTACCCCTGGCTCCGGACCTTGCGGCGAGGGTGCAACTGGACACCTCTAAAAACCCCCAGCTTGAGTCGAGGTCTAGGAAATGCCGTTTCGAGAACCGCAGACTACTGGGCGTATTTGAGGATCGCAGCAACGGTATTGACGACGAGATCGGCCAAAATGAGGGTTTTTAGAGGTGTCCAACTTGGCCCCCTTTGTGCCAAGAGGAGACAGTCTGACTTTTCCGCGACCGCCGTGACGCGGTGATCGTTCTGTGGGATAAACAGGGTAAATACGCCCGGCAACAGGAAAATCCGTGCCACAGGCAGATAAGGTTGCGTTTGAATTATGTCTGTAGAAGAACAATCAATGCCCAAAAATGGAAGCGTCCTTCGCTTCGGCATAATGTGCGATGGGCAGGATCTGGAACAGTGGCAGGCCGATTGCGTTCAAAGACTCCTTTCTTCCGGACTTGCCCGCCTGGAATTGCTGATTATCGACAACGGCTCATGCAAGTCGGCGCGCACCCTCGCGGCAACACCTTTCAAGCGCTGGCTATACACCCTGTACCGTCGGACCTGGTTCTCGAAAGCTCCCCGAAAAAGCCTTGGAATGAAAAGTACTTTCGACGGAGTAGCCACGGTGCAGCCTGATATAACGCTGAAAGGAAAGTTCTCGCAGCTTTTCGACAGTGAATCACTGGACAAGATCCGCTCCCATGAACTGGATTTCATCCTTCGCTTCGGCTTCAATATTATTCGAAGCGAAATCCTCAATGCTGCCGGGTATGGTGTGTGGTCATTTCATCATGGTGATGAGATGAAGTATCGCGGATCACCTGCCGGGCTCTGGGAAATTTACAGCGGAGACCCGGTCACCGGCGCCATCCTGCAGAGACTCACGGAGCGTCTGGACGGAGGCATCGTTTTGAAACGCGGTTACCTGAGCACCGTAAACCACTCATACATCGGGAACATACAGTCGGTCTATGAAGAATCGGCTAATTGGCCGGCACAGGTATGCCGCGACATACTCAACGGCAACGCCGGCTATTTCGAGGACGAACCGAGCCGTTCCGATGCTCCAATCTACTTCCCTCCGGGTAATGTTGACATGCTGCGCTTCTTCTGGAGACTGGCACGGAACAGGCTGCGCGAGTACTTCAGGAGAATCTGCACCGAATACCAATGGAACATCGGCAGGACTCGGGCCCCGATCGAGCAATTCCTGGATCCGTCATTCAAGCCTTCTGTCGAATGGCTGCCTGACCCGCCCAAGGGGAAATTCTACGCCGATCCGTTTCCGCTGTTTGGGGAACACAAGGACAAGATACTGTTCGAACGGTTTGATTATCGTGAAGGCAAGGCCGATATCGCGTGTGGGACCCTCAGTAACAGTGACAAGGATTTCAAGATAGACAATGTCCAGTCAGTGATTGCTGTTCCGACGCATCTTTCATACCCATCCACGTTCGAACACGAAGGCTCCGTATACTGCATACCTGAGAGCTACCAGGCAAACTCCGTAACACTGTACCGTGACGCAGAACTGCCGTACCGCTGGGAGAAAGTCGCAACGCTCATCCACGACATGGCTGCTGTTGACGCAACAGTATTCCACTACCAGAGTACCTGGTGGATGATGTGTAGCGATCGTAACTGGGGATCCAAGCATAACCTTTTCATTTTCCACGCGGATGACCTGCTGGGGCCCTGGAAAGCGCACGAGAGGAATCCCGTCAAGACGGACGTACGTTCCAGCAGGCCGGCTGGCGCACCTTTCATCTACGAGAACTCCCTGTATCGTCCGGCCCAGGATTGCTCGTGGACTTACGGAGGGCAGCTCGTCATCAACCGTATTGAGCAGCTTTCATCAAGTGTTTTTGTTGAAAAAACGGTGGCTGAAGTGCCGGCAAGCGCCCCCTACGGGGAGGGCCTGCATTCGCTGACAAAGTGGGGAGATTGCACCCTTTTGGACGGCAAGCGATCCAAGTTGCGCTGGATAGTGTAACGTAGCCAGCATGGTACGACTCTCTTATTCAAACAATCCAATCTGTCTCACAGGTGCTGACGTCAGACAACGTCAGACAACCAAAAAATGTATCGAGCCGTGTCTTGTACAACGCAACGCTCTCAATTAGACAACATCTCAAGGCATTGATCAGGTCGGTTGTCATTGGATTATCCATTCCGTTCGCCAAAACAAATCGACAATCTTAACGCTTTTTCAGTGCCTTACTCAATTCCGTCGCATACCATGCGTAGCCAGTTGAAAAGGGTTCCAGATGGCCAAATTGGACGACATGAGCATTGAAGAGATCGTATACCGAATCAGGGCGCTGCGAATGGCAGCTGGTATCATGCACATAGGCGCGCATCCGGACGATGAGGACATCGGCCTGCTGTCCTATGCCGCGCACAAGTGCGGGGCCAGGGCGATTTACTGGTCCGCGACCCGGGGGGAAGGCGGGCAGAACAGGGTTGGTCCTTATTCAGCCGAACCACTGGGAGTCTACCGGACGTGGGAAACGCTGGAAGCACGGAGCGAGGACGGCGGGGTGGCTTCATTCGGTCCTTTCTATGACTTCGGCTATTGCAAGGACGCGACAGACGCGTTCACGAAGTGGGGAGAGGAAAACGTAGTTCGCGAAATGGTCCGCGCCATTCGCCTGTGGAAGCCTGCCGTACTTGTCAGCCGCTGGCTTGGAGAACCAAGCGATCTGCACGGACATCACCAGGCCGTGGGCATCGCCGTCTACAAGGCGTTTGAAGCGGCCGGTAACCCGGATATGTTCCCTGAATTCGTTGAGGAAGGGCTATCGGCCTGGCAGCCGCTGAAGCTCTATCATTCAACCGACAACACAGGAGGTGATTACAGCGCGGGAGCGGCGTTCAATCTTTTTGGAAACATCAACGACGATCTCGAGAAGGACGGCATCCTCAGAATCAATACAGGCGAACTGGAACCAGTCTCGGGAAAGACATACCAGGAGAGAGCCTGGACCGCCTACAACAAGCACCAGACCCAGGGGTTGGGCCTGAAACCAGCCCCTGGCGATTTCTACTATTATTTTTCGCTGTACAAGAGCCACGTCAAAGTGCCGGCACGGGAAACTACATTCTTTGACGGTTTTGACCCAACACTATCGGGACTTGCGGAACGCCTCGGCAATGACGCGAACACCGTCAGGGAGAAGCTCGCGTCCGCAGTCGAATGCGCCGACAAGGCGCTTGAGACATTGCGTGTCGATAACCGCTCAGGCGCGTCGATCTGTCTTCTCGTAGGACTAGCCCGGATTCGCGAGGCAGGGAGAGCACTGGAGGATGTTGAGGCCGATCCGCACACAAAGAAGGCGGTAACCGACTACATTGCTGAAAAGACAGAAGAATTCGAAATTGCCGCGGCAAAGTGTAATGGCATTGAGCTCGAGGGGTTGAGCGCCGAGGCAACGGTGACTCCGAACCAGAAGTTCACGGTAACATCACATCTCTGGAATCACGGTGGAGCGGATGTGAACGACGTGGAAATGGTTCTCGAAACTCCGACAGGCTGGGATATCAAGGCCGGCAAAACCAATCGCGAGGGGCGTCACACTTCCGTGGATTTCGAGGTTGCCGCGGGGAAGATGGCATCCTTCTCGTGCCCGTACTGGCTGGTCACGCCACGTTCCGGCTACGAGTACGAATGGCCCACGGGTGAACCTTGTAGCCGGCCCTTTGGACCTCCGGAACTGCAGGTTGCCTGCAGGATGAAGCTCGGCGCCGAAGAAATCACACTGCGAACTCCGGCAATACAGCGAACGGCGTTTGCCGGTGGATGCCGGGAATTACCGGTTACGGTAATTCCGCCCATTTCCCTGCAGCCCAAGTCCTCTCTCCACTTCCGACCGGTCTCAGAGAATGAACAGATCCTTGAGATCCAGGTTACCGCCCGCAACAACTCTTACGGTGAGATCTCGGGAGAAATGGGCCTCGATATACTGGAAGGCTGGAAATCGGAACCAGCATCCCTCGAGTTTTCGCTCCCGGAATACGGCGACAGCAAGACGGTGGTTTTTAAAGTCTGCATTCCCGCGGGCGTGCCGGAACAGACTTACACGATCCGCTGCAAGGTTTCTTCCGGGGGCCGCGACTACTCACATACCGTCACGCCGGTTCGAATGGGTACGCCAGGCCTCCCAGGTGACCCAGATGTCTCAAACTGCTCAAAGGAATCCAACATCATCTCCCCGGCGGAGATAAAGGTATTCCTGATCAATGTCGAATTCGCCAAGAGGCAGACCTGCGCCTATGTGCCAGGACTAAAGGATGGAATACGGGACGCGCTCGAGCCCTTCGGGATCTCGTTCCAGGAACTGTCGGGCAAGGAATTAGCCTACGGGGACCTGAGCAAGTTTGATGTTATCGTCATAGGTCCCAACGCATACCTCGCCAGCCAGGATGTCCGCGATAACGCGCAACAGTTACTGAATTATGCAAAGAACGGAGGCTGCCTGATCATTCAGTACCAGGGATATGGTTACCAGGACAAGGGCTTCACTCCTTACGACTTCCACTACAACCAGCCTCACGACCGCGTGACCTATGAGAAAGCCGCTGTTACCATCCTTGAACCTGATCATCCGGTATTCAATTTCCCGAACACCATCGAGACAAAAGATTTTGATGGATGGGTACACGACCGAGGAATGTATTTCTTCAGGGAATATGACAAGCAGTATAAGCCGTTGATGTCTTGCTTTGACATCGGCGAAGAACCGCGCGAGGGAGGCTATCTCGCGTGCCAGTATGGCCGAGGCGATTTCTTCTATACTGGGTACTCGTTCCACCGGCAATTGCCGGCTGGCGTTGGCGGAGCATTCAGGCTCTTCGCGAATCTGCTCGCACTTCCGGCTGCACGCCTGCGAGAGCGCATGGACTTCCTCCAAAGTATCGACCTGTTCTCCGAGTTCAAGGAAGACCAGCTGGAGTCCGTGGCGCGGATCATGTTTCAACGCTGGGAAGATGATGGAACTGTCCTGTGCAAGAGGGGTGACACGGGGGACGAGCTCTATTTCGTCTACAGCGGGACCGTTGATGTTCTGCTTTCCGAGGGCGAGGGAAAAGAGGAAAAGGCAATCGCATCGGTCGACGTGGGAGCCTGCGTCGGCGAGATGGCCGTACTCGGCGACATTCCACGGACCGCGACGCTCAGGGCCAACGGCGATATTGAGTTGCTGGTGATCAGTGGGAAAGATTTCCAGTCGGTGTTGAATGAAAACCCGAGGATGGCAATCAAGCTGCTGAACCTGCTGGTCAAGAGAGTGCACCAGTACCAGCAAAAGACAGGCTGATCAGACGGTATCCTATCGATCAGGGCGAGACGTATGCCGAAGACAATAGGATTAATGTGCCACGATTTCTGGGGAGGCAGCGCACGGACCGCGATGGAGCTCGGGGAGCAGCTAGCCGTCAACGGCTGCAACGTCCATATCTTCACCCTGTCTCCACCGAATTCAATAAGGACAAGAGCTAACTCGTACGTCACACACTTCGTCTACTCGCGGGAGCAGACGGACCGTAATCCGGCGGCACTTTACAGGGAATGGACTGACGAACACTATGAAGCTTTCCTTAAGATTTTGGAACAGGGAATAGAAAAGCACCAGATAGACTTGCTTCACTACCACTACGCCATCCCGTTCGCCAAGGTTGCCGCTGACATTAGGGAATCCAATAAATTCCCGACCCTCAGGATTGTTGGAACACTTCACGGAACAGACGTGACCAATCCGCCCCGCAACACCGTTTATGTTGACGGACTGAGGAATTCTCTAGTGCAGGCCGATATTCTGACCACGGTGTCGATCAATCATGCCAATCTCTCGAAGAAGACCTTCGAGCTGGATACGCTGCCGGTGATTGTTCCCGGCTTCGTGGACTTGTCCAAGTACGAACCGGCCAAGCGACAGGAATCCGTAAAGGCCGATCACCTGGAGATACCCAGAATCGTGCACATATCAAATTTCCGCGCGGTTAAGAGGCCCGACCAGGCAGTGGAAATTTTCTCCAGCATCAGGGCAACAGTTGACTCAGAACTCTGGTTCGTGGGTGATGGGCCCATGAAAGTGGAAGTGGAGGCTCTCGCTGTAGACTACGGATTGGGGGACAAAATCCGGTTCCTGGGACTGACACACGAGGTACCAGAAATTCTTGCCGAAAGCGACCTGGTCCTGGTAACCAGCAGTGAAGAAAGCTTCAGCCTCGTGGCATTGGAAGGAATGATAATGGGCGTTCCCGTTCTCGCGCCGGAAGTCGGAGGCTTGCCAGAGCTTATAACCCACGGAGAAAACGGATTACTCTATCCTCCAGACAACCCCGCGGCAGCGGCAAAAGAGGCTGTTGAAATCCTTACGGATCCCGAGAAATGGCGTAAGATCGGAACGGAGGCCGTTAAGAAGGCATCAAATTTCGAGAGGGAAATAGTGACTGCCAAATACGAGGTCCTTTACGGAGACCTCCTGTCCACAAAGTGACGGGTCTTGTCACACTAACTTGGTGACCGATTACAGGCTGCACAGGGCATTGTCAGACTAAAACGGCCCTGTGTCAGAAACCCTATAAGCTGGCGGTCTCAGGCCGCCAGCTGACGCCACTCGGCCAGTGCGGCAGCGCGGTTCTGCTTGAAGATATTGCGACGGTTGAGGTGGCGGTCCTGATTGAAGTGGTTGTGGATCGAGGCGTGGGCGGCGGCAAACTTCTGCAGGGTCTTTACATCCCTGAACTTCACCATCGCA